>Ga0070675_100001844_pt1 | contig 15617 bp, 11 predicted proteins | sample KBSM43metaG_FD_65343 | JGI IMG/M metagenome (GOLD analysis project Ga0070675, IMG submission 65343) | Miscanthus rhizosphere microbial communities from Kellogg Biological Station, Michigan, USA - KBS M4-3 metaG | ecosystem: Host-associated > Plants > Roots > Rhizosphere > Soil ...
GGAGAGTTCCAATGACGGCGTGTGTGGCAACCCCCGGACTGTGCTCGCGCCTGGCGCGAGATCGACGCCGCGATCCTGGATCGCGGCGTTTTTTCATGTCAGGCACTGCCGTACTGCTGCGTACCTCGTACGACGCCGTATCAGGACTGGCATACTGATCCCACGAATGATTGGACGCCGCTCTTCAAGGGGTCAGAGTCGTTGATCCGATCAACGACTCTGACCCCTTGAAACTGAAACGCTCGATCAGACCATCCCGATAGAGCGGCGTCGGTGCCTTCGTGGGGCTGGTCGCCCTGGTCCAGTTACGTCGTGGTACCGAGTACGAAGTACGGCAGTGTTCACCTTCCGATGCCCGCCGTCGCATCCGCTCTCATGGCTGAGAACACCTCCCTCAGCCACGCGTTCTCCTCCTGGTCCACCCGGTCCTCGAACTCGCTGAACGCCGTCCCTGACAGGGCGTTGAGGAATCGCAGGATCGCGCTCTCCTGCACGAAGAGCCGGATCTGACGCACGAGCACCGTCGGCCCGGTCCCGTCCCCACGGACACCGATCCGAAAGAACGAGCCCTCTCCGGCGAAGGGACGACGCAGGGGCGCGCGGATCAGGCGTGCCGTCGCGAGCGGGAAGTCCCACTCCGGCTCATGGCGCGCCGTGACCGCCCACGAGTTCTCCGACGCGCCGTGCCGCACGTGCACGAGCTCCATGCGCAGTCCGTGGAATCCGATGCCCAGATGCTTGATGCGCGCCTTGAAGTCCACGAGCAGCGCGAGCGTGTCCGGCATCGGTCGGGGAGCTCCCGAGAGCGGAACCAGCACGCCTTCACGAGTGCGCAGTCGAACCGTCATCTGCCGGTCGGCGCCCACCGCCTCGAAGAACGGCGTCCCGCCCTGGTCGGTGACGACGACCCGGTACTGGACGGGATCCACGTAGCGCCGAACGTAGTCGCCGAAGGCGGGAAACCGCCGGCGCAGCCGGTCGGAGTGGAGCCCGACGACCACCGTGACCGCCGTGCTGCCGTCGTTCAGACGCGTGGGCCGCAGCGAATCCAGGGAGAAGAGCAGGCCCAGCGCGCCCGAGGTGCGCGGCGCCGACGCCGCCAGGTCGGCGCGTGCCTCGCTCTCGGTCTTCCCCTCGGCCGACGCGACGAGGCCCGCCAGCACCGCGGCCACGTCGGCGGGACGGATGCTCCCGATCGCGAAGTCGACCGCGGTATCCCAGCGGAACTCGTCGTCGGAGAGCCGGCTCAGCGTGATCGCGTGCCGGCCGTCCGCCGGCTTGCGCGGCGCCGGCACGTCGATGCGCGACACGAGCGAGTACTTCCCGTCCACGAACGCGCCCTGCGTCTCCAGCAGCCGAACGTCGGCCGACCGGCGCGTCCAGACGCCGCTGTCGGCGAACACCCGCGATGGCACCAGCGCCCCCTTCGCGATCTGGAGCCGCGCGTACTCGTACTTGGCGTTGCGTGCGACGTCGGCGTGGCGCACGCCGAGGGCTCCGAACAGCTGCTCGATGTTCGAGACCGCGCCCGCTCCCGACGCGAACCCCGTGAGTGCGCCACGACATCCGATGAGTGAGACGAGCAGCGTCAGCGCGAGCGGCGCGGCGCGCCGAGCTCGGTCGGCGCGGGCGCGGATGGGTGGAAGGGACAGCGGGTGCTCCGTGGGGATCTCAGGGGTTGAAGCGGCATCCAACCACAGGTATTTTAAACGAGTTCCCCGAGTGGTCAGCCAGTCGGCGGATTTACTGCCCCTTGGTGTAACTGGCAACACGCCTGACTCTGGATCAGGAGAGTCCTGGTTCGATCCCAGGAGGGGCAACTCGAAAGGCCTGCAACGCTAACGCGTTGCGGGCCTTTTGCTTTCCGTCCCGCCCAGCGAATGTGGGGATGCAGGCGGCTGCAACAGACAACCCCTCGATGCGCACGGGGATATCTCTAGCTGACGGCGCGGTCGCCTACGGGAAGATGCTGGCCTCCGTTGTCGTCAGGCGGTTGCGGGCTGACGGGCGAACGAGACGTGGATGGGCGGCGCACCCACGACGTATCGCGCCGGGAGCGCGACCACGAACGTGCTGCCTTTCCCGAGCACGCTCACGCCGATGGCGATGTCGCCGCCGAGGAGCCACGCGAGCTGGCGCGCGACAGAGAGCCCGAGCCCACTGCTCCCGTCTCGGTGGGTCGACGCCGGGTCGTGCTGCCAGTACAGGTCGAACACGTGGGCCTGGTCGGCGAGCGAGAGTCCGGCGCCCGTATCGGTGACCTCGAAGAACACCCGCACACACGGCTCTTCGTCGCAGGGCCCGAGGCCGTCGACGCGGACGTCGAGGGTCACGTCGCCGGCCGCAGTGAACTTGATCGCGTTGCCGAGCACGTTTACCAGAACCTGCCGAAGCTTCCGTGGGTCAGTCAGGAGCTCGAGAGGCGCCGTCGGTCCCTCCACGTGGAGGCGCAGCCCCTTCTGTTCCGCGAGCGGGCGCACGAGATCCACGCTCTCGCGCATCAAGTCCGTGAGCAGCACGATCTCCGGCCGCACGACCTCCGCTCCCGCTTCGATGCGCGCGTACCCGAGCAGATCCTCGATGAGCCCGAGGAGGTGTCGGCTGGACGCGTTCATCCGGGTGAGATGCTCTCGTTGCAGCTCGCTGAGTGGACCGGCGATGTCTTCGGACAGCAGCGCGGAGTAGCCGATGACCGCATTGACGGGTGTGCGGAGCTCGTGACTGATCGTTGCGAGAAAGTGCGCCTTGGAGGCGTTCGCCTGCTCGGCGGCTTGGCGCGCCTCCAGCTCGGCCGCCTTCAGGTGGGCGCGCATGATCGCCTGTGCGCACATCACGCCCAACGTACTCACGAACGCGCGCTCGTCCTCGTCGAACGGATGCGGCTCGGGCCACGCCAGTCCGAGGACGCCGCGGAGCTCGCCGTTCGCCCAGACCGGTACGATGGCTGCGGCCCGGGCCTTCGCGCCGACCATTTCGCCTGCCCACGCGGGATAGCGCTGCATCTCCGCTTCCGACGCGAGGAAGACGGGCTTCCCTTCGCGGGCAACCTCGGCGAAGGGCACGGGCGCGTCGAGCGGCAGCGCCTCGAGGGCGTTGCGGATCGCTCCCGGCACTCCGATGGCATGCACGACGTGCAGCGCCAGCGCCGCGGGAGGCGTGTACGGGCCGAGCGTCGGGACGAGTCCTCGAGGAAAGGCTGACGGGGGCGGAAAGGCGCCCAGCGTGACCACGACGGCACTCACGGCGCCGAGCGCGGTGAGGGCCTTCCTCTCCACGAGGTACGCGGCCGCGTCGGGGCTCAGCGCATCGGTGAGCGATCCACTGAGGGCTGCGAGGGCTCGTAAGCGCGCGCTCGCTTCGGACACCGTCGACGAATCCACCCGCTCGACAGCGTCGGTCCCTGCCTGCAGCGGAGGTCGTGGCGCGGCCGTGCCATGCGCACTGGCGAGTCCGACGTCATCGGGTCGAGCGGGCATGGCGCACCTCGGAGGAGGCGTCGCCAGAAGCGCCGGGTAATCGGGGCGGGTCATGCACACACCCGGCTCGTGCTGCGCTGGTGCGAACGTCGCAGGACTTGAACGATAGCGCCGATCGACAGCTTGCACCACAGGAAACCGAGCTCTGCTTGTCCGCAGCTCCCTTATGTGTCCAAACGGCTCAACGAATACGGGCAGCGCACTCTCCTCGAGCTCCTTCGTAGGCTGTCAGAGCGAGCGTAGCGCTTCCCGCGTCCGGGACGGAGCTCTCGAGACGCAGCAAGAGACGACACCGATCATCGGACAGGCAGACGCGGATCACGCATTCGCCGTGATACCGGCGTGCCCCGCATAGGTAAGCCGCTCGCCGGGCGCGAAGGGGAGCGCAGCAGCCTCCTGTCCCCGGACCGCACGCGGCAGTGAGACCAACGAGAGCGCGGCGGGCGCCAGGAGCGCGACGGGTCGAGCACGGCAACGACGATGAGAGCGCATGCAGCAGGATTGCACGATCGCCAGCCACTCTCTGTGGGGAAGGACCCGCGCTCAGGTGGGGAGTCTCGCTGCCTGTCGGGAGAAGCCCCCGTCGAGCGCTCCATTCGAGACGAGCGGTGAGGTAGTTCACCCCACGTCAGCGGACCTACCAATACGCGACCTTGATAGCACGAGTGCGATCCGCGTGCTCGCCTCACACTGGAGGTCGAACATGTCGTCACACTCTCGCCACTTCATCCGTACTCTCGTCGCGAGCGCTGCGTTCGCGCTGCCCCTCGTCGCGTGGTCGTCCTTCAGCGAGCTGACACTCCAGCCGGAGAGCAAGCTCTGGGTCGACGGCACATCGACGATGCGCAAATGGACCTGCCGAGCGAACGACGTGAATGCCGTCATCGACGGTGCGCCGAACGCGATTGCGCAGGTGACCGCGGGGGAGAAGGGCGTGCGTGCTGTTCGCGTGCGTGTCCAGTCCGAGAAGATGGAGTGCGGCAACGGCACGATGAATGAGCACATGAAGAAGGCGCTCAAGGTAGAGGCCAATCCGACCATCGAGTTCACGCTCTCGGGCTACGACGTGAGCAAGTCGGCCGATGGCGTGACGGGGACCCTCACCGGTACGCTCAGCCTCGGCGGCGTACAGAAGACGGTCGCGATTCCGGCCGTCGCGACGAGCGATGCCGGCGTGCTGCACGTGACCGGCGCGTATCCGCTCAAGATGACGGAATACGACCTCAAGCCGCCCAAGCTCATGTTCGGTCGCATCAAGGTCGGCGAGACGGTCACCGTCCGCTTCGACCTGCTGCTCAAGAGCTGAGCACTCGGCGCTCCGTATCGAGCGCCGCACCGTCTCGTCTCAACTGCGCGCACCCAGCGCTCTTCTCAAGGACCGTAGGCCATGACCAGATCCCGATACTTCATTCTCGCCGCGCTGGCAGCGGCGACACCAGCCCTCGCGCAGCAGCCCGTTGTCACTCAGGCTGGCTCCGCGCGAGACTCCGCAGCGGCTACAGACACGCAGCCGACGAAGCAGCCCGCGTCACGCATGCCGCGATACATCGCGTCGGCCTCACAGATCCAGCACATCCGCTACGCCGATCAGCGCGGTGTGAACGTCTTCGAGTCACCCAAGGAAGCGGGTGCCGAGTTCACCGGGCTCAAGATCTCCTGGGGCGGCGCGTTCGCACAGCAGTACCAGAACCTGACCCATCAGAACACGGCGGCCCCGAAGCTCGTCACGGGGAGCACCGTGAACCAGAATCAGCTCATCGCGCTCGGACAGGGCTTCAACAACGCGAATGCCAACCTGTACTTGAACGTCCAGCTCGCCCGCGGCATCCGCGTCGCGGTCGAGACCTATGCCTCGGCGCGGCACCACAACGAGGCCTGGGTCAAGGACGGCTACTTCCTGATCGACGGCTCGCCGATCGAGAACAAGCTGCTCGACAAGATCATGGAAGTCGCGACCCTCAAGGTCGGCCACTTCGAGGTCAACTACGGCGACCAGCACTTCCGTCGCAGCGACAACGGACAGACACTCTACAACCCCTTCGTCGGCAACTTCATCATCGACGCCTTCACGACGGAGATCGGCGCCGAGGCATACCTCCGCAAGAACGGCCTGATGGCGATGGTCGGCATGACCGGGGGCGAGGTGAAGGGATCGGTCGGCACGCCAGGACAACGCGGACCCACGTATCTCGCCAAGCTGGGCATCGACGAGAGCCTGGGTGACGATCTGCGCTTTCGCCTCACCGGCTCCATGTACAAGACCGACCGTTCGGCGAGCAACACGCTCACGTCGGGCGATCGTGCCGGCTCGCGCTACTACGACGTGCTCGAGAACACCACGTCCACCGAGAGCGCCAACGCCTGGAGCGGCGCGATCCAGTCGGGGATGAAGAACATGGTGACGGCGTTCGTGATCAACCCGTTCCTCAAAGTCGGCGGCGTCGAGCTCTTCGGCAACGTCGAGACCATGACGGGCGCTGCGCAGAACGAGGTCCAGCGTCGCACCCTGCGGCAGCTCGTGGGCGAGGGGCTCTACCGATTCGCCGGGAACAAGCTCTACGTCGGCGGCCGCTACAACACGGTGAAAGGTGAGTTGGCGGGAATCGCCAACGACATCACGGTCCGGCGTACGCAGCTCGGCGGAGGATGGTTCGTCACGCCGAACGTACTCTCGAAGATCGAGCTCGTGAACCAGAAGTATCTCGACTTCCCGACGGGCGACATCCGGAGCGGCGGGCAGTTCAAGGGCGTCATGATCGAAGGCGTCGTCGCATTCTGACACTCCCTCCAGCGGCAGGCCGAGGACGACGATCATGACTCACAGCACAATTCAACCGGCTCCCCGTCGCATGACGGGGGTGCCGTCCCAGGAAGGACCAGTGATGCTGGCGACCAAGCCGTTCACCGGCCTCGACGCTCCGCTGGCCGTCGCACGGTGGCTCGCGACCCGCGAAGAGCGCGAGCTGCACGTGGTGTCGGTGCTCGAGCAAGATGACCCCATGGCCGCCACCGAAGGCGTCACCCCTCCTCCCCGGCGATGCCGTGACGACGAGCGGCGCGCGCTGGCCGCGCGGATCTCACGGGCCCTCACGCCATACAACGGACACGGCGAGCCGCCGGCTGTGGAGATCGTAGACGGGCCGAGCGCCAGCGGTGTCGTGGATGCAGCGCAGCGATGCAATGCCCGCGTGATCGTGATCGGAACCGGGAAGCACGAGCCGATTGGCTGGCACGTCTACGGCGAGCGGGCACTCGAGATCGTCGGCATCGCCGACCGCCCGGTGCTCATCGTTCCCCGTGAAGCCACGGCAGCATCACTTAGCGTGGCGGTCGTGGCGGTGGACTTCAGCCCTGCCAGTATCCGGGCTGCACGTGCCGTGCTTCCGATGCTCTCGCAAGGTGGACGCCTGATCCTCGTACACGTACAGACTGCTGTCGGTCGCCCAGAGGAGCGCATCGGTTGGGGGAACGACGCTTACGGGCGACGTTGCGCACAGCTGTTCGCGGAATTTCAGCGACAGTTGCCCTCTATTCCCGGTGTCGACGTGGAGACGAAGTTCTTTCGCGGTGATGCGGTCCGAACGCTCCTTGCGTACGCGACGATGCGCAACGCGGGATTGATTGCATGCGGCCGACTCGGGCATTCACTCGCGGCCCGGATCTTCGTGGGGAGCGTGTCCTCGGCCCTGGTGCGACAGGCGACCTGCCCGGTGCTCGTGGCGCCGGAGCTTTCGGGTGACGTGATGGCACCTCTGCCTTCACAGGCATGGCTCTCGAAACGAAACGACAGGAGCAGTCTGTCGTGACGTCGCGTGGTCACTCAAGCGCTCGTCGCGACCGGCAGCGAGAAGCGCACCGAGGTGCCCACACCGGGCGTGCTCGAGATCCAGATGTTGCCGCCGTGCGCTTCGACGATCCCTCGTGAGATCGGGAGACCGAGTCCGGCGCCGTGGCGAATCGTTCGGCCGGCGCCGCGCGGAGCCTGATAGAAGCGCTCGAACACGTGCGGCAACTGCTCGGCAGAGATCCCCTCTCCCGTGTCCGTTACGACGAAGAGCAGCTCGCCGGCGTCTACCTCCGCACTGAGCGTGACCACTCCCCCGGGCGGGGTGAACTTGACGGCGTTCCCGATCAGGTTGGACAACAGTTGCACGAAACGACCGGGATCGACGAACGCGGCCGGCAGGTCGGGTGACAGCGCAGCTACCAGGGACACGTGTCCAGCGTCAGCGATAGGCTTGAGCCCTCCGAGCGCGCGCGTGGTGAGGCCCACCACGTCGGCGGCGAGCGGCAGCACACTCAGTGGTCCTCCCGCCAGTCTGGTGGTGTCGAGCAGATCCTGGATCAGCGCGTCGATCTGCTCGGCCGCCTGCCGCATTACAGCGACGCGCTCGAGGACCCGCGCCGGAACCGGCTCGCCGTCGGCGTCGTCGAAGATGCTCTTGGCGAGCATCTTGACCGCGTTCGCTGGATTCCGAAGGTCATGCGAGACGATACCCACCATCTCTTCGCGTGCGGCGACGGCATCGCGAAGTGCATCTTCGGCGCACTGACGCGCGGTAATGTCGCGCAGCACGACGGCGAAGACGTTTCTCCCTGCTACCTCGAGACGCTGGATCGCCGCTTCGCATGGAAACTCCTCCCCATCGCGGCGGAGTCCACTCAGCTGCTGGCGCTCTCCCATCAGCCGGGCGCGGCCATGCTCCGTGCCGAAGCCCTCGACATGAGCGTGGTGGGCTGCCCGAAACCGGTCGGGGAGCAGGACCTCGAGCGCAGCTCCATCCACGTCGTCCGCCGACCACCCGAAGATCTTCTCGGCGCCCTCGTTGAAGAAGATGATCCGTTGACCGTCATCGACGGCGATCACGGCATCGGCTGAGATCGCGAGCAGCCCGGAGAAGAGCTCAGGCGGTAGTGCCTTGTGCATCGCCGCATGCGCAGCGGCCTGAATGGCGTCCTTCATCTACGTGGGTATTGGAGCTCTGGACCCGAAGCTCAGCCGGACGGCCACATCGGGTGTCCCTGGTGGCACTCTGCCCGATGAAGCTGCCAGCGTCTGCGTGGCGAACACGCGACGAACCGGGCGGCGCCCGAGAGGGCCGCGAGCTCGGGAGGAAATACCCGTCTCAGACTGAGCGGGAGCATGAGTTGCACGAGGGCTACCGGGAGCGCGTGGCACCGGTAACCCTCGGCACAACTCATCTAAAGTTGCTGCGGCCCTTTCTGCCCGGAGTTCTTGAGCGCGAGGCGCTCGTCCGCCTGTGTCTGCTCAGCATGAGCCCGATGCTTCGCGTCGGTACCTTCGACCTCATCACGGTGGTGCGCCTTCGTGTCGCTGCGCTCCGGATGCGGCGGATCATTGTGCGTAGCTTTTGGCTTCTTCCCGTTTCTGTCCAATACTGCTCCTGCCGGACCACCCGGCGGCCTGAGTCGTGTTCGTGTCCTGCCCAGGCAGCAAGTACCGCTCCGCATCACGAGACCGCGCCACGAGGCAGCTCGTTCAACGTCCGCATTTCCAATTGCGCGACGCCGCCATCGCGTCCCCTTCGGCACTCCGTATGCTGCATCACGACGACGAGCGACCTGGCGACGCGACGAGGACTCGGCGAACGGGGCCATTCCTCGGCTGGCCAGGTGGTCGGGGTTCGGTGTAGCGCAGGAAAGGAGTGGCAGCATGCCGGGAAGCGTACGCACGCTGACGACCGTGGTCGCGGTCGCACTGTCGAATTGGTCGTGCGGCAGCACGGCACCCGTAGCGGCGCCGGAGGTGGCTGCGGTCGTCGTGAGCCCATCCACGTCGACGCTCGCTCCGAACGCCCAACTTCCGTTGCGGGCGCAGGTTCAGGATGGCTCGGGCGCGATCGTCACCGATGCCGACGTCACCTGGACGGTGCAGGACCCCCGGATCGTGAGCGTCTCGGCGGCCGGCGTCGTCACTGCGCTGGCGGTCGGAACGTCCCAGGTCGCCGCCAGCTCGTTCGGGAAATCCGGCATCGCGATCGTCACCGTCAATTCGAGCGCCGGCAGTTCCGGCACCGGCAACTCGGGCACTGGAGGCGCCGGCGCCGGCAATTCGGGCGCCGATAATTCCGGGGCGGTGGCGAGCGTCCAGGTCACGGCGCCGTCGAAGAAGCTCAAGGCGGGAGCCACGATGCAGCTCACTGCCACTGCGCTCGACTCGAAGGGGAACGTTCTGTCACATCAGAGCTTCGTCTGGTCGAGCTCCAACTCCGACAGGGCGACGGTGTCCGCTACCGGCGTCGTGACCGGAAAGCGGGAAGGGGACGCGACGATCACGGCCACCACGTCACCGACCGGCGGGAAGAGCGGATCGTTGCAGCTGGAGGTGAAGAAGTGAGGAAGAGCTCGATCTCACTCCGGTGACGTCGAGCTCTTCTCGTTCGCGTTATCTACCGCGCGCGCCGTCCCCCCCGACGTCGGCGGACGTTTCGCCCAGCCAACCCTGCCCAGCGGCGTAACGGACGATGTCCACGCGTGTCCGCAGGCCGAGCTTCTCGGCCACGCGACTCTTGTACGTCTCCACGGTCTTCACGCTCAGCCCGAGCTCCGCCGCGATCTCCTTGTTGCTGAACCCCTTCGCGATGCGCATGAGCACCTCGCGCTCACGGCCGCTCAACGAGTCGTTCGGCAGTGGCGCGGCGGACTCGTTCGATTCGAGGTAGCCCTCCACCAGCGTGCCCGCGATGGACGGGTCGATGTACGTGCCGCCCGCCGCGACTGTGCGTACCGCGCGCACCAGTTCCGAGGAAGCGGCGCGCTTGAGCACGTAACCCGACGCGCCGGCGCGGAGAAGCTGCGTCAGATAGAGGCGCTCCTCGTGCACCGTGAGCGCCAGCACCTTCACGTCCGGGCAGTCCCGCCGCACTCGCTCCGTCGCCTCCGCTCCGCCGAGCAGGGGCATGGACAGGTCCATCACGAGCACGTCCGGCTTGAGCTCCTTCGCTGCTCGCCACGCAGCCTCTCCGTCGGCGGCCTCGCCCACGACGTACATGTCGGACTGCGCGTTCACGAGCGCCTTCAACCCTTCGCGCACCACGGCGTGATCGTCGGCGAGCACGACGCGGAGCCCCGTAGCGTGCGGGAGAGACTCGGCCGTTGGCGCTGAGGCCTGCGGTTCCTCAACCATCGGGCCGCTCGGGTGGCTCCGTTGCCGCAGCTTGGCCGGCCTGCTCGCCGCCCTTCCCGTCGAGGGGGATACGCGCAAAGAGGGTGGTGCCCCGCTTGGGCGTGCTCTCGATCTCGAGCGTCCCCCCGAGCAGCTCCACGCGCTCCCGAATGCCGAGCAGCCCCAGCGCGGGTACGACTTTGCTCTTTCCCTTCGGACGCCGGGTCGGCACGCCCGTCTGATCGAACCCCTTGCCGTCGTCCTCGACGATGGCGTGCACCTGGCCGTTGCGTCGTTCCACCAGGACTCCCACGCGCTTCGCCTCGCCGTGCTTCGCCACGTTGGTGAGCGCCTCCTGCACCACGCGATAGACGGCGCTCTCCACCGCTGCTGGCAGCCGCTCGGCCTCCGGGCGAACGTGGAGCCCGATCTCGATCCCCGACCGGCGGGACCATTCCTCGGCGTATGCGCCGAGCGCTTTCTCGAGCCCGAAGTCGTCCAGCGCCTTGGGCCTGAGCCGCACGGCGATCTCGTGCAGCTCGCGCCCCATCGTGTCCACCAGCCGGCGAAGCTCGGTCGCCCGACGATCGATCTCCGAGTCGGGTGGCGCAACATCGGAGAGCGCCTGGAGGCCCAGCCCGAGTGCCGTCACGTGCTGCCCCACCTCGTCGTGCAGCTCGCGCGAGATCCGGCGACGTTCGTCCTCCTCGGCGCTGGCGAGCGAGACGTGCGCTGCGTCGCGCGACGCGGCGACCCGCTCGCGTTGCTCGCTCTCGTGAAGCGCCTTCTCGGACCGCTTGAGGATGGAGACGTCAACGATGGTGATCACCACCCCTTCGATCCGGTCGTCCATCGTGCGGTACGGCGTTATCCGCACGACGTACCAACGGCTTCTGTCCTGACTCTCGACCTCCCGCTCCACCGGCACGAGCGTCTGGAGCACGCGCCGCGCATCGTCGATCAGGCCCGTGTAGCCGAGTCGGTGCGTGAGGTCTTCCAGCGGGCGGCCACGGTCGCTGTGCCGCACGCTGAAGATCTCGCCCACCCGTGGCGTGAAACGCAGGATGCGGAGATTGCGATCGAGGAAGATGGTGGCCACGTCGGAGGCCTGCAGGAGGTTCTGCAGGTCGTTCGAGAGCTGTGACAGCTCGTCGACCTTGTGCTTGTGCTCCTGGTTGAGGGTCTGCAGCTCTTCGTTGGCCGACTGCAGCTCCTCACGGGAGGTCTCCAGCTCTTCCATCGTGGAGCGGAGCTCCTCGTTGGCCGACTGCAGCTCCTCGTTCGAGGCGCGCATCTCCTCCTGGCCCTCCTCGTACTCTTCGAGGATCTTCTGGAATCGCGTGCGCGTCACTTCGAGCTCCGCTTCCAGATTGCGCACGACGGAGTCCGCGGTCGGCGGTTGCGGTCCCGGCACTGCCGCCTCGGCCGGCTCGTCCAGCTCATCGAAGATGACGAGCGCCCATCGCTCCGACTCCTGCTTCCCCGCCGGCTTCACGCGGAGCACCACGTATTTCGTCTCGCCGTCGATCGAGACAGGAATCGGTCGTGACCGATTCGTTCCTGTCCCCTCCTGCGCGGCGTGCAGCGCCGCCCGAAGCTCCACGCGCATCTCCTCCCGCACCAGCTGGAAGACGTTGGTGGTGGGCAGGCCCGCAGGGTGCTGCAGATAGCGCCCGGCGTGCTCCGAGAAGTGCACCACGTTGTGCTCGTTGTCCACCAGGAGGCTCGGCGGCGCGTAGCGATCGAGCATCGACTGATGCACGGCACCGAAGCTCGGGCCGGCCGGAGCTCGCGGCGCCGCGTCGGTCCCGGGCGGCTGGGGCGCGGATGTGGAGGGAAGGGGATATCTCGGCAGCCGCACCTTGCCGCCGGGGACCTCGCGTCGCCGGTACAGGTGCCGCTCGCTGTTCTCCAGATGGAAGAGATCGGCCCGGTCGAGCGTCTCGGCCGTGCCCAGCAGCAGGTAGCCCTCGCCGCGCAGTGCGTAGTGAAAGAGCTCGATAACGTCGCGCTGCGCGTCGTTCCGCAGGTAGATCAGCACGTTGCGGCAGACGATGAGGTCGAGCCGCGAGAACGGCGGATCCTGCAGCAGGTTGTGGGCGGCGAACACCACGGCGTCGCGGAGTGCCTTGGACACGCGATACGTGCCGTCTTCCCGGCGGAAGAACCGCTCGAGCCGCTCGGCGGAGACGTGTTCCTCGATGGCTGTTGGATAGTTTCCCTCGCGGGCCAGGCGCAACGAGCGCTCGTGCAGATCCGACGCGAACAGCTGCACCTGCGGCGCCTTCACGCGGCGCGCGGCCTCTTCGAGCAGGAGCATTCCGATCGAGTACGCCTCCTCCCCGGTGGAGCATCCCACCGACCAGACGCGCACCCGGTCGCGCGGAGCCTTCCCGTCGAAGATCTTCGGGATGACGTCGGTCTCGAGCGTGCGAAATACCTCCGTGTCGCGGAAGAAGGTCGTGACGTTGATGAGCAGATCGTCGAGCAGCGCGAGCGCTTCGTCGGGTGTGTTGCGCAGGATCTCCACGTACTCGGATAGCTGCTCCACACCGAGGATCTGCATGCGCCGCGCGACGCGCCGCGCGACGGTGGATCGCTTGTAGCGGAGGAAGTCGTGCCCCGTGCGCAGACGCAGCAGGGCGAGCGCTTTGTGCAGGTGGTCCTGCTGCTCGGGCTCGGCGCTTTCGGTCTCCGTTGGTGGCGGGACGCGCGGGTGTGTCCGCACGAACGCGAGGATGTGCCCCAGGATGTCCGCCACGGGCGCGACGATGTCGACGAGCCCGGTGTCGATCGCGTGGCGAGGCATTCCGTCGTACTCCGCCTCGCGGGGGTCCTGCACCAACACCAGGCCACCCTGCTCGCGGATGTTGCGAACCCCTTCCGCGCCGTCCGCCCCCGTCCCCGAGAGGATCACCCCGATCGATGAGCCGTCGAAGGTGCTGGCGAGCGTGCGGAAGAAGTGGTCGATCGGCGCACGGTGCTCCGTCTCGATCGGGGTGAGCCGCAGATGGCTGTCGATCGAGTTGAGATTGCGCCCGGGCGGAATGACGTAGGCGCGATTCGGTTCGAGCCGTGTCATGTCCGTCACCTGCTCGATCGGGATGCCGGCGTGCGGCTGCAGCAGGCTCGCCAGGTGGCTTTCCCCGCTCGGCGGCAGATGCACCACCACGGCGTACGCCAGACCGCTGTCCGCCGGCACGGTGGCGAAGAAGGCGCGCAGCGCTTTCAATCCGCCGGCGGATGCCCCGATCCCGACCACGGCACGCACGCTCGTGCTCACCGGAGTGTCACTCTGGGAGGGCTGCCGGTCGGCGGAATGGTTCTCGACCGTCATCGGAATCCGACCTCGTGCGAGTGTCCCGACCTCGCCATGTGCGGCGACTTCCCGCGAGTCACGCAACCTAACGCTTCGCGATGCGGGTCGCATCGCTCCGGTCGCGACGGTCGGACCGCTGAACGACGCGCTACGCGGCCAGGCTCCTGAGTAGCTCGCGCAGGCGTTCGGCGTGCACCCGCGTCTCCCGGGCCCGCGTCTCGTAGCGTTCGGCGTTCCGCAGCCAGCCGCGGCTGCGGTCGTCCCGCGCCATGGAGCTAAGCATCGCCGCCCGCTCTTCCAGAGTCTGGAGCGCCATCCAGAGCGTGTCCTGCAGCACGGTCGTCTTCTCCGCGAGGAGGTCGTCCAGCGTGTAGGCATGGCCGACGCGGCAGCGGTAGCGTCGCCCGTCGCCCTCTTCGATCTCCTTGATCGCGCCGGAGCACTCCGGGCAGGTGAAGCTGGTCGGCTTCCCTGGCAGCTCGTTCTTGTCGTCGATTCCCAAGACTCGTTCGGTGAGTCGCGCCTCGATCGCGAGCGCCTCGGGCACGTCGGGGGCGGGAGGCGCTGGCTGGCGCGCGAGCCGGTCGATGAGCTGCCCCATCTGCGCGAGCGCCACGACGTGTGCGTCTCGCACGCGGTCGAGTGCGCGCCGAGGCATCTCGGGACACGCCGCGTCGTCCGGTGACTGGATCACCGCGGCTCCGCCGCAGCGGGCGTCGCGGGTCGTCGGGATCACTTTCGGTGGTACGGCGCGTAGTACGCGTCGATGCAGATCGTGATCAGGCGAGCCCGCGTCTCTTCGGCAGCGCGTCGCAGGAGTCGCTCCGCCTCGGGCAGCTCGCGCCAGCGCTCCTTCAGAATGATGAGCAGCTGCTCGACGGCGATGCCCTGCTCGCGCGCAGCGGCACACACCGACTCGATCGCGGTCTGGATCTCACCGTCGGAGGCGTCACCGCGTGCCGCCGCACGGAGCGCACGGAGAAGGGCCCCATCGCTCACTTCGCGCAGCCGAACGCGCGACATCACCTCGGTATGGCGCCCGTCTTCGTCCATCCCCACCGACCACGTCTTTCCTGCGCCCACGTCCACGCTCCCTCGAAGCTCTTCCGGTGACGAGTCGCGCCCAACGATCATCGCGGCCCAACGCTCTTCCGTTGTGCGCTCAGCTCTGCGCCGACGGCGTCGCGCTGGGTCGCTCGCCCGGCAACAGCCGCTCGAAGTGGTCGCGGACGACGCGGTAGCACTCGCAGGAGACAGCCTCGAGCGCCGCGCGGTCCACGATGCCGATCCGGCCACGTCCGTACGCGATGATTCCGGCGTCCTGAAGTGCGCGCATGGTCACGGTCACTCCCGCCCTCCGCACGCCGAGCATGAAGGCGAGGAACTCGTGCGTGAGCGCGAACTCGTCGCCGTCGACCCGATCGCTCGTCATGAGAAGCCAGCGCGCACAGCGCTCCTCCACCAGGTGCGCTCCGTTGCACGCCGCCGTCTGCGCTACCTGCGTGAGGAATGCCTGGGTGTAGCGGAGCAGCATGCGGTGCAGGGCTTCCGAGGTCGCCGCGAGGCGCACGAACTCCTTCGCGTCCATGCGATGCGCGGTCCCCGCGATCTGCGCGAACGCCTCGAACGACGACGTATCCTCCGCGAGGAAGAGAGACAGACCCGCCATCCCCTCGGAGCCGGCCGTTCCGACCTC
>Ga0070675_100001845_pt1 | contig 15612 bp, 15 predicted proteins | sample KBSM43metaG_FD_65343 | JGI IMG/M metagenome (GOLD analysis project Ga0070675, IMG submission 65343) | Miscanthus rhizosphere microbial communities from Kellogg Biological Station, Michigan, USA - KBS M4-3 metaG | ecosystem: Host-associated > Plants > Roots > Rhizosphere > Soil ...
CGGCTGCTGGAGCCGATTGGCTATGTGCCACCAGCGGAGTACGAAGCTCGTTACTATGAGGAGCAGGCCAAGGTGGCCTGACTCACATCACCAGCTCTCTCACGAACCCGGTACGCTTCAGTGTTCGATTTCCGCTCGGGTAGGCGATGGAATCGACCGTGTGAAGACCTTCGCCCTACACCGCGTAATGATCTCGCGGCGGTTGTTGGAAATGAATTCGTGAAGCATTGAACACTTCCGATCGCGTGCAGCATATCCCGCAGCTGAGTCGGACGTGTGTTCACAACTGCACACAGCCATCTTCGGCACGCTTCCGATCGACTTCATGTCGACAGATCGAACGAGTCTTGATGACGGGACGAACTGCGAGGAGACCCACATGTCCGACGACAACACTCCGAGCGAGTCGAACCGCGTCAAGGCCGAGGAAGGGCGGGAAGAGGCTGAAGATCATCGGGAATCAGCAGATCAGGAGCGTGACGGTGCCGAAGAGCACCGCGCGCTGGCGGAATCGGCGAGAAAGGAGGCGGAACGGTTCCGGGTGCTCTCCGAGGACGCCAGGGCGCTGCGTGAGCAATACCGCGAGGAGTTGGAGTCAGTCCGTCAGGCGCGGGAGGCGCTTCGGCACGACGCAGAGGAGGCGCGACACGCAGCCGAGGAGGCACGCAACGCCACGATTGCCGCAGTGGCTGCTACGGCCGACGCGCTGAGCGCCAATTTGGCTCAGATGCAGTTCCTGGAAGAGGCGCGGAACACCCTCATCCAGTTGAAGCTGACGAAGCCAACCGACGTTCAATAGTTCGGAGATATGGGCACAGCGTCGGGAGCGCCACTCGCGATCTAGCCGACCCGATGTACGCATCTGCGCGGACGCGAGCTAAGCGAGCGGGCCGCGGCGGCGACCGTCGCGATTGGCCGCCGCTCGGATGGTGTTGCGGTGACCATGTCGCATCGGCTCTTCAACACTCTCTGATAGGAGATGCTCTCACCCTTTGCCGGCGGCCAGGGCCGGGCTTCGGAACGCACCATTAAGTGCGGCGAGCCAATCGAGCGCCGCATCGACAGCCACTCGGCGTACCGCTCGATGGTCCGGATGTCGCTGTGCTGCCGCCCACGAGATCAATTGAGGTCATGACGTCCCCGCGCCTTCAGTAGCGGATCTGACGTTGCCCCCATTGTCAGCCGCCGGTGGTGTTCGGAATCCTGTATGTAGAGCGCGGTAATCGAAATGCGTGTGGGCGCTTGTACGCCTATGAAGACCGACTGAAATCTCTCCTCACTTCGTTGGCGGGAAAAGGATCCAAGGAAACACAGGACGTTCTTCGATACGCAGAAATGGCCCGTCTATTTCGTCAGCTCAGACATGTCGTGTGCTAACAGCACACTGAGCAGTCCGCTGTTGACGGTCATGTCGCCGTTGTAGCTGATGAAACCGAGCTTCTTGAACTTGTTCATGAAGTAGTTCACTCGTGAGCGCGTGGTGCCAATCATCTGCGCCAGCGCCTCCTGAGTGATTCCCGGCACGACGCTTTCCATTTTGCTTTCCTTGCCGAAGTGAGCCAGTAGCAAGAGAATCCGGGCCAGACGTCTTTCACTGGAGTTGAAGAGCTGATCGACGAGATCCGCTTCGTACCGGATGTTGCGGTACAACAGGTGGGTGACGAACAATTGCGCAACGCCCTGCTCAACATGGAGCATGCGTGCCATCAGCGGCTTCGGAATCCTCGTCAGCGCGGACACTTCCATCGCGGTCGCCGTGGCCATCCGCAACGGCTGGCCGGCAAGGCATCCCTCCCCGAAGAACTCATCGGCGTCCAGGATGGCGATAATCGCTTCCTTGCCATCCTCCGATGTGACCGACAGCTTCACTTTGCCGCGACGCAGGTAGAACAGGGCATCCGCAGGGTCTCCCTGTCGAAAGATCCGACTGCCTGCCTTGTGATGCACAACCATCTCTCCGCCAGGGATGTGAGCGAGTAAGGCTTCCCAGTCAACAGGCGGGCCGTGACTCTTGCCCTTCGGCTTGCGGTTCTCGACGGCCTGAGGCTTTTTGGTCGGCATCTTGATCTTCCGAGCGCAATCATGCACGAAAGTCGCCACGACGTGCTCATTTTCAGCCGGGATCGCTCGCCGCGGCGCCGGATGCCGCGCAGGTACCGCGCCTCCACGATGCGGTGCCCGAACCGGGCAAACGGCCAACGGAGGACCCTCATTCGACGCGGGGCGGATTAACGGGGGAAGGTCAGTCTATGCCGCTGTGCCTAGCAGAAACACCGTACGCGTTGCGCTGATTGAGGTTGCACGCGTTCTTCGGTAGGCTCGATTCGTGGCGTCTGTCGTTGTCTCGCTGCTCCGCTCGCGCGCGTCGATGCAGCTCGAGATCCTCGCGCGCCGGCACCAGCTCACGGTCATCAGCCGGTCGCGCCGCCCACACCTCCGCCTGACGCCGCCAGACCGGATGCTGTGGGCGGGGCTCTCGCGAGCCTGCGCAGTTGGCGGTCGGCGCTTGTCATCGTCAGGCCGGAGACCGTCGTCGCGTGGCATCGACGCGGCTTTCGTCTTTTCTGGACCTGGAAGAGCCGCCGGCGCACCGGACGACCGGGCGTGCCCGCAGACGTTCGCGCCCTGATCCGCGAGCTGTCAAGCGCGAATCCGCTCTGGGGTGCGCCTCGAATCCATGGCGAACTGCAGAAGCTCGGGATCTTCGTCAGTCAGTCGACCGTCGCCACGTTCATGCGACGTCATCCGCGCCCGCCGTCTCAAACGTGGCGGACCTTCCTCACCAACCATGCGAGCCAGATGACGGCCGCTGACCTGTTCGTTGTATCGACCGTCACCTTCCGGCTGCTGTTCGTGCTGGTGATCCTCGGGCATGACCGTCGACGAATCGTCCATACCGCCGTCACCGCCCATCCGACGGCGGCTTGGATCGCCCAACAGCTCCGGAACGCCTTCCCCTGTGACCAGGCGCCCCGCTATCTCCTGCATGATCGCGATGCCGCGTTTGCCGCTGTCGAGACCACGGTCGCCGGTATGCACATCCAGGCCGTGCGCACGGCGCCGCGCTCGCCGTGGCAGAACGCCTACGTTGAACGCGTCATCGGCTCGATCCGACGCGAGTGCCTCGACCACGTGATCGTCGTGAACGAAGCGGGCTTGCGTCGGGCACTTTCGGGCTACATCGCGTACTACATGCGCTCGCGCACGCATCTCGCGCTCGCGAAGGACAGCCCGGTGCCCCGACCTGTCCAATCGCCCTCGGCCGGCCACATCGTGGCGACGCCGGAAGTCGGCGGCCTGCATCACCGCTACGATCGCGTCGCCGCGTAACCGACCGGTCGGCGGCGCCCGTCGACCTCCTTTCGCCGTCTCATCTCGCTGGTTTGATCCACCGCAAGGCGACGCAGCCGAACGCAACGTCGTCGGCAGTCACTATTGCGTTTGAGGTCCCGGACACTCGCGCCAGCGACACGGCGGGCGACTTGCTCAAGCCATCCCGATGTCACGGCAGAGGCCTTCGCGGCCGACGGTCGTTCGGTCCGGATAGACTTTTCGACAGGAACAGCGTGCTGATGGCTGGTGTTATCGGGTGTTCGGGAGAACATTGAACGGAAATTGAACGAAGCCATTTCGCAACACGAGCCCGAGCGATTGCAAGCTCACGACGCGATCCCACCCGGCCATGGCTTGATGAAATCGAACTGCACGTAGCGGCGGATGCGCTCGAAGTCCCGGTCGTTGTCGGTCACGAGCACGCAGCCGGCCTCACGGCACGAAAGCGCAAGCAGCACATCGTTCGCGAACGACTTCGAGAGGCGGCCGATCCCGAGCCCCTCCGTTCGCGCCATCTCAGACAACACGTCGCCTGAACGGTTCCAGGCATTGGCAGAGGGAGTAAAGGTCCGCCCGGCTCGCTCGAAGACGTTAAGGACATGTCGCTCGAGCACTCGTCGGTCTTGATTGCGCTTGACACCCGCGCGCAGTTCCTGGGCCACGACAAGGCTGAGATGCTCGAACGGCGCGAACGCCCGATGGAAGCGCTGGAGCACGTCGTTGGCACTCGGATAGCGAAATGCGTTGATGAAGAGCTGCGTGTCGAGGACGTACTTGCGTGTGGCCTTGATCACGGCTCGACGTCTGGAGGCGCGATCTCGACGCCGAGCATGGCTCGTGTGCCGTCGACGAGCTGGCGCTGAAACACCGCCAGGTCGAGTGCCTTCTCAATCGCTTCCGTCGCCGTCGCTGCCCCCAGCGCCCGCTGGGCCGCCTTCAACTTCGACAGGGGCAGACGGTACGTGCGAGACACCCGGCCCTCGCGGATGATTGGTCGCTTCCGTGCGGCATTGTTGGCCATAAATCGAGTGTATTTACGAACAAACATCACTGTCAATACGTCTTCATCGCAGTCACTATTGCGTTTGAGGTCACCACGACAGGCGCGCCAGCGATGCGGCGGGCGACGTGCTCCAGCTATCCGATATCAAGCCAGAGGCCTTCGCGGTCCGACGGTCGTCAGGTCCAGATAGACCTCTCGATCGGAACAACACCATTTTTCCGTCTTTCAACCGGCTGCCAGGCTCGTCCGGTTGTAGGATCGGCTCCGCGCCGTGGGGAAAAGGCTGATGTCCGCCAGGTTCCGGAGGCCGCAGTCGATGAACAGAACGCCCGGTTCTGCGGGTTCACGCGTCCCGGCACTCGTGCTCGTGCTGGTCGTTGGCTTCCCGTGGCTGGGTGTCCGACCAGGGGCGCAGCGCGCCTACTCGCCGCTCGATGTCGAGGATGGTCAGCGACTGTACTTGAATGCGTGCACGAACTGCCACGGGCCCGAGGGAAATGCCGTTCCGGGCATCGATCTCGGCCGCGGACAGTTCCGTCGCGCCTCCTCGGACAACGACCTCATCGAGATCGTTCGCCGCGGCATCCCCGGGACCGCCATGCCGCCGGGCAACTACTCGAATACGGCCGCCACGCAGATCGTGGCGTATCTGCGTGCGATGGCTGCCGGCGGCACGACGCCGACCGCGATCGGCGACGCGCGCCGCGGTCGGGCCGTCTTCGAAGGCAAAGGACAGTGCCTGACATGTCACCAGGTGAACGGAATCGGCTCACGGCTGGGCCCGGACCTCAGTGAGGTCGGCCGCCTCGGGCGCGCGTCCGAGATCGAGCAGGCGGTGCTCGATCCCCATCGCGAGGTGCTGCCCCAGAACCGCACGGTCACCGTGACGACGCGCGACGGCGCGAGGGTGAGCGGACGGCTGCTCCACCATGACACGTTCACCGTGCTGCTGCTCGATTCGGAGGAGAATCTCCGGTCGTTCGACAAGTCAAACGTCCGTGACGTTACCGTCATCAAAACCAACCCGATGCCGTCCTATCGCGGCACACTGGCCGATCAGGAGGTCGCCGACCTGGTCGGCTATCTCGTGTCGCTGAAGGGCACCAGGGCCTTGACGCCATGATCCGACGTGTCGCGCTCCTCCTGTTCGTGACGGGCGCCGCGCTTCACGCGCAGGTGTCGTTCGATCGGCTCCTTCGCGCCGCGAACGAGCCGCAGAACTGGTTGACGTACTCGGGAACCTACACCGGGCAGCGGTACAGCGAGCTCGCGCAGATCACACCAGCGAACGTGAAGGACCTCCAGCCGCAATGGGTTTTCCAGGCCCGGTCGCTCGAGAAGTTCGAGGCGACACCGCTCGTCGTGGACGGCGTCATGTACACCGTTCAGCCGCCCAACGACATCGTGGCGATCGACGCGGCGACGGGGCGGACGTTCTGGATGTATTCCCACCGTCCTTCCCCGCTGGCCCGGCTCTGCTGCGGACGCGTGAACCGTGGCCTGGCGATCCTGGGACAGACGTTGTTCATGGGGACGATCGACGGGCATCTCATTGCGGTCGACGCGAAGAGCGGCCGCCTCGTCTGGGACGTTTCGCTGACGCGACCGGAAGCCGGCTACAGCTTGACGCTCGCCCCGCTTGTCGTGAAGGACAAGGTCATCGTCGGGCCAGCGGGAGGCGAATACGGGATCCGGGGGTTCCTCACGGCCTTCGACGCGAAGACCGGCAAGCAGGTGTGGCGATTCAACACGGTGGCGGGTCCCGGCGAGCCCGGCGGCGGGTCGTGGGGCGGCGAGTCGTGGAAGACCGGCGGCGGCTCGATCTGGGTGACCGGATCGTACGATCCCGACGCGAACCTGACGTATTGGGGGATCGGCAACGCCGGACCCGATCGGAACGGCGACTCACGCCCCGGCGACAATCTCTACACCGCGTCGGTCGTCGCCCTCGATGCGGATACGGGACGGCTGAAGTGGCACTACCAGTTCTCGCCACACGACGAGTTCGATCAAGACGCGACCCAGATCCCCGTGCTCGCAGATCTGCCGTGGCAGGGGCGGCCGCGGAAGCTCCTGCTCTGGGCCAACCGCAACGGGTTCTTTTACGTGATGGATCGGCTCACCGGCGAATTCCTGTCGGGCCGGCCGTTCGTTCGCGTTACCTGGGCCGACGGCTTCGACGCGCACGGGCGACCGAAACGAATTCCCGGCCAGGAGCCCACGCCACGAGGCACGCTGGTCTATCCCGGCAACCAGGGCGCGACGAACTGGTACAACCCGTCGTTCAGCCCGCGCACGCGGTTGTTCTACGTGCCCGCGTGGGTCAACTACGCGTCGCTGTTCATCAAGCGGCCTCAGGCTTACGTCGAAGGGCAGTACTTCGGTGGAGGGGAAGGCCGCGCCACAGATGCGCAGGGGCTGCGGACCGCCACGAACAACCTTCGCACAGAAGACGAGGGTTACGGCGCCATTCTCGCCATCGATCCACTGACGGGCGAGCGCAAGTGGGAATACAAGATGGTCGACTTCACGGACGCCGGCGTCCTGACGACGGCGTCGGACCTCCTGTTCAGTGGCGGGCGTGAAGGCGACTTCTACGCGCTCGACGCGCGCACCGGAGCGCGGTTGTGGAAGTTCACCGTGGGCGGCCAGGTGCAGTCGGGCCCCATGACCTACTCGATTCGAGGGCGGCAATACGTCGCCGTCTCGGCCGGCAGCTCGTTTTACGCCTTCGCGCTCCCGCGGTAGGGCGTCAGGTGCCTGTCTCATGACTAGCTCTTTGCAGAAGCGCGATCGTCGCCGGTTCCTGCGTGACTCGGCGCTGGCCACGGCGGCGCTGGCGGGGGCTCCGGCAGGAGCGTTGGCCGGCGCACCTCGCCGCGCGCAGGAGCGCGCCGTGCGGCGCAGCGGTTCGGGCAAATCACTCAGCAGGCAGTTTGCCGAGTGGGTGGCGCGGCTGCGGTACGAGGATCTTCCGGCGGCGGTCGTCGACCGTGCCAAGGGCCTCACACTACAGAACATGTCGTCGGCCCTGCTCGGATCGCAGATGCCCGCGGGCCGGCAGGCCATCAAGTTCGTGACCGAAGAGGAGGACGGCGTCAGGAGCGGCGCCACCATCCTCGTCGAGGGCACCAGGGTCACCAGGAGCGGTGCCGCATTCGCGAACTCCGAGATGATGCTGGCAGGCGGCAAGTGGGACACGTTCCGCATGCTGACCCATCCAGGCACGGCCGTCATTCCCAGTGCGCTGGCCGCGGCCGAAGCGGTTGCCGCGTCGGGCCGCGAGTTCATCACCGGCGTCGTCGCCGGTTACGAAGTGATGGAGCGGATGGCGGCCGACTGGATTCCCACCGTGATGGCCCGCGGTTTTCACGCCAGCCCCGTCTTCAGCATCTTCGGCGGGGCAATCGCGGCGGCCAAGATCATGCGCTTCGACGAAGATCAGCTGCACGCGGTCATGTCGCTGTGCACCAACCTTGCGGGAAGCAATCTCGAGAGCCGCGCGCTTCGCGAAGGCGCCGCTGTGCGCAACGCGATGCTGGCAGTGGCGCTGGCCCGTCAGGGACCAGTGGGAGGAGGCGAGGCCGTGCTCGAAGGGCCGGCCGGCTTCTATCATGCCTACGCCGGCAACAATACCGGCGAGCTCTCGTACAGTTTCGTCGGCGACCTGCATACGAGCCTCGATGCCCTCACCGTCGGGCTCGGCGTGTCGTGGACGATGCTCGAGACGTTGTACCGGATCTATTCGATCCCGGGCTACAACATCGCCCATATCGACGTCACCGCAGCGCTCTGCACGGAGCACGACATCCGCTATGCGGATGTCGATCGCATCGAAGCGGTGGTGAACTGGCTGGAAACGCAGTATCCAAGCCCGGCGTTCCCGACTGTGCGCGAGGATACGGGCGACCCGCGACGTGGCAGCACGAGGTTCTACAGCGCCTACGGGGTTGTGAAGCGGGGATTCCCGATGCTCCCGGGCACGGCCGATCCGCCGGAGGTGCTGGAGCTCATGACGCGGGTGACCATCATCCCCTCGCACCAGATGCCGCTCTTTGGCCCGCGCATCACGATCTTCACCAAGAACGGCCGGAGCTATACCAAGCAGGCGACCGGGGGCGAGTTCATCTGGGACTTCGAGGAAGAAGCCCGACGCATTCGTGGGATTGCGCCCGGCCTGCCGATCTCCGGCCCGCGATTCGAACAACTGATCGCCGCCTGCCGCGACCTCGAGCGCGCACCCGCCGTTGCAGCCCTGGTGCAGTTGACGGTCAAACAGTAGGCCCGACGGCACCGAGTCTGGAGATCTCGACATGTCGAACCGCACACTCACGTTGACCGCCGGACGCATGATCGGCTTCGTTCTGGCCGTGACGGTCTTCTCGACCATGGCGCCGGCACGGGCGCAGGAAGGCGGGCGCGGTCAGGCGGCGTCCCCATATCAGACCGTGTCGGGCAAGGCCTACGCGTTCGCGAGGATCGCCGAGGGCGTCTACTATGCGACGTCCGCCGGGACCATGGCGACCGGCAGCAACGACGTGGTCGTCATCGGCGATCGCGAGGTGCTCGTCGTCGACACCGGGACGTCGCCCGCCGCGGCGCGTGCTCTGGTCGAAGACTTGAAACTCATCACCGCCCTGCCGGTGCGCTACGTCGTCAACACGCACTTCCATTACGACCACGTGAACGGCAACCAGGTATTCGCCGGCCGCGCGACCATCATCGGACATGAGTATGTGAAATACGCCATCGAGAACCTGGACGTGCTGCATCGTGAGCCGTACCAGACCTCGCAGTTGAGCAACGTCCCGCTCCGGATCGAGTCGTTGAAGAAACAGCTGGCGTCGGAGACGGACGCGGCGCGACGGACGACGCTCCAGAGCCAGCTCGCTATTTCGGAGCAGGGATTCGAGGCGCTCAAAGAGATCAGGCCGACGCCACCCGACAAGACCTACTCGAAGCGTCTGGACCTGAAGATCGGCCATCACGACGTGCAGCTGCTGTTCCTGGGCCGTGGACACACCAACGGAGATACCGTGGTGTATCTGCCGCGCGAGCGCATCGTGTGCACCGGGGATCTCATGGAACCAGCGCTGGCGTACATGGGCGACGCGCAGTTCGACGAATGGGTGACGACACTGGACGCCCTCAAGAAGCTGGACTGGGACACGCTGCTGCCTGGTCACGGTGCGCCGTTCCAGGGCAAGACGCTGGTCACCGGATTCCAGAGCTACTTGACCGATCTGGTCCGAACGGTCTCCGAGTTGAAGCGCCAGGGCGTGTCGCCGGAGAACGCCGCGATCCGTGTGGACATGACGGCCCACCAGAAGGACTTCCCTCAGATCACTCGCCCGGGCGCGGAGCTGCGGGGCGTCCGGCGTCTCTACGTGTGGCTGGACGAGCGCGGCACACGATGATGACGCGGATGTCGACTCGGGTGCTGCTGTGGGCAGCTGCAACGCTCGCGGGCTCGGCGTCGCTCGGCGCCCAGCACAACTTCACGCCAAGCGACGTGGAGAACGGCGGACGCTTGTACCAGTCGGCGTGCGCCGGCTGTCACGGCGCCGCGGGGGATCAGGTTCCGGGCACGGCGTTGCGTTCCGGAACATTCCGTCGCGCCACCACCGACGACGAGATCGCCCGCATCATCCGCACCGGCATTCCAGGGACGTCGATGCCGCCCAATCCGGTTTCGGAGACCGAGGCCGCGACGATCGTCGCGTGGCTGAAAGGCGCCGATCGACTGTCGCCGCGCGGCGCGACGGGCGACCCAGTACGCGGCGAACTCCTCTTCAACGGTAACGGCAAGTGCGTCTCGTGCCACGGCCCGAACGGTTCGGGCAGCCGCCATGCGCCAGCACTCCTCGACATCGGCGTGATCCGTCAGCCCTCGGAGCTCTCACGAGCGCTCCTCGAACCGGAGGCGGACATCAACACGGACTTTCGGACGGTTCGAATCACGACGAGGGCCGGCGCCACCATCACCGGGCGGCTGCTCAACCAGAGTAGCTACTCGATTCAGCTCCTCGACGCCGCCGACCGGCTGCGCTCCTTCGACAGGGCCGGCCTGCGCGAGGTGACCATCCTGCCAACTTCGCCGATGCCATCCTACGCCGGGACGTTCTCCCCTCAGGAAATAGCCGACATGGTGGCGTTCCTCTCCACGCAGCGAGGGGCGCGATGAGACGGGCCCTCCTGATTATTTCGATGGCCGCTCTGGTGGCCAAGGTCCACGGCCAGGAAGGCATCACCTTCGACCGGCTCCTCAAAACGGCGGCCGAGCCTCAGAATTGGTTGACATACTCGGGGGACCTCGGCGGCCAACGCCATACACGCCTCACCCAAATCACGCCGGCCAACGTCAGACAGCTGGAACAGCAGTGGGTCTTCCAGGCTCAGTCGCTGGAGAAGTTCGAGGCCACGCCACTTGCAGTCGACGGCGTGGTCTACACGGTACAGGCACCCAACGACGTCGTCGCCATCGATGGCGCCACGGGCCGTGTGTTCTGGACCTACGCGCACGCCAACTCCACTCAGGTGCGTCCCTGCTGTGGACGGGTCAATCGCGGCCTCGCCATTCTCCGCGACACGCTGTTCATGGGCACGCTCGACGGCTTCCTGATCGCACTCGACGCCAGGGACGGCCGCGAGCTCTGGAAGGTACGAGTGGCTGGTGCGCGGCCTGAAGCGGGCTACGCCTTCACCGTCGCCCCGCTGGTCGTCAAAGACAGAGTCATCGTCGGGCCCGCCGGCGGCGACTTCGGCATCCGAGGGTTCATCGCCGCGTTCGACGCCGCGACGGGCGCCGAGGTCTGGCGCTTTTACACGGTGCCCGCGACGGGCGAGCCCGGAAACGACACGTGGGCCGGCGCCTCGTGGCGAACGGGCGGCGCGGCGATCTGGACCACCGGCACCTACGACCCTGAGACGAACCTGACATTCTGGGGAACCGGCAATCCCGGTCCGGACTGGAACGGCGACAGCCGGATGGGCGACAACCTCTATGCCGACTCGGTCGTCGCGCTCGACGCCGACACGGGCCGGTTGAAGTGGCACTTCCAGTTCACGCCGCACGACGAATTCGATTACGACGCCACCCAGGTACCGGTGCTCGCTGACGTTCAGCTCCAGGGCCGGCGTCGCAAGGCGATGTTGTTCGCGAATCGGAACGGCCTTTGGTACGTGCTCGATCGCACCACGGGCGAGTTTCTGTCGGGCAAGCCCTTCACCAAAGTGACGTGGACCACGGGTCTCGATGGGAAGGGACGGCCGCTCGATGTAGTCAGCCCCACGCCAGAAGGGCTTCGCGTATACCCGCACGTGGTCGGCGGGACGAATTGGTATTCGCCGTCCTATAGTCCGCGCACGGGACTCTTCTATGTACCCGCTTGGATGGACACGTCGGCCACGTTCGTGAAGAGCCCGGTCGAGTACGTAGAGGGGCGAGCATTCCTCGGCACGCTGCCTGGCGGCACGACGCTCCGAGCCGAGGGCAAAGCGATCAACCGGCGGCTGCCATCGGAAGGATACGGGGCGATCCTTGCGCTCGATCCGCGCACTGGGGAGCGCGCCTGGATGTTCAGGATGGACGACGTCACCGACGCGGGCGTGCTCTCGACGGCCACCGACCTGGTGTTTTCTGGTGGCCGGGAGGGTTTCTTCTTCGCCCTCGACGCGAAGACGGGCGCACCGCTTTGGAAGGCGAACGTCGGTGGCCTCGTCCAGGCCGGTCCAATGTCGTATGCCATAGGCCAACGCCAATACGTCGCAGTGGCGGCGGGCCATTCGTTGTTCGCGTACGCACTGCGCCAGGCAGATCGATGATCGAGGCTCACTTCCGGCTGTGCTTCTTCGGCAGGCTCAGTTCGTGTCGTCGGTCGTCGTCTCGCTGCTCCATTCGCTTCCGTTCCTCGTCCGGTCGCGTGCGTCGATGCACCTCGAGATCCTCGCGCTCCGGCACCAGCTCTCAGTGATCAGTGGCTCGTGCCGCCCGCACCTCCGTCGCCTGACCGTCGACGCATAGTCCACACCGCCATCACCGCCACCTGACGGCACCTTCGATCGCTCAACAGCTCCGGAGGGTCTTTCCCGACGACCAGGCTCCCGCTATCTCGTGCAGGATCGCGACACTGCCTTCGTCGCGGCGGCGACCACGTTGACCGGTATGCACATTCAGGCCGTGCGCACGGCGCCGCGCTCTCCGTGGCAGAACGCCTACGTCGAACGCGGCATCGGTTCGATCCGGCGCGAGTGCTTCGACCACGTAATCGTCACGAACGAAACCGGCTTGCGTCGGGTGCTCAAGGGCTACATCACGTACTACATGCGCTCGCGCACGCATCTCTGGCTCGCGAACGGTACCGCGGCCGGTCCAGTCGCACTCGGCCGGCCGCATCGTGACGACGCCGGAAGTCGGCGGCCTCCACCACAGCTACGCTCGCGTCGCCGCGTGGCCGACCAGTCGGCGGCCAGACATCGTCGTTTGACCACTTCTCGTCAGCCGTTTATCGTGAACGCCATCGCGCTGGCGGCCGGCTGGATCAACAGTCGACCTCTTTGACGAAGTTCAACGCCACCTCCACGTGGCTCATGTGACACCAGATTCTTCTTCACCGGCTCTCAGGCAATCACCTTGTCCGCAGCGGATCCCAAGCTGTACCTTTGTGCAGCGTGAACACGTAAACCGCGTTGAGGGGTTGTCGAGTGGTCCAAACGACGAGCAATCCGTCTACAGCTGAAGAAGCGCTGAGACGCATCATGGAAGGGAATGAACGCTTCGTTCGTGGCGAGGCGCGGTTTCCCACAGTGCAGAAGGAGCTGCTGGCCGAGCTCGCCAAGGCGCAGCACCCGTACGCCACGATCCTCGGGTGCAGCGACTCCCGGGTGCCGCCCGAGCTGATCTTCGACGCCGGCTTTGGCGAGCTGTTCATCGTGCGTGTCGCTGGAAACGTCGTCTCTCCAGAAGTGCTGGGGTCGCTGCAGTACGCCGCGCTGCATCTCCGCACCTCGCTCTTCGTCGTCCTGGGACACGAGGGATGCGGAGCGGTTGATGCCGCGCTGGCCGGCATTCGCGGCGCGGATCAGCAGCCCACACGCATCGCCGCGCTGCTCGAGAACATCACCCCTGGGCTTCGCGATCTACCGGCCGGTCTCGACGCGATGACGGCGATCCGCGCCGGCGTGGACGCGAACGTGCGGTGGTCGATGCACCAACTGCTTGAGATTCCAGAGGTCAAGGCGCGGAAGATCGCGTCCCGGGCCCTGCTCGTCGGTGCCGTTTACGAGCTTGAGACAGGGCGGGTGCGCATCCTGGACACCGTGAAGCTCGAACCCGCCGCCGCCGCCGATTAGGGGAATGGCGTCGCGTGCGTCGCTGCACGTGGACATCCTCGCGCTCCGACACCAACTCACAGTAGTCAATCGATCCCACCGGCGACGTGTCCGTTTGACGTCGGCAGACCGGATGTTGTGGGCGGGGCTGGCGCGATTCTGGCGCGGTTGGCGGTCGGCGCTTCACATCGTCAGGCCGGACACGGTGGTGGCCTTGCACCGACGGGGGTTTCGCCTGTTCTGGACGTGGAAGAGCCGCCGGCGCACGGGGCGACCGAGCGTGCCTGGGGACGTGCGCGCCCTGATCCGGGAGATGTCGACGGCGAATGCCCTCTGGGGTGCGCCCGGATCCACGGCGAACTGCAGAAGCTGGGAATCGCCGTCAGTCAGTCGACCGTCGCCAAGTACATGCGACGGGATCGGCGCCCACCGTCACACACGTGGCGAGCCTTCCTCGCCAATCACGCGAGCCAGATCATGGCCGCCGACTTGTTCGTCGTGCCCACGGTGACGTTCCGGCTGCTGTTCGTGCTGGTCATCCTGGGGCACGACCGTCGACGAATCGTTCATGTGGCCGTGACCGACCATCCGACGGCGGACTGGACGGCGCAACAGTTGCGGAATGCCTTCCCAGAAGACCGAGCGGCCCGCTATCTCCTGCATGACCGCGACACTGCGTTCGCCGCGGTCGTGCCCACCCTCACCGGCATGCACGTCCAGCCCGTCCGAACAGCGCCGCGCTCGCCTTGGCAGAATGCCTACATCGAGCGCGTCATCGGCTCCATCCGACGCGAGTGCCTCGATCACGTGATCGTGGTGAACGAAGCGGGCTTGCGCCGGGTGCTCGCAGCCTACGTCGCGTACTACCTGCGCTCCCGAACGCATCTCGCACTCGCGAAGGACAGCCCAGTGCCGCGGACGATTCAACCGGCATCGGCCGGACGCATCGCGGCGACGCCGGAAGTCGGCGGCTTGCATCACCGCGACGATCGCGTCGCAGCGTAGCAGACCATTCGGCGGCCACAGCCGCCAGGCGAGCCAGCCGAACGCACCGGCGGCGCGGTCGCTTTTGTGCCCGATCTCGACGACAGGCGCGGCCGCGACGCCGTGGTTCAACCCGCTCCAGTCATGCTGATGCGGTGTGACAAGTTCGCGGCTCGACGGTCACCCGTGTTCGGATGGACTTTTCGACAGCCACAGGCTTGTTCTTGCGGTCGTTCGGCATCGAGGTCGTGACGAACATCGGCGTCCCCGCCTCGAGACTGCGGACACTGTGGCGCGGGCTTCTGGCGTGGAGCCCGGTCATCATTGCGCTTGTTTTGCTCGCCCCTAATCCGATTCTCTTGCGTATCCGCGATGCAGGAGAAGTGACCTTCGTCATCGGCGTGTGCGCTGCGGCGATCTTCGTGGTGGGTGCCATGTGGGCTGTCGTGCATCCGGAACGAGGCCTGCAGGATCGCGTCGCCGGGACCTATCTCGTGCCACGATGACAGGTGGTTCACTCGCTCTCCTTTCTCGTTCGCTCCCGCGCATCGCTAGACCTGGAGATCGTCGCGCTGCGATACCAGCTCGCCGTGATGAATCGTCGCGCCGTCAGCGTCTTCGTTTAACTTCGGCAGATCGGATGCTGTGGGCGTGGCTGTCCCAGCGATGGCATGGCTGGCGCGCGGCGCTCCATGTTGTTCAGCCGGCGACTGTGCTCGCCTGGCATCGCCGCGGCTTTCGTCTGTTCTGGACATGGAAGAGTCGACATCGCACAGGTCGGCCGGGGACGCCAGCTGACGTTCGCGCGTTGATTCGCGAGATGTCCACCAACCCGCTCTGGGGCGCACCTCGATCCTTGGTTCTCGCGGTCGGCGATACAATGCACGCCCTTAGGACTGGGAGGGTGACGTCATGGCCGCTCGACTCTGTGTACTCGCACTCGTGCTCGCGTCTCTGCCTGT
>Ga0070675_100001846_pt1 | contig 15611 bp, 7 predicted proteins | sample KBSM43metaG_FD_65343 | JGI IMG/M metagenome (GOLD analysis project Ga0070675, IMG submission 65343) | Miscanthus rhizosphere microbial communities from Kellogg Biological Station, Michigan, USA - KBS M4-3 metaG | ecosystem: Host-associated > Plants > Roots > Rhizosphere > Soil ...
CGCCGGGATGAAGCTTCCACTCGAACTCCAGCTCGAAGTTCGCGAACTCGTCGCGCGTCACGAGGTCGTTCGTCGAGACGGTCTTCGACAGCACCCCGTCCGTGACGGTCCATCCCGCCGGCATCTTCGCCTCGCGGTAGCCGCGCCAGGCGGACATCGTGGGGTCGATCAGCGGCCGCCAGTCCTGCGTCGCCGCCGGCGCGGGGGCCGCTGCCGACGCGGTCGCGCCGGAGGACGACATCGCGCCGTTGCTCGACGTCGTGGAGCAGCCGATAAGCACCGCGCCCAGTCCGAGCACGGTGAACGAGGGGAACGTGTAGCGGGTCATGGTGTGGGGCCTCTTCGAGATGAATCGGACGGTCACGCCGTCCGCGTTCGCGATCGATGGAGCGTCCGACTCCGTCACGGGCGCCATTTGCCCTGGGCGACAGCCGGCCGGAAGCTTCGGAGATCCGGCACTGGAAGCGCGAGGGTACGTTCCTCCTCGGCGCTCTGATATGCCGTCATCAACACCTCCACCACTCCGACGCCATCGTCGAAGGTGAGCCGCGGCGCCTCCTTGCCGAGGAACGCGCGCGCGAAGTGCCGGTTCTCCGCTTCGTATCCGTACACGACCGCCTCGGCGGGGACCACGGGCATCAACCCGATCTCGGCGTTCTGCTTCTCCACGAGGTCCTCGCCCGCCCTGCCCTGTACCGCTCGCGAAAAGAATACCCGCAGCCCCGAATCCAGTGAATTCCACTGCATGGAATATTCGGGGCCGAGCAGCTCGGCCGAGAGTCTGAGGCCGGCGCCGACGTAGCTCCACGACGTGCTGGCTTCTCCGAGCACGCGCTCACCGTCGCTCGTCTCGAACTCGATCGTGACGCTGGCGAAGTCCTCCGACGGTCGCTTCGAGTAGTCCACCGCCTCGCCCATCGTCTCGCGCAGACGCTGCGCGTAGGCCGGCCGCGACCACTTCAGGCTGGCGATCTTGCCCGTGACCTTCACCGGACGCACGCTGGCGAGCGGCTCACCCGGCCGCGTGAGCAGGTGCCGCACGAGCAGCACGGAGTGGCACATCATGTCGTTGAGCACCCCGCCGCCCTGGAGGTCCCCCTGCCAGAACCATGGGGTGTGCGGCCCGCTGTGCTCCTCGGCCGCGCGCGCGAGGTACGGCCGGCCCGTCGTCGCCGCACCGCGCGCCCAGAGGAGCGAGCGTCCGGTCTCGACGTGCGGCGTGAACAGCTGGTCCTCGAGGTACGCCGTCTTCAGCCCGACCCGCGCCGCGAGGTCGCGCACCCGGATCGCCTCGTCGAGGTTGCGGGCCAGCGGCTTCTCGCACGCCAGACCACGCAGCGTGCCGCGTCCCGCCTCGATCGCGTGGACGACTTCCTCGACGTTCTCGATGCGCGCGTGATTGGGCCCGCAGATCCACAGCGCGTCGATCTCCGGATCCGCCACCATGTCCGCGATGGACGCATAGGCGCGGCACGCGCCGACGTCGATGTCGCGCGCGAGCTTCGCCACCTGCTCGGCGTGCTCGCGATTCGGGCTCCACACTCCTCTCACGTCGGCCTCGCGCACACCGACGAACGACTGCACATGGAAACGGGTGATGAAGCCGCCCCCGACGAACCCGATGCCGAGCCGACCGTTCATTGCCCTTCCGGCTTGATGCGGGTGTCCATCGCGGCGAAGCTCACGCCGAGCTTCTTCATCGCCGGCTCGGGGCAGCCCTTCCAATCGGGATTGAACACGTTGCCCTGATAGCGGAGGTCCTTCCATCCCATCGCGCTGGAGAAGAAGCCGCTGCCGACGAAGTCGCGCATGCGCGAGAAGAAGTTGACGCCGTGGCTGAACTGCGGCTTCGCCTTGTCGGGCCACGCGATGTCGTCGAGGATCTGGTTGCGCTGCGCCTGCGAGAGCGACGCGTAGTTCCGGCGGAAGCGCGTCCGCGACTCGGTGTTGAGCCAGGCCAGCCCGCCGCGGATCGCGACGCGCGAGCCCTCGTCCGTCTCCGGCACCGAGAGCTGATAGTCGATGTACGCCGGCACGCCGGCGTCGGTGGCGCTCCCCGAGCGGCCGTCGCGCGGGATGATGTCGTCGGCGAGCACGCTCACGGTGCGCCACTCCGCCGCGGTGAAGAAGGCGCGCTTCGGCGCGGACGACGGGGGCGTGCCCTGCCCCTGCGCGGGCGGGAAGGGCGCCTCGTGCGTCTGCTTGGGCTGCTGCGCGCCCGACGGCGTTCCCTGCTGCGCGAACGCGGAGCCGCCCATCAGCGCGCCGGCGATCGGCACGCTGCCGATCACCTTCAGCGCGGCGCGGCGGGTCACCGGCTTCGTCTCCTCCACCTGCTCTACCGCGTCGCCCGGGGCGACGTCCGGCGCGCTCGGAAGCATCTCGTCGCTCATATCGCCCCCGCCTTGCGCTGCTGCGCGATGTAGTCGGACGTGCGCCACGCGAGCGCGAGGATCGTCCACGTGGGATTCTTGTCCGCCTGCGTGACGAACGGCCCGCCGTCGGTGACGAAGAGGTTCTTGCAGTCGTGGGCCTGGCAGTTGGCGTTGAGCACCGACGTCTTCGGGTCGTTCCCCATCCGGATGCCGCCCAGCTCGTGGATGATGCGGCCGCCCGCCGCGATGCCGTAGCCCTGCTCCTTCGTCGGCATCGAGTTGTTGGGGGTGCCGCCCATCTCCTGAATCAGCGCACGGAAGGTCTCCTGCATGTGCTTCACCTGATTGAGCTCATGATCGGTCCACTCCCAGTGGAAGCGCAGCACCGGGATGCCGAACTTGTCCACCACCTGCGGATCGATCTCGGTGTAGCACTTGTCGTTCGGGATCTGCTCGCCGCGACCGGAGAAATGGATGTTCGCGCCGTAGAAGCGGCGGTAGTCCTCCTTCAGCTTCGCACCGTAGCCGCCCGCGCCCGGGTAGCGCTGGATGCCGCCCATGAAGCCGTACGCCGGCGGGCCGAGTCCTCCGCCCACCTCGATGTGGTAGCCGCGCGGGAAGTCGAGCTTCTTGTTGTCGAGCCACCATGGCATGTACACGTGCATGCCGCCCACGCCGTCCTCGTTGTGCGGAACGTGGTCGACCATCGCGGGGATGAACCCGCCGACGTCGGTTCCGGTCGTGTCGGTGATGTACTTGCCGACGACGCCGCTCGAGTTGGCGAGCCCCTGCGGGAACTGCGACGACTTGGAGTTGAGCAGCAGTCGCGCCGACTCGAACGCGCTCGCGGCGAGCACCACCGAGCGCGCGGCGACGTGGCGTTCCTCACCGCTCTGCTTGTCGATGTACGTGACGCCGGTCGCCAGCCCGTTCGATCCGACGGTCACCTCGCGCGCCATCGAGTTCGTGAGCAGCGTGAGGCGTCCGGTCTCGAGCGCGGGCGCGATCAGCACGTCGGGGCTGGAGAAGTTCGCCTTCACCGAGCAGCCGCGATTGCACTGCCCGCAATAGTGACACGCGGCGCGACCCGGCTTCGGGCGCGTGATGATCGAGAGGCGTGACGGGATGCAGGTGATCTTGAGCCGGTCCGACGCCTGCTTCACGAGCAGCTCGTAGCATCGCGGCGCGGGAGGAGGCAGGAACTTTCCGTCCGGCTCGTTGTGAATCCCTTCCTTGCTCCCGAACACGCCGATCAGATCGTCGACGCGGTCGTAGAATGGCGCGACGTCCTCGTACTTGATCGGCCAGTCGTCACCCAGACCGTCGCGCGTCTTGCCGCGGAAGTCCTCGGGACCGAAGCGCAGCGAGATGCGTCCCCAGTGATTCGTGCGCCCGCCGAGCATGCGGCCGCGCCACCAGTCGAAGCGCGTGCCGGCCGCTCGCGTGTACGGCTCGCCCTCGATCTCCCAGCCGCCGTCGCACGCGTCGTACTCGCCGAACGGGCGCGTCTTCGTGGCGCGGCCGCGTCGCGGGGTGGCGTACGCGGGGGTGAGCATCTGCGAGTTCTTCGAGGCGTACCATGCGGGCCCTGCTTCCAGCATCACGACCCTCGCGCCCGCCTGGGTGAGCACGTAGGCGGCCATGCCACCCCCCGCGCCCGAGCCGATGATACAGACGTCGTACGTGGGGGCTTGTCGTCGAGCCAGCATGCCGTGTCGCTCCGGGTTTGCGCGGGAAGGGCTCGCCGCGACGCAGGCGAGCCGGCGCCGCGGCGATCTGCGCGGGAAGGTGGCGGCGTGCTCGCGCCCACGCCAGTGTCCAGCGCGCTGCCGGGGCCAGCCGCGCTGGCCCCGCGTCTGCATTGGATTTTTTCCATGCCCGAGCACCCGTCGGACCGCTACGAAGGCGGCCCCGCGTCTGCGAACCACACGGCGGCCATCCCCCGCTCTCGCGAGGAAGAGGAGCGGGAGGCCGCGATCCGCCGCGCCGAGGAACGCGAGCGCGCGGCGGCGCAGGGGTACCCCCCGCCGGGCAGCTTCGCCCCCGCGCAAGCCTGGTCTTCGATCGCGGCGCAGGCCTTCGCGATGCTCGCCGAGAACGTCCGCGACTACGCGATCTTCCTCATGAACCCGGATGGCGTGATCATCTTCTGGGGCGAGGGAGCCCGCCTCATGAAATGGTGGTCCAAGGAGCAGGCCGAAGGCGCGCACCTGCGGATGCTCTATCCGCCCGGCGGATCGCAGGACGGCACGGCCGAGGAGCATCTCGTCGAGGCGCGCGAGCGAGGGGAGTACACGGGCGAAGGCGAGCGCGTGCGCACCGACGGCTCGACCTTCTGGGCCGGTATCACCCTGACCGCGCTGCGGGACGAGGACGGCGCCCTCCTCGGCTTCGCGAAGGTCACGCGCGACCTCACGGCGCGCCGCGCGGCGGACGCGCTGCTGCAGGCGGCGTCAGCCGCAGCGGAGTCCGCTCGGGCGGACGCGGTCGCCGCGAGCGCCGCCAAGAGCGGTTTCCTCGCGACGATCAGCCACGAGATCCGGACTCCGCTCAACGCGATGCTGGGCTATCAGGATCTGCTCGATCTCGAGATCGACGGGCCCCTCACGCCGGCGCAGCGGCGCTACCTCGACCGTTCGCGCGGGAGCGGCCGCCATCTGCTCCGACTCGTCAACGAGGTGCTCGACTTCTCGCGGATCGACGCGGATCGCGAACCGGTGTCGCGCTCGACCTTCCAGGTCGGCGAGGCGGTGCGCACCGCGATCGAGCTCGTGACACCGCAGGCGCGCGCCCGGCGGATCGTCATCACCGACGCGGTGAGTGGCTACGCCGCGGGACTCGCCGCGATGGGCGACGAACAGCGCGTCCGGCAGATCCTCGTCAACCTGCTGGCGAACGCCGTGAAGTTCACGGAGCCGCGCGGCCAGGAGCCCGGCCGCGTGATGGTGAGCGCCGGCGCCGCCAAGGAGCCGACGAGCGACGTGCAGGCGACGGCCGATGGACCGTGGGTGTACATCCGCGTCGAGGACACGGGGCCCGGCATCCGGTCGGAGCGGATCCGCTCGGTGTTCGAGCCGTACGTGCAGGGCGACATGACGCTCACGCGGCAATACGGCGGCACCGGCCTCGGGCTCGCCATCAGCCGCCGGCTGGCTCGCCTGATGGGCGGGGATCTCACGGTCCACAGCGAGCCGGAGCTCGGCTCGGCATTCTTCCTGTGGCTGCCGGCCGCGCTCGTCGAGAGTCTGTCGACGGGCGGACTGCGGGGCCATGGGCCTGGCCGCGACGAGGACGATCGCGTCACTCCCGAGTGGGAGACTTCGGAGGAGGCGGCCAGCCCGCCGACGATGCTCCAGAGCATCGGCGACGCGATTCTCACGGAGCTGGAAAGCATCATGCGCGCCTTCGTGGAACGCGCTCTCGCGGATCCCGACATTCCGAGCGCCCGTGAAACGGACTCCTACATCATCGAGGATCATCTGGCGACGTTTCTCGCCGACGTCGCGGTGACCCTCGCGTCGGTGAAGCTCGACGACGAAGCGCCGAGCGAACAGGTGCGCGACGGATCGGCGATCCAGCGCATCGTCGCGCAGCGGCACGGCGCGCAGCGCGCGCGCCTCGGCTGGGAGGAGCGCGAGGTGCGCCGCGAGTTCGTGATCCTCTCGGAGGAGCTGAGCGCGGCGGTGAGCCGCCGGCTGCCCACCGTGGGCACGGGACCATCGTCGGAGAGCCTCGCTGGGGAGGCCGGACGAGCCGACGTCTACGTGGAGCAGGCCGTCAGGATCGCCGAGGAGCTGAGCCTGGAGAGCTTCCGCGCGCATCGAGGGCGCGAGCCGGACTGAGTCAGTCCTTGTAGGGGTCGAACTCCTCGGCGCCCGCCATGACGACGACGAGCGGACGAAGCGTGTGCAGGATCTCGATCGTCCCCTGCTGCGCCGCGAGCACGTCGGGGAGACGCCGGTACGCGTGCGGGCTCTCGTCGAGCCCACCGCCGCGCAGGATCACTCCCTTCTCGCGTACCCACGCCTGCATCATCTCCGGCGTCACCAGACCGGGTGAGAGGACCCGTCCCGTGCGGCGGTTGCGCTTCCCCGCCGCGGCGGTGCGCGACATGACGCGGCCCGCACCATGGACGGTGCTGAACAGTCCCTCGCGCTGCGCGACGCGCACGTGCTCGCTCGCGGTCGCGTCGGGCGTCCCGCGCACGATGACGGCGTCGTCGCCCATCGAACCGCCGATGAAGCCGAGCTGTCCCGGGAACGCCGGCGTCGCTCCCTTGCGAATCACCACCACCTCCTCGCCACCGTGCGTCTCCTTCCACGCGAAGTTGTGGTGGTTGTGCACGAGCTCGAGCTCCTGTCCGCCGAGGATCTCCACGACCTTGCGCGCCACCCACTCGCGGCCGGCGTAGGCGTACTGTCCGGCGAGGTTCATGAGGTGCCAGTAGTCGTGCCCGATCGGCGCGGCGAGCGGGAGAAGCACCTCGTGCTCGGGCGCGCGGTCACCCCACGCCTTCCCCTGCCCCAGCGCGAGAAACGCCGAGGCGACGGTGTGCCCGAAGCCGCGGCTGCCGAAGTGCACGCCGACCCACAGCGTTCCCGTCTCGTCGGCGAAGATGTCGACGTAGTGGTTGCCGCTGCCGACGGTGCCGAGCTGCTGGCGGGCCTTCACGCGCAGCGCCTGCCGGTGCTTGGGCGGCACGGCGTCCCACGCGGGATCGTCGAACAGCGGATGATCCACCGGCGCGTCGTCGGCCCGATTCCGCCGTCCGATGCCGAAGCTCACCGTGTCGGCCACTGCGTCCGCCACGGTCGCGAGCGTGCGGTGCACCTCCTCGGGAGTGCGACCGAGAGCGTCGAGCGTGACGTCGGTGCGGATGGCGGCGTTGCCGCACGCGATGTCGAACCCGACGCCGACCACGGAGACGAGGTCGCGATACGCGGCGACTCCCCCGATCGGCATCACGTAGCCGACGTGCCCATCGGCCATCAACGCGGCATCGACGGCGTTCTCGCGCACGCGCTGGAACTGGAGGATGGTCGGTTCGTCGTGAAGACCGAAGATCTTCATCGACTCACCATCTCACCGCTCTTCTCGTCCAGCGGCTTCAACGACCACGACCCCTCGTCGAACAGATACGCCTTGCGACGCGGTGCGATCCTGAGCAGCTGTGGGTTCTCCGCGCCGCGATCGTACGCGGTCCAGATCCGTGCGGCGCCGACGTCGGGCACGTTGCGCACGAGGCTCAGCCCGTCGTTGTGCGAAGGTGCGTAGCGCACGAAGACGATCGCCGTGTCCGACTCGTCCCCTGGAAGCGCGGCGCGGAAGGTGTCGTAGTACGCGTGGTCGGTGGCGATCTGGGCGCGCACCTGAAGAATGGTGATCGCGGCCGGATAGGCCATCGCGACGAGCATCGTCGCCAGCACGACGAGTCGCGCGCGCGAGGATGCCATCCGAGGCGCGCCCAGCTCGAGCACGCGCAGCACACCGAGCGCGGTCGCGAACGCCAGCACCGGCAGCCCTTCGATGTAGTAGAGCGACCAGCGGGCCGGATGCGCGTAGAGCAGATAGAGCAGCAGCTGCACGACGAGGGCACCGAGCCCGATCCACAGGGCGGGTGGCGCTCCGACGAGCCCCACCAGCGCGACGAGGGCGAGGCCGCCACGCCAGTCGTACCACATGTCGCGGCCGATCATGCGCGCGCGGGCGACGGCGGTGGCGGGGAGCGTGCCCGGCGTGTGAATCCGGTGCTCCTCGTAGAACGAGCCGTCGGTGACGCGCTGATCCCACGGCAGGGTCGCGGACGGTTTGTCCCCGGCGCGCACGCCGAAGCCGAGCCGGTCGAACGGGACGTAGCGCTCCGTGTAGAGCGAGAGCGGGGTGGTGAGCGGATCACCCGTGCTCCGCCAGCTCCAGAGGCCGACGAACAGCATCGCGGCGAACGCCGCCGCGGCCAGCACACCGACCTCGTGCCGCGTGAACCGCGGCCGCGCGTCGTCGCTGCGACGGCGCGCGACGACGATCAGCACCACGCCAACCGAGATGGCCAGGGCCACCGCGGTGAGGGGACGCGTGATGCCACAGAGCGCGAGCGAGACCGCCGTGATGGCGAGATCGCGCGCTCGGCCCGACCTCGCCCAGCGCGACACGCCCCACCACGCCGCGAGCCAGGCGAGACTCGTCGGCACCTCGGACAGGTACATGGCGTGGAAGTACTGCACCGGGAACGACGTGCCCCAGAACACCCACGCGAGCAGCGCGACGACGCCGCCGGCGTGCCGCCGCGCGAGGATGAACACGAGCGCGCCGCTCAGCGCGTTCATCACCACGACCGGGAGACCGGGCATGCCGGTCATCACTCCCGGCGCGAGCAGCAGCGACGTTCCCGGCGGATACTTCGAGAACACCGCTGGACGGAGGTTCACGTACAGCTGCTCGAAGAACTGCGGAAGCGGCGGCGTCGGCGCGGTGAAGCGCAGCCGCGAGAAGATCTCCGCCTGCAGCAGATACGCCGACTCGTCGTGGACGACCGCGCTGCGGGTGAGCGAGCCCCACACGTAGAACGTCACGAGCCCGGTCAGCACACAGACGATGGCCGGCGCCCACGGGCCGTCGAGGGTCTCGAGCGTGCGCGCGGCCAGCCGGCGGCTGCGGCGCCGCTCGGGAATCTGCCGCGCGACCATGGCGACGAGGAGCACGACGAGGAGCGAGAGCCATGGGCTCAGTCCAAGCATGCTTCAATTAAACTGATGAGCGCGCTCGGCGCGCAATCAGGATGCGACGCCGAGCCGGCGAAGTGCTTCGCGCGCGGTCTCGCGCTGCGGCTGCAGCGCGGGATCCGCCTCGGCCCAGAGGGAGACGAAGCGGCGATACGAGTCGATCGCAGCCGCGCGGTCGCCCAGCCGCTCCTGAAGCTCTCCGCGCCACATCAACGATCGCGCGTAGAACGGCCACGAGGGGTCGGCCTGCCCGAGAGACGAAATCTGCTGCGGCTCGAGCACCGAGTACGCGGCGACCGCACCACGCAGATCACCCACGGCTTCGTAGGCGCGCGCGCGCGCGATCCACCGCGGGAGCGACACCGGCCCGCGCGCCGCGCGGATCGAGTCCGCGGAAGGGAACGTCCTGATCGCCGCACGGGCCGCGGCGGTGTCCCGCGCATCGAGCGCCACGAGCGCATCGATCTCGCTCAACGGAGGCTGGCCGACGCGCCAGTCGCGCAGCAGCGCGAGGGAGCGCTGATCGTGCGTCGCGAGATAGGAGACGTACAGCGCGGCCACCGCCTGCGCGCGCAGGTAGTCACCGCCGCCGCGAGGCAGTCGCTCGAGGCTCGCGAGGGACGCGGCGAACGCCGGTGCGACGCTGCGCGCCGGCAGGCCGGCGGCGAGTCGCACACCCAACGGCCAGAGGCGGGTGCGCGGATCCTCGCGCAGCCCGAGCCCACTCGGTGCGCTCACCGTGCGCACGGCGAGGGAAGCGAGCGAATCGACGTCGACGAGGCTGCCCGTCATCGCCGCGGCGGCGCCCGCACCCAGCAGGTACTCGATGAGGTTGTTCGACCCCTGCAGCTGGAGGCCGTGCAGGTCGGGCGCTCGAAGCGCGCGGCGCAGCGATCGCAGCGCGCCGAGCGGATCGCTCTTCGACTCGGCGTAGACGAGCTGGAACACCGTGTGTGCGGCGTGCGTCTCCGGGCGGGCGAGCGACTCGCGCAGAACGATGGCGGCGGAATCGGCCCGGCCCTGCGAGAAGTAGAGGAGCGCGAGCGACTGGTAGGCGCTGGGCGACGGCGCGGCGGACACCCAGGCGCGCGCATCGCGCACCGCGAGCTCGTACGCACGCCGCTGTGCCGCCTTGAGCCGATCGGCCATCTCGCCACGCTGCGCCGCGGCCGGATCGACGATGCGGAGCGAGTCGCCCTCGAGCATCAACGTCGGCGTCTGTCCCGACGCCTGCCGGTAGAGGTCGATCTTGTGCGCGTAGGCGAGATAGAACGTCGAGTCGAGCGCGAGGGTCCGGTCGAAGGCGTGCAGGGCACGATCCCAGTTCGCCACCGTGCGCGGCTTCCCCCACCCGTCCGGCTGGTGGTGCCACAGCGCGTCCGCGAGCCCGTACCACGATTCCGCATCGCCCGAATCGCGCGCGATCGCCGCCGCATAGTGCGCCTGCGCCGACGGGAACTTCGCCTGCGCCGTGATCGTGTCCCCGCGAATCGCGCTCTGCAGCGCCAGCGTGAGATCGGCGTACCCCGCCACGAGCTCGCGCTCGCGCGGCGGCAGCTTCGAGGCGAGCGCCGCGGCGCGCCCCGCGAGCGCGAGATGCAGCGAGTCGCCGACCTGCCGCCATCCGAGCCCCATCGCGCGATGGTAATAGGCGAGCGCGAAGTCGGAGTCGCGCGCGGTGGCGAGCGCGAACAGCGAGTCCGCACGGTCGAGCTGCCAGTGATTCATCGCGCGCGTCCCCTCGAGGTACGCGCGATACGCCTCGATCGATTCGGTGGTCGTCTCCGTGAGCCGCCCGAGCGAGATCGTCGAGGGCGCGCCGGCGACGTCGAGCAGCTGGCGCGTGAGCCCGTCGAACAACGGGCGCGGGTCGGCGGTGCGGCTCCCGCTCTGCTGCGCCTGATGCAGCTGCCGACCGTTCGCCACGTCGAACAGCCGCGCCGTGACGAGCATCGAATCGCCGGCGGCGGTCACCTGCCCCATCACCACCGTCCACGCGCCCGCCTTCCGCGCCATCTCGCGCGCATCGGCGAGGCCGATGCGCCGCGCCGTATCGAGCCGCGCCTCGCGCAGGAGGTCGAGCCCGCGCTCGTAGCTCACGACGGTCAGGTCGGACCACTGCGCGAGGTTGAGCGTGAGCATGCTCGCGCTGCCCTCGCGCAGCCAGGCGAGCTGCTCGCCACCGCCGAGGATCTCGAACGGCGCGACATAGAACGACTTGCGGGGATCGACGCCACTCGGCGCACCATCCGGCCGCATCCACATGAACGCGCCGGCGACGACGGCGAGCACGGCGACGGCCGCCGTCGCGAGCCAGCGCGTGTGGGGGGGCCAGCGTCGCGCCGCCGCGATGGCGACCGGCTGCGACACGACCGTGGCCGCCGACGTGCGCGCCGCCGCCGCGATCGGGCTCGGGGGGGTCGCGCCCTCGAGCGCGCGCGCGAACTCCTCCGCCGTGCTCCATCGATCGGCCGGGAGCTTGCTCAGCGCACGGTCGATCGTGCACGTGATCTCCGCCGGCAGATCGGGACGCTGCCGCGCGAGCGGCGGCGGCGCCTCGGTGAGCTGCTTCGTCAGCACCTGCATCGGCGACGACCCCGTGAACGGCGCCGAGCCGGCGAACATCTCGTAGCCCACGAGGCCGAGCGAGTAGATGTCGCTCCGGCCGTCGAGCTCACGCTCGCCGACGGCCTGCTCCGGACTCATGTACCGCGGGGAGCCCACGACGAACCCGGTGCGCGTGACGACCGAATCGCCATCGCTGTCGACGCCGCTCGCGAACGCGCGGGCGACGCCGAAGTCGGTGAGCATCGCACGCCTCGTCGCCGCGTCGAGCAGCACGTTCTCCGGTTTCACATCGCGGTGCACGACACCCTGCGCGTGCGCGTAGCCGAGTGCGCGCGCGAGATCGGCGAGCAGGGCGACGGCGCGCTCGATGCGCTGCCCCTCGACGCGTCCATCGCGCTCGAGCATCTGCCGCAGGCTCTCCCCTTCCACGTACTCCATCACGAAGTAGAGGAGGTTGTCGGCTTCGCCCGCGGCGTAGACCGTGACGATGTTCGGGTGACGCAAGCGCGCGACCGTGCGCGCTTCGCGGAGGAAGCGCTGGCGTGATGCGGGCGACGAGGCGAGATCGGGCGCGATCACCTTGATCGCCACGGGCCGGTCGAGCGCGACGTCGCGACCGAGCAGCACCTGTCCCATGCCGCCCGCACCGAGCTCGCGCTCGACGTCGTACCGGCCGGCGAGCGCTTCACGCAGACTGACGAGCAGCGGCGAGATCAATGGGTTCGTCACGCGACGGGCGGTGGGACGGTGGGAGGCTCGACGGTCGACACATGTAAGACACCACGAGCCGCGCTAGCGTTCAGCGCGGACACACCGCCCTCCCAACGTCGAGTTTGCTGGAAGCGGGGCGATGGTGCCAGTGCGGCTGCAAGCGGTCTGGCCGTCTGGAGTTCAAGTCGACATACTGACCAGGCCGAATCATTGGAGCCTCGATGTCGTCTGGCGTGCTGTTCATCGCTGAGGCGGTGCTCGTCGCGAAGCTCGTCGCGCCGAGTCGGATGTTCGAACAGACCAGTGCGGACGGTGCAGCGGTGCGAAGCGCTGCACTCGATTACGTGGAAGTGCTCAACGAAGGCGATTCGACGAAGCACGTGCGAAGCGTCGGCCCCGATCTGTTCACGTACGGGTTCTGGCTCCCGGGTGATTCGACACGCTCTCGGGGCGAGCAGATGCCCCGGGCGGAGCTTCCTTTACAGGCCGGATCTCGGCGCGACGCTCGGCGAGGCCGGCCATCGCCCAACTCACCGAATTCGACTTCACAACGGTCCTGGCGCGGCGCGCGTACGCCGCTATCATTAGTCCGCCGAGCTGAACATTCGTCTGGCTACAGAGCATTTGTTCAAGTTAGGTGAACAAACATTCAGATTTGAATCCGTGACCGACTCACCAGCGCGGAGGTCCCCTCGGTCATCGACACGCCCCTGAACCCGGCTCTATTGGGTCCATTTTGCCACCGTGCGCGACGATCACGCACGGCCGTTCGCCGACTCGGCAACGACGCCGGGTACCCGCCGCCGCCGTCCGGGACGCGGGATGGTTTCGCTTCGCGTAGTTCCTGTTCCCCTCTCAACACGTTCGAGGTCTGGATGTCCCTGATCAACCGCTCGACACGGTTGCTCCTGGCAGCATGTGCCATCTCGCTCATCACCGTGCCGTCGCGTGCCTCCGGGCAGGCGACGACCGGGACGATCAGCGGCGTGGTGTCGGATTCGTCCGGCACCCCCGTCGCCGGCGCGCGCGTGAGCGTCGATGGTCTCAATCTCGCCACGAGCAGCGGCCAGACCGGCCGCTACACGCTTTCCAACGTCCCCGCGGGGACGCAGACGGTCCGCGCACGACTACTCGGCTATCGGCTGACCCAGGGACAGACGACCGTCGTTGCCGGCCAGTCGGCGACGCTCAACCTCCGGCTGACCGTCGCGCCGGCAGAGCTCGAGCGCGTCGTCGTCTCGACGGGGTATGGCGAGCAGACGAAGGCGAACGTGACCGGTTCGACCGAGGTCGTGGCCGGCGAGGAGATCACCAAGCGTCCGGTCTCGAACATCACGAAGGGCCTGCAGGGCTTCATGCCTGGCGTCACCGTGCAGGACTTCGGTGGCCGGCCGGGCTCGGACGGCGCCCAGGTGCGCATCCGGGGCGCGGGTACGCTCGGCAACAACGGCGCGCTGATCCTCGTGGACGGCGTCGTGGGCGAGATCAACAACCTCGATCCGCTCGACATCGAGAGCGTGTCGGTGCTCAAGGACGCGGCGTCGGCGGCGATCTACGGCGCGCGCGCGGCGAACGGCGTCGTGATCATCAAGACGCGCCGCGGCCGGAACACTGGCGCCCTGAAGTTCACCTACGACGGCTACGTCGCGTCGCAGAAAGCGCAGGACATGCCGGAGCGTGTCGACATCCGCACCGAGCTCAATGCCGTCAATCAGGTCTACATCAATTCGGGGCAGCCGGCCAAGTACAGCGCGGGCTTCATCGACAGCACGGAATCGGGCATCGATCCCATCAAGTACCCGAACACGAACTGGCTCGGCCTGATCTACAAGACGGCGCCGATGTCGGATCAGACGGTGCGCCTCTCGGGCGGCAACGACCTCGCGACGCTCTCGCTGTCGGGGAACTACTTCGACCAGGAAGGCATCCTCAACACCGAGAACTACTACAAGCGGGCGACGCTGCGCGGCAACACGAACTTCAACGTGTCGAAGCGGCTCACGGCGCAGGCCAATCTGATGCTGATGCACGAACGGACGGCGCGGCCGCGCGGCGAGGGCGACGCGCAGTTCCGCGCCATCCACGACACGCCGCCGACGGTGCTGGCGACGTATCCGGATGGCGCCTACAGCTGGAACCGGGGGAACCAGTACAACCCGCTGGCCCTGCTTCGCGAGCAGGGATGGGTGAAGGATCGCTGGGTCACGGCCTCGCTCAATACCCTGGCGAGCTACGCGATGGAGAACGGCCTCAAGTTCGGCGGGCAGTTCACGGCCGACAACAAGGACAATCGGCAGCTCGAGTTCCAGCCGACCTACACGCTGTTCGACCCGTTCGTGAACCCCACGACGGCGCGCATGAACAACGTCCGGACGAACTCGTTCGACCGGCGAAACAACGACTTCAACTTCGACGCGCAGCTCACCGGCGAGTACGAGCGCACGCTCGGCGCGCACCTGTTTCACGGCCTGGTCGGCTACGAGCAGCGCCAGACGACCTTCGACGGCAACACCGCGCAGCGGCAGGGCGCCTACAACAACGAGCTGCAGCTCCCCGGCAACGGCGACGCGTCGTTCCAGTTCTCGGGCGGCAGCGCGAGTGAGACACGTCTCGTCCGGCAGTTCGCGCGCCTCAACTACAGCTGGAACAACCGGTACCTCGCCGAGGTCGACCTCAGCCACGACGGCTCGTCGCGGTTCGGACCGAACACGAAGTACGGCACCTTCCCGTCGGCGTCGCTCGCCTGGCGCATCTCGGACGAGCCGGTGCTCCGCAACCATCTCGGCCCCGTCAACGACCTGAAGCTGCGCGGCTCGTGGGGCCGGCTGGGCAACGACCGCATCGCCGACTACCTGTTCCAGCAGACGTTCAACATCAACACGCTCAACTACAGCTTCAACAATGCGCTGGCGAGCAGCGCCATCCCGGGCCGTCTGGCAAACCCGGACATCAGCTGGGAGACGACGGAGCAGACGAACGTCGGCGTCGACGTCGAGATGTTCTCCAACCGGCTCACGTTCACCGGCGACGTCTACAACAAGCTGACGAGCGGCATTCTCATCGCCGTGCCGGTGTCGAGCCTGATCGGCTACACGTCCCCGACGTCGAACGCCGGCGCGGTGCAGAACACCGGCTGGGAGACGGCGCTCAACTGGCGTCACAACATCGGCCAGCTGAACTACTCGGTGGGATTCAACGTCGCCAACAACAAGAACCGCATCACGAACCTGCCGGGTGG
>Ga0070675_100001851_pt1 | contig 15594 bp, 12 predicted proteins | sample KBSM43metaG_FD_65343 | JGI IMG/M metagenome (GOLD analysis project Ga0070675, IMG submission 65343) | Miscanthus rhizosphere microbial communities from Kellogg Biological Station, Michigan, USA - KBS M4-3 metaG | ecosystem: Host-associated > Plants > Roots > Rhizosphere > Soil ...
GAACGCGGCATGCGGGCGAGACGGCTCTGCAGGCGCTCGGCGGTATGATGGCGGCAACCGGCGCGCAGGGTGGTGCGCCAGAGCGCGCCAACGTGCCGATCGTGGAAATGTTCACCGCGTTGAACGCCACAACGGCGGTCCTCGCCAATCTGCGCACCGGCAAGTCCGCTTTCCTCGATATCGCCGCGTTCGACAGTGCGATGGCAACACTCGCGACCTTCGTATCGACGGTCGCAGACGGCCGCGGCGGCGGCTATCGGATCGGCTGTGCTCACCATCTCTGCTGCCCGTGGAACGTCTACCGCGCAACGGACGGCTGGATTCAGCTTTGCTCGACCACGGACGAGCACTGGCGATCAGTCGCACGGCTGATCGCGCGCGAAGACCTCGCAGTCGATCCTCGGTTCGCCAAAATGAAGGACCGGCTCAGGAACGTCACGATGGTGGATCAGGTCATCGGCGCTTGGATTGCCGAGCGGAGCATGAACGAGGTCGCGCGCAGCTTTCTCAGCAGCGGACTTGCCGCTGGTCGCGTTCGATCTGTATCGCAGGTCGTTGGGGATCCCGATCTGCACGGACGCGGCATGGTCGCCGAAGCCGATAATTCGACGCCGCAGGTTGGCTCATTTCTCGGCGCGAGCATGGGAAGTCCTCGCGGTGCCAGATCAAGCCGCAGGGCTGCGGACATCGATGCCGTGCTTTCCGCGCTCGGTTCAAGAGCAACTCCGCCGGAACCGGCCGCTTCCGGCAGTATAGGACCCCTCAAGGGCATCCGTGTCGTGGAGATCGGTGCCTACACGGCTGGCCCTCTCGCAGGGCGCTATCTCGCCGACCTTGGCGCCGAGGTCATCAAGGTCGAGCCCGCCGGAGGCGAGGTGTCGCGTGCGTGGCAGCCGCAGTTCGATGGCCACAGCGGCTACTTCGTAAACTGCAATCTCGGTAAAGCTTCGGTCATCCTTGATCTGAAGATCGCGCCTGATCACGCACGTTTCGTCGATCTGGTGCGTGGTGCCGATATCTTGCTGGAAAACTTGCGACCGGGTGCGCTCGACAATCTCGGACTGGGCCCTGACAAGCTGCTCGGCGCGTTTCCAAGCCTGATCTATTGCTCGGTCTCGGGGTTTGGCCGCGTGGCCGGGTCGCGACCTGCGCTCGACAGCGTGGTGCAGGCCGAAGCCGGTTTGATGGGATTGGTAGGAAACGGTAATCGGCCGCAGCGTGTCGGGGTCTCAATTGCGGATCAGGCTGCCGCGCATGCCGCGCCGCTACTCATTCTGGCTGCGCTTCGTCGGCGCGCGGTGTCCGATACAGGCGGCCACATCGACCTGTCGATGCAGGATGTGCTCGCGTGGGTTACGGGACTTGCGTGGCCGGCTGGCGACGCAGCTCTTGCATCGTGGGCGACAGTGCAGGTTGCTGACGGCTGGGTGATGGTGCGGGGTGGCCCGCCGCCTGAGCATATCGTTGCGCAAGTGAAAACTCTGTCACGCGCTGCGGCGATTGTTCACCTGCAACAAGTAGGCGTCAAAGCCGTAGGTGTTCTCGAGATGGGAGAAGCCTTCCTTCACGAGGCGATCCGCCGCCGCAATCTCGTGCAATTCATCGCGACAGACGGCGGCGCGAAGCTACCGGTGCTATCCTCGCCGTATCGCCTCGGCCTGTCGGCCGAAGCTGATCGGTTACCCGGTCCACCCGGAGCGGACACGACACGGATATTCGAGCGTCTCGCCGCCAAATAACCGACCTCAGATTGGATCGAACGAGAGCATGGGCACTTCGTAGAGCTGCGAGAGCAACGCATCCCGAGCCGACTGCACATGTTTGCGCAAGGCCTGCATCGCGGCGCGTTTGTCGTGCTTGGCGAGTGCGTCGAGAAGCTGCACATGTTCGGTTGCGGCGAGGGTGCTGCGATCATATCGGTACCCCTCGTGCCGACGCTTTAGCGCAGATCGCTCGAACGTCTGAGCCAGCAGGCGGACGACGTAGCGATTTCCCGAAAGTTCGGCGAGCTTCAGGTGAAATAGGATGTCAGCGAGAATGCGCTCTGTCAGCATTTGCGAGTTGATCAGGTCCTCGTAACGCTTTGAATAGGCTGAAAGCGTGCTCAGCGCATTGCGCGGCAGCGGTCCGCGTTCAAGAGTCACTTGCAGCGCGTACAACTCCAGAGCCTCGCGCGCACCATAAAGACCATAGGCCTCATCCCGTGAAATTCCCGTGACGTAGAATCCACGCCGGGGCAAGCGCGTGACGAAACCCTCCTGGTACAGCCGTTCGAGAGCTTCGCGCACCGGTGTGCGCGATACTTTGAGGGCTTCGGCAAGCTCCTCGTGCACGAGCTTACGCCCCGGTCCAAGCTGGCCGAACAGAATCATACGCTTGATGCTGCCGTAAGTGGCCGAGTTACGGCTCGGTGGCTCCGGATTCTCCGAGCCAGCAGTCTCAACGATATCCCACAAAGTCTGCCACTCAAGCTTTGGCGGAACGATGGGTTTGCGGATGGACGGGGCGGCCCGTGCGGCCCGTTTGGTTGACAAAGCACCTGCGGTCACTGCGTCGCTCCCGTGCGTAGGCTATTCAGTACGACGAGCGATTGTACCTTGCTAGTCCAAAAAAAGCTATTTTGCATCCAGCCTTCTGGCTTTCAGGGCTTGTCGCAGAATGGGCAGGGCTGAATTGTCGTGCTCACTCTGGCGAAGCCAGGCTTGTTTGTTTTCAGGGAAGACATGGTTGACATGGTTGGCCGCTGGGGCGCCGGCCCCTGCGACAACCTCGGGGGGACGACTCTGCTGCCGGTTGCCCCGGTCCATTTTTCATGCAATTTAGTATCCCAGATTAGGCCTGCGGCGGCCGTTTATGCCGCATCCGGGCAAACACACGCTGGGGCGGACGTTTCGGCGGTCATTCTCTGCATGCAACAATCGTCAACACCAGCCGGTCATCGTGTCTCCGCGAATGGGAAGTAATCTGACCCACCGGGCGGTGCTCAGCGATGTGGTGGTTGCGGAACTCGGCGACCGCATCGGCGTGGGTGTCTGCGGGTCGCTTCTGGCGCAGCTTGGCGCCACTGTCATTGTTCCGGAGTGGGTGGATAACATTGCCGGCAAGCACCGGTACCGCGACCAGATGGTCGCGGGCAAGAAAAGTATCCGACTGCGTCGCGACGACTTATCCGATCAGCCGCTACTGGATCGTCTCGTTGGGCGAAGCGACATCCTGATTACATCGAGCGACCTTGATCCGGCGAGCCGGCCGGGCGCGTGGCCAAACCCTGCTACGCGGGTCGAATGTGACATCACCGCCTTCGGGGAAAACGCAGCGTTGGCTGGCGAGCCGTTCTCGGATGCGCAGATCCAGGCCTTGTCCGGCATCCTCGATACGACCGGAATGCCTGACGGGCCCCCAACGCCCATTCGGCTTCCCGTCGTCGAGTTCATGACCGGGGTCTACGCCGCCGCCTCCTGCCTTGCTGCTTTGCGCGTCCGAAAGCAGACCGGCAACGGGCAAGCCATCGACATGGCCCTTTACGATTGCGCATTCGGTGCGATGGCGACGTTCCTGCCTCGCCTTCTCGACGGCAGCGGTTCGGAGATTGGACGCGTCGGGAACAGGCATGCGATGACGTCGCCTTGGAACGTGTTCAAGGCACGCGACGGTTGGGTGCTCGTCTGCGCGGCGAGCGATGATCAGTGGCGGCGCATCTGCAATGTGGTCGGCCGGCCCGAACTGGGCGACGACGTGCGCTATCGTCGCGTGGCCGACCGTGTCGCCCGGCACGCTGAGGTCGATGGGCTCCTCCAAGCATGGGTCACTGAGCGGACGATCCAGAACGCGATCGAGATTCTTGGTGGCGTCGGCATTCCTTGCGGGCCCGTTGCGAAGGTCGAGGGTTACCCGCGCGAGGCGAACCTCAACCATCGCGGCGCGATCTGCCGTGTACCGGTCCGGGGCGGAAACGAGACACTGTTCATCCCGGCATCGCCACTGCGAATGAGCCTGACGCCTGGGCTATCACCCGACCGGATTCCGGACCGCGACGAGGATAGGGCGGCAATTGTTGCACTGGTTCAGACTACGCCCGCACCGGCGTCGGGCAGCGCATCTCTCGCGAAAGCGCTTCCGCTCAGCGGTTTGCGCGTTCTCGAGATCGGCCACTACACAACAGCTCCACTCGCGGCGCGGCACCTCGCCAATCTTGGCGCAGAGGTCATCAAGATCGAACCACGCGAAGGCGAAGCCGTTCGCGGCTGGCCGCCGGCAAAGAACGGCACAGGCTACTTCTTCGCGTTCACGAATACCGACAAGCGCAGCCTTGTGCTCGATCTGGAGACGCCGGAGGACGCCGCAACGCTCAAAGACTTGATCGAGCGATCCGATGTCCTGATTGAAAACCTCAAGCCCGGTGCGCTCGCGAAGCGCGGCTTCTCAACGGAGGCGATGGCACGCACCAATCCACGGCTCATCTATTGCGCAGTATCAGGCTTCGGCATGGATACGATCTACGGCGGCAGGCCTGCCTACGACACGGTGATCCAGGCGATGTCGGGCTTCATGGATCTCACGCGCGCGGGCGATGTCCCGGTGAAGTCCGGCATCTCCTCTGCCGATCTGATGGGTGCCGAAATGGCGACGGTCGCTGTTCTAGCTGCTGTCGAGGCGCGTGATCAGACCGGGCTGGGTCAGGCCATCGACCTCTCGATGCAGGATGTCGGGAGCTGGCTGACGATGCCGTTGTGGAATGGTGATGAGTCCGCGCCGTGCTTGACCGTGCTGCGTGCGAAGGACGGCTACGTGGTCGTCGAGGATGACGGCGCGGCCCCAATCGAGCCCGAGGGTGCGTCCGAAATGACTCGCGACGAACTTGCCAAGTCTCAGCGCGATGCCGGCCGTTGCGCCGCACCCGTGCTATCAGCGGCCGAAACAGTGGCATCCGACCAAACGCGGTCACGCGGTCTGGTTTTTCACGCGAAGGATGCGGCGGGCGAGGAGTGGCCGTTGTTAGCTAGTCCATTGCGGCTCAAAGGGACGCCGCCGCTCGTGCGCCATCTGATGGGTCCGCTCGGAAGCGATGGCGCTGCCATCTTGGATGAGCTTAAGTCGGGAAAGCCGGCGACCGCACCTGTCGCGACGTGACGGTGTTGAGTTTTCGAGGGAGGACGCAATGTCCGATCTACCGAAGGCGATACAGATCAACGAAGAGGGGCCGCGCGAAGGTTTTCAGTTTGAGCGTGGCCTGATTCCGACGGCGCGAAAGATCGAGCTCATCGATAGCCTTTCGGAAACCGGCCTGAACCAGATTCAGGTAGCTTCGTTCGTCAATCCAAAGAACGTGCCTGGAATGGCCGATGCCGACGAAGTCGTGGCCGGTTTCACCCGCAGGTCCGGCATCCGCTACACGGCCCTTTGGCTGAACGAGAAGGGCCTGCTGCGCGCGCTCGCGACGGGCCGCCTCGACGTGAAGGGTTCGCTATCGCTCACGGCGTCCGAAGTTTTCCTGAAGCGCAACCAGAACCGCACCGCCGCGCAGGATCTCGAGGCCGAGCGTAGCATCGCGCGGATGTACAGGGAGAAAGGTATTGTGGTCGACCGTACTTCCATCCGCTCGGCGTTCGGATGCAATTATCAGGGAGATGTCCCGGTTGCGCACATCGTGAACCTGATAGGCCAGCTCGTCGAATTGGCCGTCGAGGAGGGCTTTACGATCAAGCTTGTCTCGCTCGCCGACACGATGGCATGGGCAACGCCTGCGAGCGTGAAGCGCCTGGTGGGAGCCGTTCGCGAGAAATATCCGAATTTACAGATTGCCCTTCATCTACACGACACGCGCGGAATGGGCATCGCGAACGCATATGCGGGCCTAGAGATGGGCGTCACCATCTTTGATTCGTCCGTCGCGGGACTTGGCGGTTGTCCGTTCGCCGGTCACCAGGGCGCGGCTGGTAATGTTTGTACCGAAGACCTCATTTTCATGTGTGACGAGATGGGTATCGAGACCGGAGTCGATCTCGCCAAGCTGATCGTCTCGGCCCGCCTTGCCGAAGATGTCGTCGGGCACCCGCTCCCTGGTTCCGTGATGCGGGGCGGGACGCTCGCAGTACTGCGTGCAGCGATCAAGACGGGAGCGGCCGCTTGACCTCCGGTGGTTCTGCGCAGGAGCGCGCGGTGCGGTCATCGACGGGCTCGATGCGGGCGGGTTCCCTCTCCGATATCGAGGAAGGGCCCCAGAGGTAAGCTTATGTCGAGTGCGTTGTTTTCTCCTATTGCGCTGCGCGGACTGACCCTACCGAACCGCATCGTCGTATCGCCGATGTGCCAGTACAGCGCGGTTAAGGGCAGCGCGACCGATTGGCATTTAATGCACCTTGGCAAGTTCGCGGTCTCTGGCGCAGGCCTCGTCATCATCGAGGCGACGCATGTCGAGGCGCGAGGCCGTATCACGCATGGCTGTCTGGGGCTCTATAGTGACGAGAATGAGCGGCAGCTTGGGCGTGTCGTCGATTTCTGCCGTAAGGCTGGCACCGCCAAGATCGGCTTGCAGGTATCGCACTCGGGTCGCAAGGGCTCGGCACGCGTCCCTTGGATCGGACGCGGCGAATCGCTGACGTCGGTTGAGCAGCCTTGGGAGACGGTTGCACCCTCGTCGGTGCCGCACGGCCCGGACTGGCCTGCGCCCCTCGAATTGGACGACAAGGGGCTGACGGCGGTCCAAGACGCGCATATCGATGCAACGCGGCGGGCCTTGCGCATTGGAATCGACCTGATTGAGGTGCACATCGCGCATGGCTATTTGTTGCACGAATTCCTGTCGCCTCTGTCCAACAAGCGCACCGACCGCTATGGCGGCAGTCTTGAGAACCGCATGCGCTATCCGCTTGAGGTATTCGCTGACATGCGCGCTGTCTGGCCGGCGGACCGACCAATGGGAGTGCGTCACTCCGTTACGGACTGGGCCGAGGGCGGGTGGACGCCCGCAGATGCTGAGATCTTCGCCGCCGAATTAAAGAAACTGGGCTGCGATTACATCACGGCCACCACAGGCGGCTTATCGGTGGATCAGAAGATCCCGATCGGTGAAGGGCACCAAGTCGAGTTCGCACGTCGCCTGCGCGACAAGATTGGCCTCCCCACGATGGCAGTCGGCATGATCTTTGATCCGTACCATGCCGAGCTGATTGTTCGCGAAGGCGATGCCGATCTCATTGCGCTCGCGCGCGGCATGCTGTCGGATCCACATTGGCCATGGCATGCAGCGGCAACCCTCAAAGCCGAGGTCGGCTATCCAGTGCAATATGTCCGGGGCTACAAATCGAGTTGGTTGCGATCGATGCGAGGTGCTGAGGAGCGAAACGAAATGCATTGATATTGTCGCGCTACCGTCGATGCACCGTACGTTTCGTCAGCCTGTTCTAGCGACCCTTTGTGGAGGATTGCAGTGTTCAGTGTTCCTTTCGATCAAATGGCCGTGGGCCAGCGTTCGCGCTCCCGAGGGCGTACGATCACTGAAACGGATGTCGTAAATTTCTGTGGACTCACCGGGAACTGGCTCGACATTCACACTGACGCGGAGTTTGCAAAGACCAGCAAGTTCGGACAGCGTGTTGTGCAAGGCGGGCTCGTGTTCGTAGTCGGCAACGCGCTGTTTGGTTTCGACGCCAAAATCATCGCGGCATTCTACGGCGTGGACAAGCTTCGTTTTCTAAACCCAACCTTCATCGGCGACACGATCCACGCCGAAAGCGAGATCATCAATCTTCGGGAGAAGGACGCCAAATTTGGCGTCGCCACCGCAAAGCTCGATATCGTCAATCAACGCAACGAAGTCGCGCTAAGCTGTGACTTCAGCGTGCTGGTCCATCGAAAAGCTATGCCTACTCCATACGGCAACACGTTGGAGTCGCGCACATGAATTTCTTGAGCGACGAGCAGGAGCTCTGGAGGAGCACGGTCGCCCGTTTCATGGAGCATGAAATCGGTTGCGACTATGTTCTGAAGTGCGACCTAGCGCGCGAGTATCCTTATGAAGCCTACAACAAGGTCGCGCGGGCCGGTTGGCTGCGGCTTTTGATTCCCGAAGAGCAGGGTGGCGATGGCGGAAGCATTTTCGAGTACGCGCTGATGTGCGAGGGCCTTGCGCGCTATGGCTTCGACTTTGCGACTGCTTTCATGGTCTCGACTTTCACGGCGATGAACATCGTGAAGTTCGGCACCAAAGCCCAGCAGGAGCACTATCTGCCGGCCTACATGCGGGGCGACATCCGCTTCTCCATTTCAATTTCCGAGCCCTCGTCGGGCTCGGATGCAGCGAGCACGCGCACGCGAGCACTGCATACCAACGAGGGTTGGTCGATCAAGGGCCAAAAGCTTTGGTGTTCGGGCGCAGCCGCCCGCAATGTGATCATCGCGATGCTGGTGCGCTCCGACGCAGAGGCGTCAAAGCACAAAGGGCTGACGGTCCTGCTCGTGCCAAATGACACGCCGAGGATCGACATCCGGAAGCTGCCGACTATGGCGCGGCGCGCTACTGGCACTACTGAAATCTTTCTCGACGACGTCCTTGTCCCGCACGAGAATTTGCTTGGCGAGGCGGGCAACGGTTGGTCGATCATTACGGATCACCTCGAGCTCGAGCGCATCGCTGTCGCTGCAGCGTACGTCGGAAATGCGCAGCAGGCGGTTAGCGATGCGCTGACGTATGCCCATCAGAGAATTCAGTTCGAGCGGCCGATTTTCGAATTTCAGGCCATCAAGCACATGCTGGCCGACATGCAGACGGCTGTTGATGCTGCGCGGCTGCTCGTTTATCGCGCGGCGGACATGGCTTCGCGCGAGCAGTACTGCTCGCGTGAAGTGAGCATGGCGAAGCTCTTTGCCTCAGAGACGCTACAAACGGTAACGCGGCAAGGCATGCAGATTTTGGGCGGCCACAGCATGTTGCCCGAGTCAAACATGGAACGCTACTTCCGGGAGGGCATGCAGGCGACGATCGGTGGCGGCACGTCGCAGATCCAGCGCAACATCATCGCAAGAACGATGAAGGCGTAATGGACGCGCCTTCGAATCCATCGGGAGAAGGCGCGTCTGCGAGGCTCGAGGTCCTCGTCGAGAGCGCCAGCATTTTGGTTAGTTGCGATCGAGCGGCCCGAGCTTCGGCTGAACCGAAGCTCACTTTCCCCGTAGCTTCCGCGAAAGGCGCCTCATGTCATCGCTTAATGAACTCTGGGACGGCAATGCTCCGACTATTCGCGGCAAGACGGCTATTATCGGTGCTGGCAAATCCGATGTTGGCCGCGTGCCTGGCAAAAGTGTCCTGGCGCTCGCGGCACAGGCCGCTAGTGCCGCGCTGTCGGACGCCGGCATAGGTCGAGACGCCGTCGATGGCGTACTCGCGAGCGCATCGTTTGCATCTCCCTTCCACCGCTTCAGCGTAGCCTTCAGTGAATACTTCGGGCTTGCGCCTACCTTCTCCAACACGCTGCAGGTATCCGGCGCTACCGCTGCCACCATGTTCAACCTTGCCGCCGCCGCGATTTCCGGCGGGCTGGCGCGCACGATCCTCATCGTCGGGTCAGACAGCCTTTATTCTGGCCTGACGCCTGACTTCGCACTGCGCGCAATGTCGGAAGGCCGCGACCAGCAATACGAGATGCCGTTCGGAATCCCAGTCGCCAATACATTCGCTATGACGGCGCATCGTCACATGAAGGAATTCGGCACGACGTCCGAGCAACTTGCCAAGGTTGCCGTCATCCACCGGGAGCACGCGCGCCTCACGCCCGGGGCGCAGATGACGACACCGATCACCGTCGAAGATGTTCTCAACTCGGGTTGGGTCACTACCCCGTATCACAAGCTGGATTGTTCACTGATATCGGATGGCGCCGCCGCGTTCGTGGTTACCTCGGCGGACAGAGCGAAGGCGATCGGCAAGAGCGTTCCAGTTTACATCCTTGGCGCGGGCGAGTGCTACACGCACGAGCACATATTTTACATGCCGTCCTTGACGACGACCGGTGCGGTGCAGTCAAGCGCTGGCGCGTATGCGATGGCAAAATGCTCGGCGCCCGACATAGACGTCGCGGGCGTCTACGATTGTTTTACCGGAACCGTCATCATGATTTTGGAGGACTTGGGATTTTGTCCAAAGGGGGAGGGCGGACGGTTCGTGGACGACGGCGCGATTACGCACGGAGGCGCAATTCCTTGCAATACGCACGGTGGACTTCTGTCATTCGCACACCCTGGAATGCCGGGATCGCTGTTCCATTTTCATGAAGTCGTCCAGCAACTCCGCGGCTGTTGCGGTAGCAGGCAAGTGCAAGGCGCCGAGTTAGGATTGGTCCACAGTCTTGGCGCTGGGTTCGCGACGAACGCCACCACGATCCTCGGCACCGAGGCGACATTATGAAACGTATCGCTCCCGAGCGATCGCACGAACAGCCACTTCCGACGCCCGACGCGGATTCGCAGGCTTATTGGCAGGCACTGAGGGATGGCCGGTTACTGCTGCAGCACTGCGCCTGGTGCAATAATGTTCAGGTCTATCATCAGGCGATCTGCCGGAAGTGTGGAAGCACCGCTCTTGAGCATCGCCCCGCGAGCGGATACGCGACAGTATATTCGTTCAGCGTCGTCCATCGCGCGCCCGGTCCGGCCTTCAAGGAGGACGCGCCTTATGCGGTACTGCTTGTCGAACTCGATGAGGGTCCGCGCATGATCAGCAGCTTCGTCGGCGGGAAGCCGGAGGACGTCGCGTTCGGCATGCGGCTGCGGCTGGTTTGCGATTCGGTTACCGAGGAAATCTCGCTCCCGCGCTTCACCCCCATCAATGTCGAGACAGGCGGCCAAAGCCGGCCGCGGGAAGAAACTTGAGCTGCGGTACGCGGAATAGGTTTCCTATCAGGTGGGCGCATAGCGGCATCGCTCAAACTTCTTGCCAGCCAAAGCGCCGTCGCTCCAAATTATACTCAGCGGCCTTGGAAAACAGGTGCCCGCTTCTCGACGAACGCAGCGAGCGCTTCCGTCGAGTCTACCGAGTCTCGCAAGCTGCACATTGTCTCCACGACACTCTCCATCGCTCTTCGATAGTCGAGGTCGTTTGCTCGCACGAACGCGTCACGAAGCAATTTCATGGAGATAGGCGACTTCTCGGCCAATTCTGCTGCGAGCGCGCGGGCACGCGGAAGCACTTGCTCGCGAGGCAGCACTTCGTTGAACACTCCGAGGCGATGCATCTCGTCTGCCGACACGATTTCTCCCGTGAACAGGAGTTGAGCTGCACGGTGTCGTCCAGCTATGCGTGCGAGGTGTACAAGATGCATGGCGGGTAGCAGTCCGACGTTGATCTCGGGATAGCCGAACTGTGCCTCTTTGGCTGCGATGATGATGTCGGTGGACACAGCCCAAGTCATTCCAGCCGCGCGTGCATGCCCGGTCACTGCCGCAATGACCGGCTTTCCCATCCGATAGAGTAGTTCGTGTTGTTCGTAGTAAAATGTCTCGATGAAGGCGCGCAGTGATTGGCCGTCAAACGATCTCGCAAGCTTTAGGTCCACGCCTGCGGAATACACCTCCGGCAGTCCGCTTGCCAGTATGACGGCCCGTACAGCGCTATCTTCCTTTGCTAGCCGATAAGCCGCAACCACTTCGTTTGCGAGCTGAACATTAATGGCGTTGACGGGCGGGCGGTTCAAGGTGATTTCGGCGACGCGAGACTTCACCTCGTATCGTACAAGTTCAAAAGTGACGGTTTCTTGCATAGTAGTTGACCTGGATGAAAGGAAGAAAGGTCACTAAGCTGACCTAAGAATATTTTGCAATGCAAGAGACGATGACGTCATGTCTGTTTGGCTACCATTTGAAACACGAAGCGCACGCATCGCTCCCGCCGCGGTAGCGGCGGCGCTAAGCCCGGCAGCTTCGCAAACGGCTAAGCAATGACCGACACCATGAAAATCACGCGAAGCAACACGCAGGCTTCATGCAAAGCGCCTGCGGAATATTATACGGGGAACGTTCGCATCGACGCGCCTTTCTCGAGCACTGCGGTCGAGCCGGAGGCGCAACCGTTACGTTTGAGCCGGGCGCCCGCACGGCGTGGCATACACATCAGACCATCATCATCACGCCCGGCTGCGGTTGGGTGCAGGTCGAAGGCCGGCTCGCGCGAGGAAGCGCGGCCCGGCGACATCGTGGTTCCCACCCGCTGTGAAGCATTGGCACGGTGCCACGGCGGCAATCGGCATGTCGCATATTGGTATCTCTGAGGCGGACATTAGATTGCGGCGCATTGGCTGAGAGCGGCGTCATTGTCCAAGAAGGAACTCGCGGACGGTCTGAGCGAAGAACTCGGGACGCTCCAGATGGACATTGTGAGCACAACCTGGAGCGATGCAGAGGCGACTGCTCTTGATCCCCTGTGAAAGCGCGACGGCTTGATCGAGTGAGATCGAGCGATCACGGTCACCGCAAATCACAAGAGTGGGCATCTGTAGTTCACCTAGGCGGGCGCCGACATTCCATTTTCCGAGAGCGGTGAGCGCCTTGTCGGCTGCGGCCGCTGTAACGCCTCGGCCGGCTTCAAAGCAGAGATCGTAGAATGGAGCGGCTTTCCCTTCGACGAACCAGGTCGGAACGATCCGTTCCGCGCAGGCGTCGATGCCTTCTTTGCTGGATACCGCCGGTCACGCGCTTTTCGGATGACCCGCAACTCGGCCCCACCCAGGAGCGCACCGTACGTGATGCCCTGATGGGCGACATTATGCGGCCCGGCTCCGTCCCGATGCGGCTGACGGCTGAAGTGATAGGAACTGCGCCGATCGAACGGATCGACGTGCTGCACGGTGCGCGCGTGGTGCAGGCCGTGCAGCCATACGAAGCATCCGATCTCGGCAGGCGAGTACGCGTGTTGTGGCAAGGTGCGGAGTATCGCGGGCGGGGACGCGAGACGAATTGGCAGGGGAGGCTGAAGCTTTCCGGAAATCGTATCGCGCGGTTTGAGCCGGTCAATTTTCTCAATCCTGAGCGGAAAGTACAGGAGACCACGCCCGGTACCGCGCTGGAATGGAATTCGGTGACGACAGGAAACATGGCCGGTATCGATCTCTGGCTCGACGATGCGTGGCGCGGCGCGCTGACAATCGACAGCAACATCGTCTCAGGCAAGCTTGAGCTCGCAAGGCTCAGGGGTGAAAAGATCATCTTCGATGCCGGCGGACTTGGCAGACAGTTGAGCGTCTATCGTCTTCCCGAAGCTGACTGGAGCCGTCGAGTCGTACTCGATCACCAGGTGACCTTCCCGGGCCGCATTCGCGCGGCGCCGACGGCGCAACAAATGTATGGCCTTGACCGATGGAGCGCTAGCCACGTCCGCTTCCGCAATCCATCCGGAAGATGAAAGGTGAGTCGATAGTTGCTCTGGGATTGTCAGCAACCTCAGCATCCATACGCTTGCAACCCTACCGGAATAGGTATCGAAAGCTCCCCATAAGAGCGTGATCTTGCGACGGATATTGCAAGGTCGAGTGCATCGCGTATCGTTGCGACCAAGCACTCAGTTGAACAGGTTGCCATGCCTTGGATCGGTACCGCAGACGATCGTATCTACTTTGAAACACATGGGACGGGCGTTCCTGTGGTCCTTGTACCGGGTTTGGGTGGAGTCGGTAGCTACTGGAACCCAAACATTCCGGCGTTCTCTGTGCGGCATCAGGTCATCGTCCACGATCACCGGGGGACGGGGCAGAGCAGTCGGTCTATGATTCGTTACTCGGTCGATCAGATGACCGACGACCTGCTGCGCGTGATGGATCACTTGAATATCGAGAAGGCGCATCTGGTCGGCCATTCGACAGGCGGCGCGATGGGACAGACGCTTGCAGCAAAACATCCAGAGCGGCTGCAAAGCCTGATCATCTACGCGAGTTGGACAAAGTCAGACCCGTTTTTTCGCCGCGTCTTCGAAGCGCGGCGCGCATTGCTTACCGCGTCAGGAGCCGCGGCCTACGTGCGCTCGACGCCAGTCTTTCTTTACCCCGACTGGTGGGTGAACGAGAATAGCGCTCTTCTGGAAGAGCGCGAGAAAACCGTGATCCCGAATTTCCCCGCGCCGGAGATAGTGGCCAGCCGGATCGACGCCATCGTCGCATTCGACCGGACGTCGGACTTGCCAGGCATCAGAACGCCGACTCAGGTCATTTGCGCGAAGGATGACATCCTGACACCACCTTATTTCACGGATGAACTGGCGCGGCTGATACCGGGTGCCGAACGCGTAATACTGGAGCGCGGCGGGCACTGTGCGTCAGAAACCCGTACTCAAGCTTTCGACGACGCGGTACTTGGTTTCATCGCGCGGCATTCTTGACGTGATGGCGCGCAACACATCCATGCACCACCGGTCTCGGTACTGGCGCGCCAGTCTTCTGCCGGCCCCGCGATGATCCCTCAACTCGTCGTATCGGGCCTCGCGCTCGGCAGCATCTATGCGCTTTTGGCTCTCTCGCTCGTTCTCATCAACAAGGCCACCGACGTCGTCAACTTTGCACAGGGCGAGATGGCAATGTTCGGCACATTCATTTGCTTTGCGCTGCTTACCAAGACGGGATTGCCTCTCGTCGTCGTCCTGTTGCTCGCCGTTCCGATCGGAATTCTGCTGGGCGTTGTGACTGAACGCATTGCCATGCGACCGCTTCAATCGGCGCCGCCGATCAATGCCCTAATCGCAACCATCGGCCTGTGGATGATCTTCCATCACGCGGCCGGGTGGATCTGGGGATACGACCCGGTGCGATTCCCGTCGCTGTTCGCGCCCGAACCACTGAATGTACTCGGCGTTCGGGTCGCTCAGAATAGCCTCGGCATTGTCGGTGTGTCGCTGCTAGTGGTTCTGCTACTGTACCTGTTCTTCGAGCATACCCGCATGGGTATCGCGATGCGCGCCGCGAGCATGAACCGGCGCGCTGCGGAGCTCATGGGCGTCAATGTCGGCCGCGTCTCGCTCATGGCATGGGGATTGGCGACGATCATCAGCGTCGTATCCGGCGTTCTCATCGCGCCACTGACGTTTCTTGATTTTGAAATGATGTTCGCGGTTCTGCTCAAGGCCTTCGCTGGCGCAATCCTTGGTGGCTTCAACAGTCTTCCGGGCGCAGTCATCGGTTGCCTCGTGATCGGCGTGTTGGAAAATCTGTTCGCCGCGTACGTGTCGACCGCGTTCAAGGACACGTTCGCGTTCGCGATCATCATCGCGGTTCTGATGATCCGACCGCAGGGGCTGTTCACTCGCCAGATCGCGAAAAAAGTATGAGCAGGACTTTTCGCATTGCCGGTGGTCTTGCCGTGTTGCTGACGCTTCTTGCGGCGCCACTCGCGCTCGGCAACTACGGTTACTACATCCTCGCGATTGTCATGGTCTACGCGATGGTGGCGCTCAGTCTCAACATCCTGGTCGGGATGGGCGGCCAGATCTCGATCGGGCATGCGGGCTTCTGGGCACTGGGCGCGTACGCATCGGCACTGTCCGTAGTCAAGCTGGGTTTCCCTTTCCTCGGCAGTGTCCTGGTGGGAGGAATCGTTGCCGCATTGTTTGGTGCGCTCGTT
>Ga0070675_100001852_pt1 | contig 15593 bp, 15 predicted proteins | sample KBSM43metaG_FD_65343 | JGI IMG/M metagenome (GOLD analysis project Ga0070675, IMG submission 65343) | Miscanthus rhizosphere microbial communities from Kellogg Biological Station, Michigan, USA - KBS M4-3 metaG | ecosystem: Host-associated > Plants > Roots > Rhizosphere > Soil ...
CGACGCCGAGCCAGGTGCCGCCGGCCTTCAAGTCGCGTCCGGCGAGGAAGCCTTCGTCCCACCACGCGGCGGGCGCCGCGGGGCGCGCGTGATACTCGTCGCGATTGGCGGCGACGACCACACGGTGGCGTGGATGAACCGCAAACGCGATGACGGCGAGGCACATGAAAGGAAGGTCGTGCGGCGGCGATCGTCAGGGCTTCGTACGCGCCGGGAGCGGTGGCAACGCAGAGAATTCCTCGACATGCCGCTTGCCGTCGGGCGTCAGCGACGACGCGTCGTGCTTCGCCGCAAGCGCCGCGAGCGTGCGGCGGAAGGAAGCCGCGCGCCTCACCGACGCATAGGTTTCCATCCACGTGGAGGGATCGTCGCTGCGCGCGGACAGCGTGCCGCGGATGCCCGTGCGGGCTTTCACGTCTGCGAAGAGTGCGCGGATACGAGCACGCGCCGCCTGCGAATCCGCGACGACCCGATAGTAGATGTAGAAGCTCGTTGTCCTCGACGTGCGCACGGCGGCCGGCATCAGACCCGGCGACCGCGCGGCTCGCTCGGCAACGGAATCTCGTAGGGGAGCGGGAGCGCGGTGAGTAGCGGGCCGTCCGGCGCGAAGAGGCGGGCATCGTTCCTTTCCGCGGCGGCTGTCTGCAGCACGGCAAGGAGGTCGCTGCCACCGCCAGGGGCCGGCGCGGCGTTGATCACGGTACCAGAAGCCTGGCCCTCGAACGCCGAGCTGAAGATCTTCGCGCCGGCGGCTATGTCGGGGGAATCCGCGTGGAAGAGGTAGGTGCGCTCCTTGAGCCGTCCCAGGTACTGCGTACGGGCGATGATTTCCTGGCCCGTGTAGCAGCCTTTCTGGAAATCGATGCCGCCGAGAATATCGAGGTTCGCCGCCTGGGCGACGAAGGCGTCCTGCGTTGCCGCGGTGATCACCGGCATTCCCGACCGGATCGTGAGCCAGCGCCAGACGTCGAACGACGCGGGCGTTGCCACCTTCCGGAACGCCGCGTCAAGACTGGCATCAGCCTTCGGCGCCAACGCAACGAACCGGGGACCCGGCAATCCGATGAGCGACACGTGGCCGACGGCGCGGACCTCGAGTTGCGCCGGAACGGCATCGATCACGGTGCGTAGGGCGGCCGCTGCTCCGGGACCACCGATGCCCACGCGCTGTGTCACGTCCGAAACATCGGCAATCGTCACCTTCGAACGGAGCACGTAGATCCGAAGCCGCTTCGCGACGCCTTCCGCGATGTCGCCCGCGAGAAGCAGGCTGTAGCCGTCCAGCGCCGAGTCGCGCCAGATCACGAAATTCGCGAGCACCCGCCCTTTGGGCGAGTTGAAGGTCCCGAATCGGGCGGCGCCTGGCTGCAGTGTCGTCACGTCGCAGGACAGTTGCCCCTGCAGGAACCCCGTGGCATCAGCGCCGGTCACCGTCACGACGTGCAGCGGTGTCAAGTCGCAGACGACCGCGGAGTCGCGCGCGGCGCCCAGCGGGCGGGCGGCGTCAGAAGGGGCAGAGTTGGAATCGAGCATCGCTGGGAGGCATCGGGTCTGACCCCATAGGTGGGCCCGCTTTGGCCGGACCGCAAGGCGGCTCGACTGCGGTGACCGAACGGGAGTTTCCGTGCTAAAATCGAATGTTAGCTCGCCTTGCCTGGCTCGAACCCGCGTTTATCGCGGAATGCGCGCCCGTCGAGGCAAATTCGCAGACCCGCGCACCTCAGGGTGCCCGAACACTGCCCGCGTGACAACCGGCCCTTGGCCGTATCACTGCGGGAGGCACGTTCGAGCCAACGGCGGGTCGTGGTCCAACCCTGAAAGGAGTAGGTAATGTCGGTCACGATGCGTCAAATGCTGGAAGCCGGGGTCCATTTCGGCCACCAGACGCGGTACTGGAATCCGAAGATGGCCGAATACATCTTCGGCCAGCGGAACAAGATTCACATCGTCAATCTCGAAAAGACGATGCAGCTGTACCAGGATGCGATGAAGTTCATCCGCCAGCTCGCGGCGAACAAGGGAACGATCCTGTTCGTCGGCACCAAGCGCCAGGCGCGCGACATCGTCGCCGAGGAAGCCCGCCGCTGCAGCATGCCCTACGTCGATGCCCGCTGGCTCGGCGGCATGCTGACCAACTTCAAGACGGTCAAGGCATCGACCAAGCGCCTGAAGGATCTCGAGCAGATGCAGACGGACGGCACGTTCGAGAAGCTCAACAAGCGCGAAGCCCTCACGCTGCAGCGTGAGATGGACAAGCTCAACAAGAGCCTGGGCGGCATCAAGGATATGGCCGGCCTGCCGGATGCGCTGTTCGTCATCGACGTCGGCTATCACAAGATCGCGATCACGGAAGCGATGAAGCTCGGCATTCCGATCGTCGCGGTTGTGGACACCAACCACTCGCCGCTCGGCATCGCGCACGTGATCCCCGGCAACGACGACTCGAGCCGCGCGATCCGGCTGTATGCCCGCGGCGCGGCGGATGCGATCCTCGAGGGACGCAGCGACGTGATCCAGGAGATCGTCCAGGCCGGTGAGGAGTTCGTCGAGGTGGCCGCCGACGCGCCGGCTTGAGACGCTGAGAGCCAGCGCAACTGAGCACGATGCGCCGCGCGGTCCCTCAGGGGCCCCGGCGCATGCGAACGTAACGGAATCGGAGTTAAAGACATGGCGGAAATTGCCGCAAGCATGGTGATGGACCTGCGCCAGCGAACGGGGCTGGGCATGATGGAATGCAAGAAGGCGCTGACCGAAGCCGGCGGCGACCTCTCCAAGGCCGAAGAGCTGCTGCGGATCAAGAGCGGAGCCAAGGCGTCGAAGGCCGCCGGCCGTATCGCCGCGGAAGGCGTGATCGGCCTCTACGTGGCGCCCGACGCGAAGACGGCGGCGATGGTCGAAGTGAACTGCGAGACGGACTTCGTCGCGAAGAACGACGACTTCCGCAAGTTTGCCGCCGAGATCGCGCAGATCGTCGCGCGCGACAATCCGGCGGACGCCGCTGCGCTGGGCTCGCGCTCGCTGGCATCCGGCGAATCGATCGAGACCCGGCGTACGGCGCTCGTCCAGAAGATCGGCGAGAACATGACGATCCGGCGCTTCGTGCGCCGCGAAGCCAAGGGAACGCTCGCGTCGTACATCCATGGCGTCAAGATCGGTGTGCTGGTCGACGTCAACGGCGACGTCGGCGTCGGCCGCGATCTCGCCATGCACGTCGCGGCCGGTGCCGCGCCCGGCGCGATCAGGGCCGTGGCGGTATCGCGCAACGATGTGCCCGCCGAGCTGATCGAGAAGGAACGCACGATCTACGCGGCACAGGCCGCGGACAGCGGGAAGCCCGCCGACATCGTCGCCAAGATGGTCGATGGCCGGGTCAACAAATATCTGGCGGAAGTCACGCTGCTCGGCCAGCCGTTCGTCAAGAACCCGGACGAGACGGTCGAGAAATACCTGAAGGCGAAGGGCGTGACGGTCAACGGCTTCACCCTCTACGTCGTGGGCGAAGGAATCGAGAAGAAGAAGGATGATTTTGCGGCCGAAGTGGCGGCGATGACGAAGGCGTAGCTTTGCGAACGCCGAAGGCGTAAGCACCAGCGCGTCGACCTTCCCTCAACCTGAACGGAGTTCGCGTCATGTCTGCCCAGCCAGCCGCCGTAGCCGTTCCCGTTGCCGCCGCAGTTTCGTCGGCCCCCGCTGCCGGTATCCCACCCGCACGGGGTCCCGCCTACAAGCGCATCCTGCTCAAGCTGTCGGGCGAAGCGCTGATGGGCGAAGACGCGTACGGCATCAACCGCGAAGTCATCGATCGCATCGTCGCCGAGATCGCCGAGATCACCCGGCTGGGCGTCGAGGTCGCCGTCGTGATCGGCGGTGGCAACATCTTCCGCGGCGTTGCGCCCGGCGCCGCCGGCATGGACCGCGCGACGGCGGACTACATGGGCATGCTGGCTACGCTCATGAACGCACTCGCGCTGCAGGACGCCCTGCGCCGCGCAGGGGTCGAATCGCGCGTGCAATCCGCGCTTCGCATCGACCAGGTCGCCGAGCCGTACATCCGCGGCCGTGCGCTGCGCCACCTGGAAGAGCGAAAGGTCGTCATTTTCGCGGCAGGCACCGGCAATCCATTCTTCACGACCGACACCGCGGCCGCGCTGCGCGGCCGTGAGATGGGCGTCGACATCGTGCTCAAGGCGACGAAGGTCGACGGCGTCTACACCGCGGACCCCAAGAAAGACCCGACGGCGACGCGCTATTCGGAGCTCACCTTCGACGAGGCGATCGTCAAGAACCTGAAGGTGATGGACGCCACGGCGCTCGCGCTCTGCCGCGACCAGAACATGCTGCTCAAGGTATTCTCGATCTTCGTCCCGGGCGCACTGAAGCGCGTGGTGCACGGCGGTGACGAAGGCACGCTCGTGCACTGCTAGACGGTCGTCCGGATCGAGTCGCCCCGGCGTCGCACCGGGCCGCTCCATCCTCTTTCGAGGGAACAATGAACATCGCCGAAATCAAGAAATCCGCCGAGCAGAAAATGCATAAGTCGGTCGAGGCGCTCAAAACCGACCTCGGCAAGGTCCGCACGGGGCGGGCGCACACCGGGCTCCTCGACCATCTGCACGTCGACTACTACGGCACGCCGATGCCCATCAACCAGTGCGCGAACGTGACGCTGTCCGATGCGCGCACGATCACCGTGCAGCCGTGGGAGAAGAAGATGATCGCGCCGATCGAGAAGGCGATCCGCGACTCGGACCTTGGGCTCAATCCCGCCACGTCCGGCGACGTCATCCGCGTACCGATGCCGGCGCTCACCGAGGAGCGGCGCAAGGACCTGATCAAGGTCGTCCGCCACGAAGCGGAAAACGCGCGCGTGGCGGTGCGCAACATCCGCCGCGACGCCAATGATCATCTGAAGAAGCTGCTCAAGGACCATGCGGTGGCGGAGGACGACGAGCGGCACGCGCAGACCGACGTGCAAAAGCTCACCGATCGCTACATTGCAGACATCGACAAGGTGCTCTCCGCGAAGGAAGCGGACCTGATGGCGATCTGAGCCCAGGTTCCTGGCGTCTGCACTCTCGCGCGACCCCAAGCCATTCCAAATCAAGCCACGGGCACGCCTTCCTCATGTTTCCAAGCTCCACGCGCGATATTCCTCCGTCGTCCGCCGTGCCGCGGCACGTGGCGATCATCATGGACGGCAACGGGCGCTGGGCGAAGCAGCGGATGCTTCCGCGCGTCGCCGGCCACCGCCGGGGCGTCGAAGCCGTCAGGGCCATCATCCTCGCCTGCATCGAGCGCGACATCCAGTACCTGACGCTGTTCGCGTTCTCGAGCGAGAACTGGCGGCGCCCGCCGGAGGAGATCTCGATACTGATGGATCTTTTCGTGCGCGCGCTCGAACAGGAAGTCGCCAAGCTGCACGCCAATGGCATCCGCTTCAAGGTCGTCGGCGACTTGTCGGTGTTCGACCGGCGCATTCGCGAGCTCGTCACCGCGGGCGAGGCGCAGACGGCCGCGCATACGCGCCTCACGCTTACCGTCGCTGCCAATTATGGCGGGCGATGGGACGTCGCACAGGCGGCGCGCCGCTATTTCGCGATCCATCCCAACGCCGCTCGCGACGGCTCCGAGCTGCGGCCGGAAGAGCTGGAGCCTTTCCTGGCGATGGCGTACGCGCCGGAGCCCGACTTGTTCATCCGCACCGGGGGCGAGCAGCGGATCTCCAATTTCCTGCTGTGGCAACTCGCCTACACCGAGCTGTATTTCACCGACATGCTGTGGCCGGACTTCGACGCGGTCGCGCTCAACACCGCGATCGACTGGTACGGGCAGCGCGAGCGGCGATTCGGCAGGACGAGCGAGCAAGTGCAGGCGGCGCACGGCGCTTGAGCCTCAGGCTGCCCGCACGCAGGCCCGCGCCATGCTCTCGACGCGCATTCTGACCGCGGCGGTGCTGATCGCCGCCGTGCTGGCGGCGATGTTCCTGCTGCCGCCGCTCGCATGGGGCACACTGACGCTGGCGCTCGTCGTCGTCGGTGCTACCGAGTGGGCGGACCTTGCGGGTTTCGGCAAGGGAGCCTGGTGGATTTTCGTCGTCGGCACACTGATCATCGGCCTCAATCTGCTGTTTTCGCCGTTCGCCGGATTCACGGCCGGGTGGCCCCGGGGCACCGTGCTCGCCGTTTGCGGCGTGGCCACGGTGTTCTGGCTCTTGGTGGCGCTGCCGTGGCTCGCCACGCGCTGGAAGCCGACGTCCTCGCTTCCCCTCGCCATCGCGGGTTGGATCGTGCTGATCGGCGCCTGGGTGGCCATCGTGGAGCTGCAGGCGCGCTCGCCGTGGCTCGTGCTCGCGGCGATGGCCATCGTCTGGATCGCGGACACGGCTGCGTACTTCAGCGGCCGCGCATTCGGCCGCCGCAAGCTCGCGCCGCAGGTGAGCCCCGGCAAGACATGGGAGGGCGTCTACGGCGGCCTCGCTGCCGTCGGCCTCTATGCGCTGGCCCTCGTCCCGCTCGCCGCCGAGGGCGGCTTCAAGGGGGTCGTCGCGCCGCTCTCCGTGATCGTCTGGATAGCGCTTGCGCTCGCGCTCGCGGCGCTGTCCGTCGTTGGCGATCTGTGCGAGTCGCTGTTGAAGCGCCAGGCCGGCGTCAAGGACAGCGGACGCCTGCTTCCCGGCCATGGCGGGGTACTCGACCGAATCGACGCGCTGCTCGCCGCCATGCCGGCGGCCGCGCTCCTGGCGATCGCGTTCCTGCGATGAGCTCGCGCCGCATCGCCATCCTCGGGGCCACCGGTTCCGTCGGCGCATCGTCGCTCGAAGTCATAGCGCGGCATCCCGGGCGTTTCGCGGTAGGCGCCCTGACGGCGCATTCGCAATGGGAAAAGCTTGCGCAACTGTGCCGCGTTCATCGACCGCGGATCGCCGTGCTCGCGAATCCGGATGCCGCGCTGAAGCTCGAGCGCGCGCTCGCCCACGAGCGCCTCGGCATACAGGTGCTGGCCGGCGAGGCGGGGCTGATCGAGGCCGCAACCTCGAGCGATATCGACACCGTCGTCGCGGCGATCGTCGGAGCGGCGGGGCTCCGCTCTACCGTCGCGGCCGCGGCAGCGGGCAAGCGGATCCTGCTCGCGAACAAGGAGGCGCTCGTCATCGGCGGCGCGGTGTTCATGCGCGCGGTCGACACGGGTGGCGCGACGCTGTTGCCGATCGACAGCGAGCACAACGCCATCTTCCAGTGCCTGCCGGCGGGTTTCGCGCGCAATCCGGCGGAATGCGGTGTTCGCAGGATCATGCTGACGGCCTCGGGTGGCCCGTTTCGCACGCGGCCGCTCGCGGAACTTCCGAACGTCACGGCGGACGAAGCCTGTGCCCATCCGAACTGGGTGATGGGGCGCAAGATCAGCGTAGACTCCGCGACGATGATGAACAAGGGTCTGGAGATGATCGAAGCGCACTGGCTGTTCGGCCTGCCAAGGGAGCGAATCGAGATCGTCGTCCATCCGGAGAGCGTCATCCATTCCCTGGTCGAATACGTTGACGGATCGACGCTCGCCCAGCTCGGCCATCCCGACATGAGGACGCCGATTGCGCAGGCGCTCGCGTTTCCCGGTCGCGTCGACACCGGCATCGCGGAGCTCGACCTCGTGCGGCGCGGCGCGCTCCATTTTTCCGCGCCCGATCATCAGCGGTTTCCGTGCATCGCGCTCGCCGCCGCCGCGCTCGAAGCGGGCGGCACGGCCCCGGCGATCCTGAACGCCGCGAACGAGGTCGCGGTCGCGGCCTTCCTCGATTCGCGCATCCGCTACACCGACATCGCGCCGGCCTGCACCGAGGCGCTGGCCCGGTTGCCGGCAACGAAAGTGCAGTGCCTCGACGACGCGATTGCCGCCGACGTGGAAGCGCGCGCCGTCGCGCGGAGCTGGCTCAAGCTTCCAGAGGCCGCCTGATGGACACCCTGACCAAGCTGCTCGCTTTTCTCGTGGTACTGGGCATCCTCGTTGTTTTCCACGAGCTCGGCCACTACGTCGTCGCCCGGTGGTGCAAGGTCAAGGTGTTGCGTTTCTCGATTGGTTTCGGCCGCGTCGTATGGGCGCGCCGTTTCGGATCCGATCGCACCGAGTGGGCGGTGTCGGCCATTCCCCTCGGCGGGTACGTGAAGATGCTCGACGAGCGCGAAGGCGCGGTTGCCGCGGCCGATCTGCCCCGCGCATTCAACCGGCAAAGCGTCGGCAAGCGCATTGCGATCGTTGCGGCGGGGCCCATCGCCAACCTGGTTCTCGCCGTGCTCCTATTCGCGGGGACCTTCGTCGCAGGCGTTCCCGGACAGCGAGCGCTGCTGGCAACGCCCCCCGCGAACACGCCGGCAGCTGCGGCAGGAATTCGCGACGGCGACCTGGTTGTCGCCGCCGACGGCGTTCCCGTGAAGAGCTGGCAGGACCTCCGCTGGCGGCTGCTGCGGGCCTCCGGCGCGAGCGACATTGCCATCGACGTCGAGCGGCCCGATGGCGCGCGGGCGCAGCGCACGGTGTCGCTCGCGTCCGTGAGCGGCGCCGAGTGGGAAGGCAATTTCATGCCGGCGCTCGGATTCCGCACCGATCTGGGTGCGCCGCTGATCGACGAAGCGCTGCCTGACAAGCCGGCGGCGCGCGCCGGCATTCGTGCCGGCGACAGGATCGTCGCCATCGACGGCGAGCCCGTTCGCTCGCCAGCCGAGGTCGCCGCAAAAACGAATGCGCGGCCCGGCGCCGCCGTGACCTTCCGCATCGTGCGCGACGGCTCCGAGCGCGATATCTCCTTCACGACCGAGGTGGCCGAGCAAGCGGGCCGAAAGGTCGGGATCGCCGGTGTCCGCCTCAAGGTCGATCCTGTGTACGCGGAGCGCCTCTCGATCACGGTGCGCTACGGCCTCGGCGACGCGCTCGTGCAGGGCACGCGGAAGACTTGGGAGCTCGCCGCGTTCACGGTGCGGATGCTGGGGCGCATCCTAATCGGCGAAGCCTCGCTCAAGAACATCAGCGGACCGATCACGATGGCGGACTTCGCAGGGCAGTCGGCGCAAGCGGGAACGCTCGTCTTCGTCGGCTATCTCGCGCTCATCAGCATCAGCCTCGGCGTGCTCAATCTCCTCCCAGTTCCGCTGTTGGATGGGGGGCATTTGCTGTATTATTTCGTCGAAATCATCAAGGGCAGCCCCGTCTCCGACCGCGCCTTCGAGGTCGGCCAACGCATCGGCATGGCCATGCTGGCCGTGCTCATGGCGCTGGCTCTTTTCAATGACCTCTCCCGACTGTTCTAGCCATGCGCCTTTGCCAGTGCTTCGTCACCCCATCGTCCTCACGAGGGTCGTCGGCGAGCGCGGAAGCGGTGACCGCGGGAGTTTCGGCGCGCAGCTTCGTGGCGCGGTGCTAGCGGCGCTTTCCCAACTCCGCAATGCGTTGACGGCCGGCCGTCGCGCCGGTATCGCGGCTCTCGCGCTTGCGTTCGCCCTGGGCGTTGTCGCACCGCCCGCATCGGCCATCACCCCGTTCGTCGTCAAGGACATCCGCGTCGAGGGCGTGCAACGCACCGAAGCGGGAACGGTGTTCTCGTACCTGCCGATCAAAGTCGGCGACACGCTCGACGACGAGAAGGCGGCGCTCGCCGTCAAAGCGCTGTTTGCGACGGGGTTCTTCCGCGACGTGCGTCTCGAAGTCGAGGATCAAGTGCTCCTCGTCATCGTCCAGGAGCGCCCCACGATCAGCAAGGTCGAGATCACCGGCAACAAGGAGTTCGATACCGACACCCTCAAGAAGGCGCTCAAGGAAATCGGCGTCGCCGACGCGCGCATCTTCGACCGCTCGGCGCTCGACCGCGCGGAGCAGGAAATGAAGCGGCAGTACCTGTCGCGGGGGCGCTACGCGGCCAAGGTGACGGTGACGGTCACGCCGCAGGAGCGCAACCGCGTCGCGATCAACATTGCGATCGAGGAGGGCGACGCCGCGAAGATCGCCCGGATCAACATCGTCGGCGAGAGCGCGTACAGCGAGAGCGACCTCCTGGCGTTGATGACGCTGACGACGCCGGGCTGGACCACGTGGTACACGAAGAACGACCAGTATTCGAAGCAGAAGCTCTCCGCCGACCTGGAAACGCTCCGCAGCTACTACCAGAACCGGGGCTACCTCGAGTTCAACGTCGACTCGACCCAGGTCTCGATCACGCCGGACAAGGAAGACATCTACATCACGATCAACATCACGGAAGGGCCGCGCTATACGGTGTCCGACATCCGGCTGGGCGGCGACCTTCCGATTCCCGCGAACGAGCTGTCCGCGCTGGTACAGATGCGCGTCGGCGAAACGTTCTCGCGGGAGCGCTTGCAGGCGAGCGTCAAGGCCATCAGCGATCGCCTCGGGACCGAAGGCTACGCGTTCGCCAACGTCAATGCGATTCCCGAGATCGACCGCGACAAGCTGGCCGCCGCATTCACGATCTTCGTCGACCCCGGTCGCCGGGTGTACATCCGCAAGGTCAACATCAACGGCAACGTGCGGACGCGCGACGAAGTCATCCGCCGCGAGATGCGTCAGCTGGAGGCCGCCTGGTACGACGGAGCGCGCATCGAGCGGTCGAAGATCCGCATCCGGCGGCTCGGCTACTTCGACGACGTCAACATCGAAACGCCGCCGGTGGCCGGCACCCCCGATCAGGCGGACGTGGAGGTGACGGTGACCGAGAAGGCCACCGGCAACCTGCTTGCCGGCATCGGCTATTCGACGTCGGAAAAGCTCGTCTTCAACGCGTCGATCTCGCAGCAGAACATCTTCGGCAGCGGCAACGCGCTCACGGCCGGAATCAACACGAGCTCCGTCAATCGCACCATCGCGTTGACGTACACCGAGCCTTACTACACGGTCGACGGCATCTCGCGCACGCTCGAAGCTTACCAGCGCCAGATCGACCCTTCGACGCTGTCGGTCGCGCCCTACGAGTCGAACACGATCGGCGGCGCAGTTTCCTACGGCATTCCGATCACCGAGACCGACACGATCAATCTCGGCTTCCGCTACGATCACAACAAGCTCACGCTGTTCGAGAACAGCCCGCTCTACTACTACCTGTACGTCGCCGAGTTCGGTTCCGTCACTGACAGCATCATCGTGAGCCTGGGCTGGGCGCGTGACACCCGGGACGACATCCTCTATCCTACGCGGGGCGTGCTGCAGGTAGCCGGCGTCGAGGTGGGAGTTCCCATCGTCGACCTTTCGTATTACAAGGCGAACTACCTGATCCAGTGGTTCTGGCCCGTCTATGGCGATTTCACTCTGATGCTGCGCGGCGACGTCGGGTATGCCGCGGGGTATGGCGGTAAGCCGCTGCCGTTCTACAAGGTGTTCTACGGCGGCGGTGTGGGTTCGGTGCGCGGCTATGAAACGGCCACCCTCGGTCCGCGCGACCTCGCCGGAAATCCTCTGGGCGGGGAGCGCAAGATCATCGGCAATGCCGAGCTGTTCTATCCGCTCATCAGGGGAGACAAATCGGTGCGGGGAAGCGTGTTCTTCGATGCCGGACAGATTTCCGGTGTTCCGGGCCTCGGCCAGACCGGCGCGAGCCTCGAGAAGGAAAACGAGAAGTTCCGTTTTTCTTACGGTGTCGGGCTCGCGTGGAATTCCCCGGTGGGGCCGCTCAAGTTCAGCTACGCGCTTCCGGTCAAGAAATACTTCGGCGACCGGCTCCAGGCCTTCCAGTTCCAGGTCGGATCCGTGTTCTAGGCGCCGGACGAAGTCCGCAGGAGAGACGATTGAACCGCAGCATTCCAAGAGCCGCCGCCGCTCTGTTGGCCACACTCGCCGCCGGTCTGTTCTTCCCGCTTGCCGGCGCGGCGGAGGGGGCCGACTACAAGATCGGCTTCGTCAACACCGAGCGCCTCTTTCGCGAGGCAGCGCCGGCGAAGCGCGCGCAACAGAAGCTCGAGAAGGAATTCGCGGCGCGCGACGCCGAGATCCAGAAGCTTTCCAAGCAGGTTCGCGACCTCCAGACGGCGCTCGAGCGTGACGGCGTCACGATGTCCGAGACGGACCGCCGCAACAAAGAGCGCGACCTCGCCAACATGACCCGCGATCTGCAGCGCGGGCAGCGGGAGTTCCGCGAGGACCTGAACCTGCGGCGCAACGAAGAGCTCGCGAGCGTCCAGGAGCGCGCGAACAAGGTCATCCAGCAGATCGCCGAGGCCGAGAAATTCGACCTGATTCTGCAGGATCCTGTCGTGTTCGCGAGCCAGAAGATCGACATCACCGAAAAGGTGGTGAAGGCGCTCGCCGACAAGTAGCGGCGAAGCGAGCGGCCTTCCCGCACGTCGCCGGCCCATCGCTATCCGCCCGGCCCGTGCCAATCTCCCTCGCTGAACTGGCTCACCTGACCGGCGCGACGCTCCGGGGTGACGGCGCCGTCACTGTCGCGCGCGTCGCGACGCTCGAAATGGCGGAGCCCGGCGCGATCGCGTTTCTCGCCAACCCCAAGTACCGGCCGCTGCTCGCGTCGACCCGCGCCTCCGCGGTGATCGTCGCGCCCGAAATGACGGGGGACACCACGCTGCCGGCGCTGGTCGACCCCAACCCGTACGCGACTTTCGCCAAGGTGGCGGCGCTGCTGCATCCCCGCGCGCGGGTTGCGGCCGGCGTGGATCCGTCCGCGGTCGTCGATCCGACCGCGAGAATCGCGGCGACCGCGGCGATCGCCGCCACGGCCGTCATCGGTGCGGGCGCCGTCATCGGAGAACGGGCCAGCATCGGCGCCGGAACGGTGATCGGTGCGGGCGCGTCGATCGGCGACGAGACGGTGCTGCACGCCCGCGTGGTGGTCTACGACCATTGCATCGTGGGTCCGCGCTGCATCGTGCACTCGGGCGTGGTGATCGGCGCCGACGGTTTCGGCATGGCGGAGGAGGGCGGCCGCTGGCTCAAGATTCCGCAAGTCGGCCGGGTCGTGATCGGCGCCGACGTCGAGATCGGCGCCAACACGACGATCGATCGCGGCGCGCTGGACGACACCGTCATCGAGGACGACGTCAAGCTCGACAACCAGATCCAGATCGGCCACAACTGCCGCATCGGACGCCACACCGCGATCGCCGGCTGCGTCGGGATTGCGGGCAGCACGCGCATCGGCAGCAACTGCAAGATCGGCGGCGCGGCGTTCATCAACGGCCACATCGACATCTGCGACGGCGTGATGCTGGGCGGCGGGACCGGCATTTACCGCTCGATCACCGAGCCGGGTCTCTACTCGGGCGCCAACCTCCCGCTTCCTCATGCGGAATGGCAGCGCGTGCAGCTCGTGCATCTCAGGCTGCCGGAGCTTCAGCGCCGGTTGCGCCGGCTCGAGCGCGATGCTGGCGGCAAAGCGGGCGCAGCGGACGACGCAGGAGAAAAATCATGAGCGTTGACGACGGCCGCATGGACATCGACGAGATCATGCGCTACCTGCCGCATCGCTATCCGTTCCTCATGATCGACCGCGTCACGAGCATCGATCCTGGGAAGGCGATTCGCGGCATCAAGAACGTCTCGATGAACGAACCCTATTTCCCGGGCCATTTTCCCGAATACGCGGTGATGCCCGCAGTGCTCGTGATCGAGGCGCTGGCCCAGCTCGCGTCGATCCTTGCCTGGAAGATCCAGGGTCGAATGCCCGGCGACGGCACGCTGATCTTCTTTGCCGGCATCGACAACGCCCGCTTCCGAAGACAGGTGCGCCCGGGGGATCAGCTCAGGCTCGAAGCGGAGGTGCAGAAATTCGTCCGCGGCGTCGGCAAGTTCGCGGTGCGGGCCAAGGTCGACGAAGAGATTGTCGCGGAGGCGGACCTGCTGGCGGCGATGCGCATGCCGAATGTCGAACCGAAGGCCGGCTAGCGTGAACGGGCTCTAGCCACGATGTCGCGCATCCACCCCACGGCGATCGTCGATTCGAAAGCGGAGTTGGCCGCCGACGTCGAAGTCGGTGCCTACTCGATCGTGGGCCCCCATGTTCGGGTCGATGCCGGCACGATCCTCGGCCCGCACGTGGTCCTGACCGGACGCACGAGCGTCGGCAAGCGCAACCGGCTGTTCCAGTTCACGTCGATCGGCGAGATCCCGCAGGACCGCAAGTACGGCGGCGAGCCCACGACCACGACGATCGGCGACGACAACGTGTTCCGCGAGTTCATGACGATCAACGCGGGCACCGCGCAGGATCGCGGCGACACGCGAATCGGCGACGGCAACCTGTTTCTCGCCTACACGCACGTCGCGCACGACTGCGTCGTGGGGAACCGCACCACGTTCTCGAACAACGCACAGCTCGCCGGTCACGTCCACATCGACGACTGGGTGGTGATGGGCGCGTACTCCGGCGTCCACCAATTCTGCCGCGTCGGCGCGCACGCGATGATCGCGGCGGGTGCGATTGTGCTGCAGGATGTGCCGCCGTATGTCACGGCAGCGGGCTATCCGGCGACGCCGCGCGGCATCAACACGGAAGGATTGCGGCGCCGCGGCTTCGCTGCCGACGAGATTCTTGCCGTACGGCGCGCTTACAAGACGCTCTACCGCGAGGGCAGGGCGCTGGAAGAGGCCCGCCAGGCCCTGGAGGCGGCTGCGAGCGAGTCGCCGTCGCTCTCCGCGCTGGTCGAGTTCCTGGCCGTGCCCGGCCGCGGCATCATTCGGGCATAGCCGGTGGTGACTAGCGCTTCGCGGTCCTCCAGCGTGACGATCGGGATCGTCGCCGGCGAGGCTTCCGGCGACGCCCTTGCAGCCACGCTGATCAGCGCCGTCAGGGAGCGCGTGCCCCAGGCGAGGTTCGTCGGCATCGCCGGACCGCGGATGGAAGCGGCAGGCTGCGAGGCGTGGTATCCGCTGGAAATGCTGTCGGTGCGGGGGTTCGTCGAGGTGATCTCGCGGCTGCCACAACTCGTCGTGCTGCGACGCGCGCTCTATCGGCGGCTTCGCGCCGAGCGGGTGCCCCTGTTCATCGGCGTCGACGCGCCTGACTTCAACCTGGGGCTCGAACGGAAGTTGAAGCGCGCCGGCGTTCGCAGCGTGCATTTCGTGAGCCCGTCGGTCTGGGCCTGGCGCAAGGAGCGCCTGCGCACGATAGGCCGCTCGGTGCACCGGATGCTGGCGCTTTTCCCGTTCGAGCCGGCGCTCTACGAATCCGCCGGAATTCCCGTGACGTTCGTCGGCCATCCGCTCGCCGCGGAAGCGGCCGCGCTCTCGTCGCGTCGAGAAGCGCGCGAGCAGTTGAAGATCGGCGCGACGCAGCCTGTGTTCGCGCTCTTGCCGGGGAGCCGCGCGTCGGAGCTCGACAATCACGGCGAGCTCGTGCTGCGCGCGGCGGAGGCGCTGCTCGCCACGCGCCCCGATGCGCAATTCCTCGTGCCGCTCGCGACGCGACCGACACGCGACCGTTTCGAGGCCTCGATCTACCGGCTGGGCCTCGACAAGCTGCCGCTCAAGCTGCTCTACGGGCACGCGACCGATGCGTTGCGCGCGGCCGACGTCGCTCTCGTGGCGTCGGGGACGGCGACGCTGCAGGCGGCGCTCGCCCGCTGTCCGCACGTCATCTTCTATCGGGT
>Ga0070675_100001858_pt1 | contig 15576 bp, 9 predicted proteins | sample KBSM43metaG_FD_65343 | JGI IMG/M metagenome (GOLD analysis project Ga0070675, IMG submission 65343) | Miscanthus rhizosphere microbial communities from Kellogg Biological Station, Michigan, USA - KBS M4-3 metaG | ecosystem: Host-associated > Plants > Roots > Rhizosphere > Soil ...
GAACGTTGCCGTCGCCACCATCGCCGCCATGGAGAGGAACGATGCGGTCTTCATAGGCTGGATTGTAGTCGGACTGCCTTCACGTGCCAGGGATCTAAACACAGAGCGCGCAGAGAACACAGAGGACAGAGACTGCGGCAGGCCGCGCTGCGCGCGGCAGGGATAGAGGCGTGACCGCGATCACAAGTGCACGGAATGATTGCAGAAGGCACTTGTGATCGCGGTCTCGCCTCCATCCCGTGGCCGGCCGTAGGCCGGCCCTCCCGCAGTCTGACCTCTGTGAGCTCTGTGAACTCTGCGTTTCAAAAATCCGTGTACTACCTGGACGCGTACCGCGATGCGCGTGCTGCACGAGGAGAAAGGGAAGAGGTCGTCTGGCTTATCGCATCTCCGTCGCATTCGCGCCGCGCGGGACGTTGATGAGCGAGGCACCAGGCACTTTGCTGAGCGCGTCGGTGTCTGACAGCGCCATGGTCAGCACGCGCCTCGCGATGAACGCATGCTCACGCGCGAGGTTCTCGGCGCGGGTGCCCTGACGAGTGGCGATCGCCTCGATCAAACTCCGGTGATGCTCCTTGGCGACGGCGAGCGCCGCGTCGGAGTAGGCGAGACCTGAGGTCGGGAACACCATCGCGCTCGGCGACGCGAACGGCAACGACACCGCTTGCTGGAAGGCGCGCGTCACCATGACGCTTTTCGAGAGGTGGACGATCGTGGCGTGAAAGGCTTCGTTCAGATCCATGTAGTGCGCGAACGAGTCGAGCGTGAGACGCTCGAGGCGTTCCATCTGATCGCCAAGCCGGCGCAGCGCCTCGAGCTCGGAATTGTCGATCAGCCGTTCCGACGCGAGCCGCGCCGCCGTGCCTTCGATCACGCCGCGGATCTCGATCGCATCGAGCGCCTCGTCCGGCGTGTAGCCGCGGACGGTGAATCCACCCGACACGCTCAGATCGAGCAGGCCGATGTGGGCGAGTCGCTCGAGCGCGAGCCGGATCGGTGTGCGCGAGACGCCGAGGCGTGCGACGAGCGGCAGTTCCGACATGCGCTCGCCCGGCGCGAACTCTCCACGCAGCAGCGACTCGCGCAAGCGGAACAACGCGCGCGCCGTTTGCGAGGCGACATCAGACGAGGAACCGAGAATCCGGAGCTCAGACTTGTCCGACATTTTGAAGTCCCCCGCGCACGAGTGGAGTCCGACCTCGAATCCCGTTGAAAAACCGGTCATGGCCAAACCGGTTTTTTGGATCCGTGCCCACGATCGCCCGGTCCTGCATGCAACGTGGTCGGAAAGGTCGCTATTCCTATCACAAAGTGTGACGGATTCCTTGACTTTTCCGTTGGGCGGCGCCTATTCTGACCCACTCCTTGTATGCAACAACCGGCGTAATCCGGGTCGTCGAGTCCATAGCGCGGTAAGCGGGACCCGCGCCCAAATTCTTGTCGATTTCTTGAAGGGAAGACGCTCAGTATGCGAACTGCGTTGAAGTGCCTGACGCTTGTCTGTGTTCTTCTGCTGCCAGCCACGGCGCTGGCTCAGGCCTCGTTGACCGGAACCGTCCGTGACGGATCCGGCGGCGTGCTCCCCGGTGTGACCGTGGAGGCCTCGAGCCCGGTGCTCATCGAGAAAACGCGCTCGGCCGTCACCGACGGCACGGGCCAGTGGCGAATCGTTGACCTGCGCCCCGGGACGTACTCGCTCACGTTCACGTTGCCGGGGTTCAACACGGTGAAGCGCGACAACATCGAGCTGACCGGTTCGCAGACGCTGACCATTCCCATCGAACTGCGTGTCGGCGGCATCGAAGAGACGGTCACGGTCACCGGTGAGTCGCCGATCGTGGACGTGTCGAACGCCCGCCGCGAGATTGTGCTCAGCAGCGAGACGATCCAGAGGATTCCCGCGACGCGCGCCGCTGGTGCACTGCTCGGCGCAGCGCCCGGCGTGGTCGTCGGCGATACGGGTGCGGCGATTTCACCGACCATGACATCGTTCAACGCGCGGTCGAGCACCATCAATGCTGGCTCGGTGGCTGGTGAAGGCCGCTACGCGATCAACGGTTTCCCGCTGACGGCCGCACGCAGTGGCGGCTTCTCGTCGTACGTCTACGACACCGTAAACACGGATGAAATCGCCATCACCGTCGGCGGCGGACTTGGCGAGAGCGACATCGGCGGCCCGGTGATGAACATCATTCCGCGCTCGGGCGCAAACGTGTTCTCGGGCACCGCGTTCCTGAGCAACGCCGGCGACTGGTCGTCGGGCAACAACCTGACCTCGGAGATCCAGGCGCTGAACCCGGCGCTGCGCCAGAATCCTGGCGTCATCAAGGCCTACGACTGGAGCGGGTCATTCGGCGGCCCGATCGCGAAGGACCGTCTCTGGTTCTTCGGCAGCTATCGAGACCTGAGCACGCAGGTGGCAATGGAAGGTATCCAGACGAACGCCAACGCCGGCAACCCGGCGCGCTGGGATTGGGCCCCAGGCGGCATCAACGCACGGCTGGTCCAGGACCGCACGATGGCGATCGGACGCTTGACCGGACAGTTCGGCAAGAACCGCATCCGCTTCAACTCCGAGTACCAGGCGCGCTGCGAGGGCACGCCGCTCAATGTCGGGACCGACGGCTGCCACAAGCGTGGCGAGGACTGGGTCGGTCTTGGCAACAACCAGGCGCCAACGCAGATGTCGCCCGAAGCCACGCAGACCGCGGGACGCGGCTACTTCGATGTGCCCTTCTATGTGAACCAGGGCACGTGGACGATGCCGTACAGCGACAAAGTGCTCTTCGAAGCGGGCTACAACGCCTTCCGCTATCAGCCCATCTTCGGTCATCCGGCTCCGGATGCCGACACGACCCTGATCCCGGTCACCGAGCAGTCGAATGCGGTGAATCCGTTGACGGGCATTCAGTACGCGCCGGTGGCCAACTATCGCTATCGTGGTGTCGAGACCTGGGGGCCGGCGACCGGCAAGACCGATGACGTCCTCACGGCCGTGTCCTACGTGACCGGTTCGAACAGCGCAAAGTTCGGTTATCAGTACCGTCGTCTGGACCTACTCGACAAGGACGTGGCGAACCAGACGCAGCTTGGGTATCGCTTCAATCAGGGTGTGCCGAACGCCGTCAGCTACTACCTGCCCGACTTCGGCCGCCGCACGCTCACGATGACGCACAGCGCGTACTTCCAGGACAGCTGGACGCGCGGCAACATGACGTTGCAGGGTGCACTCCGTTGGGATCGCGCATCCAGCTATGCGCCGTCAGAACTGAACGGCACGACGAATACGTCGTTCCTGAATCCGCAGCCGATCACGATCCCGTTGACGCCAGGCGTTGACGCGTACAACGACATCACGCCGCGCGTGGGCGTGGCGTATGACGTCTTCGGCAACGGCAGGACGGCTCTGAAGTTCAACTATGGCAAGTACCTGGCCTACGCCGCGAACGACTCTCCGTATACCTCGACGAACCCGGGCGCGACCGTTGTTCGCAGTGTCATCAACCGTCAGTGGAACGCCTCGGTTGCCGCTGGCGGCAACGGCGACTTCGTCGTGAACTGCAACCTGCTGAACCCCGCAGCGAATGGCGAGTGCGCGGCCGCGACAGGCACCGCCCTGAATTTCGGCCAGTTGGGTGCGGCAACGGCCGTCGATCCGAACGTGCTGAGCGGCTGGGGCGTGCGTCCTGGCGACGATCAGTTCACGTTTACGATGCAGCAGCAAGTGGCGCCGCGCATGTCCGCGGAGTTCAGCGTCACGCACCGCTCGTGGCACGGGTTCTTCGTGACCGACGATCTGACTCGTCGCGGGAACATCAACTCGTACTATGAGACGTACACGCTGACGGCGCCGACGGATTCGCGTCTCGCCGGCGGTGGTGGCTACCCGGTTACCGTGTTCAGCCCGACTGCGGCGGCGAATGCAGTTCCTGCACAGCGCATCCTCATTCCGGAAAGCGAGCTGGGCGCCGAGCGTTCGAGCACGTGGGACGGTTTCGATGTCACCTTCAACGCGCGGTTCCGCAACGGGCTCACCGCGCAGGGTGGCACGACAACGGGCCGCGGCAAGGTCATCACCTGCGACGTGGACACCCTCTACAATCAGGTGACGGCCACCACCATCACCGGTCCGAACCCGCGCGGCTGCAACAACGTCGAGCCGTGGCAGACGGTGATACGTGGTTCGGCCAGCTACACGGTCCCGAAGATCGACGTGCTGCTCAGCACGGTGGTGCGTTCCCAGGCGGAGAACGAAATCACCGCGACCTGGCAGGTACCGAACTCTGTTATTGCGGCGACGCTCGGTCACTTACCGCCAGGCGCTACGGCGACCGGCACGACGAATATCGGGCTTACCGACAACGAGCATCGCGTCTATTCCGGCGAGCGCCGCACGCAGCTTGACATGCGTGTGGCGAAGATCGTCCGCTTCGGCCGCACCCGTACGGACATTGGCCTAGACCTCTTCAACCTGTTCAACACCAACTACGCGACGCAGTGGAATCAGACGTACGTTTACAACACCGACAACACACCGCGGCCGAGCGGCTGGGGTACGCCCACCGGCCTCGCCAACCCGCGGTTCGTGCGCCTGAACTTCACGGTCAATTTCTGACGATGTAAGGGCGACGCATGCGTCGCCCTTACGCCAACACAGCTCAGACGTAGGCGGGTCCTGTTCTTCGGACCCGCCTTTCGTGTTTTTGCCCGCCTCAACCTTCTTTCCAGGTAAACGATTCCCGCCCGCCGCAGATATATGAGGCGCACGCCACGGACGCGTGCGGTGGAGGAGACACGTATGCTCAGAACGCTTACGGGTGCCGCGCTCGTCGTAACCCTGCTGTCGATCGGTGCCGCCGCGCAGAACGCGAGTTCTGTGGTGGCTGCGGCGTCGAAGGCGATGGGTGTGGACGCGCTGAACTCGATCACCTACTCGGGAACCGCGCGAAACGGTGCGTTTGGTCAAAGCAAGGCCATCGGGGCACCACTTGCGCCGGTGAACACCACGCTCATCACCATGTACTCGCGCGCCATCAACTTCGGACCCTCAGCCGATCGAGCCGCGCTCGTATCGCGAGCGACGGGCCCGACGCAACCGCCGACGGTCCCGGGCGTACCCGCGCCGATGCCGGGGGTCTTCAATCAGAACATCACGGGTATGCAGGCCGACACGAACTGGAACCAGGCGCTGAACATCTGGACCACTCCCTGGGGATTCCTGAAGGGCGCCGCGGCCAACAACGCCACCGTCCGCCAGCAGGGCGGGCAGCAGGTCGTGTCGTACTCGCCGGCCAATCTCAAGTCGCCATCGGGGCAGCCGTACACGGTCACCGGCTACATCGACAAGCAGAACCTCGTGACCAAAGTCGAGACGCGGGTCGATCACGCGGTGGTTGGCGACCTGCTGATCGAGTTCGACTACTCGAACTACCGGAACATGAACGGCGTGCAGGTGCCCGGGCGCATCGTCCAGAAGCAAGCGGGGATGGAGACGTTCAACGCCGACATCACCGCGGCGACGCCGAATCCCGGTAATCTCGCCGCGCTGCTGACCGTCCCTCCGCCGCCTGCGGGCCGGGGCGGCGGCCCTGGCGGCGGTGCGCCTCCGCCACAGGCGGCCGCGGCGCCGGTGGAGAAGCTCGGTGAGGGCGCCTTCAAAATCGGTGGCAACTACACGTCCCTCGCTGTCGATATGGGAGACCACATCCTTGTCATCGAGAGCGGCCAGAGCGACGATCGTGGCAGGGCGGTGATGGCGGCGGCCAAGCAGGCGATTCCCAACAAGCCGATCCGTTTCGTCGTCAACTCGCACCCGCACTTCGACCACGCAAGCGGACTTGCCGCGGCGGTGGCCGAGGGCGCGACCATCATCACGCACAACAACAACGAGAAGGTCCTCGAAGAGCTCCTGAGCGGACCACGAACGCTGACCGGCGACAGCCTGTCAAAGGTGACGGTTCGCCGGAAGGACGTTGTCACTGGCGTCGGCGATCGCGACGTGCGAAAGGGAAGCAACGGCAAGATCGTCGAGCTGCATCGCGTGCCGAACGAACACAGCGACGGTATGCTCATCGTCTATCTGCCGGCCGAGAAGACCGTCTGGTCGGCTGATGTCACCGCGGTGAATCCCAACCCGGCGCAGCTCGGCGTCTTGAAAGCAACGGTCGAGACGATCAACAAGGGGAAGCTCGATTACACCGGATGGATCCAGGCGCACCCGCCGAACCCTGATAAGCCGCTCACGCGCGCTGATGTGGTGGCGGCCGTCGGCGGTACTAACTAACTGGAGGGCGACGCATGCGTCGCCCCTACGATGGAAAGATGTAGCGTCCGGCTTTAGCCGGACTGGAAGAGGGCCCGGAGCAATCCGGGCCCTTTTTTTTCAGGGTGCGCGGCGCTGTGACCTCAGCTGGCCGCGGTGCGGCGGTCGTTTTGCAGCCTTCGTCTATCGGCGATGCCAAACGCCGCGACGATGTCACTCACTACCCAGATCGTGTGGCTCTTTGTGCTGGCTGGTCCAGTTGCGTGCGTCGCCTGGACGGTCACGCATGAGGAGTTGTTTGCCGAATTGCACGCGTGGTCTGTCCAGCAAAGCCGTCAACGACGCAACATCATTGCGCGCAAGTTCTTTTACGTGTTCAGCTGCGAGTACTGCTTCAGCCACTACGTCGCTGCCGTGGCCGTTGCCCTCACCGGGTTCCGATTGCTCATAGGCGGGTGGCCAGGGCTCCTGATCGGGTGGCTGTCCCTCGTCTGGGTGGCCAACGTCTACATGAGCCTGTTCGTCCGGCTCCGGCTCGACATCAAGCGTGAGCGCGTCGAGTTGAACGTCGAGGAACAGAAAGCGGCGGATATCAACACAGAATCGCGGTCTAGAAGTACTGCTCGCGGTGTATCGGGCACGTCCCGCGCGATCGGATCTGTTCGGTCACGGATGTGATCATCGCTTTGCTCCCGCAGACATAGACTGCGAGATCGTCAACGGTCGCGATATGGGGTTCGAGGTGGGACTGCACGCGGCCGACCGCGCCGGTCCATGACGCTGACGGCTGCGAGAGCGTGATCGCATAGGAGAATTCCGGGAACTCGGCGGCGAGCTCGGCGAGCTCATTCTGATAGTAGACGTCGCGCTCGTGACGCAGTCCCCAGATGAGTGTGACCGGCGTGGGACTCGGCAGACGTGCATGGAGCATCGAACGGATCGGCGCAATGCCGGTCCCGGTCGCGACAAAGAGCAGGCGCCGATCCCGGTACTCACGCAGCACGAATGTGCCGGCTGGGCCGCGGAAGCTCACTGGATCGCCGGACTGCAACGAGAACAGGAAAGCGGAGCCCGGCCCACCGGGAACCAGGTTCAAGAGCAGATCGATGACGTACCGATCCGATGGTGGCGACGCAATCGAGTACGGACGCGTCACCGGAAACGGCAGGCCAGGTTTCGGCACCTCGAACGACACGAACTGGCCGGCCTGAAAGCGGATTTCCGTCGGGTGGATCAGCTCGAGCCTGATGCCGCGCACGTCATGCGTGAGGGTGTCGATGTGGCCGACCTGCGCGGTAAACGTCTCCATTGGAATCACCACGGGCTCCTGTACTTGTGACGCCCCGACTGACCGGATCGTCACATGCACCTGATTGAGCTGTCCTCGCGTCACAACTATGATGACGAGAGCCCGCCTTGGCACGACGCTCTCCGCGCCGCTGCGCTCCGCCCTCGCGGCCCGCGTGGCGAATCCGATCTACGAGCTTGTGCCGGTCGGTGGCGTGGAGGAGGCGGCCGCCGCATTGCCGCCGCAGGCATCGGTCACCGTCACCGCATCCCCGCGTCTCGGCGTTGACGCGACGCTCGACACGGCCGAATGGCTAGCCGCGTCTGGGCATGACGTGTGTCCGCACCTTGCGGCGCGCTCGATCCGCGACCGCGCACACCTCGCGGACATCGTCGCTCGCATCCGCAATGCCGGCATACGCAAGGCATTCGTGGTTGGCGGCGACGGTGAGGCCATCGGTGAGTTCCGCGATGGACTGACGCTGCTGCAGGCGCTCGAGCCACTTGGCGGCTGGTTGGAGGAGATTGGGGTGCCCTCCTATCCTGAAGGGCATCCCACGATTTCTGACCGGCTGCTGCGCGACGACCTCCGCGAGAAGCAGCGTTACGCGCACGCAACGACGACCCAGATGTCGTTCAAACCTGGTGCGGTGGCGTCATGGATTACACGGCTACGAGACGAGGGCATCACGCTCCCGATCCATCTGGGCGTGCCGGGTGTGCTGCCGTTCGGCAAGCTGATGCGCATGGCCGCGCACATTGGTGTGGCCGATTCGATGAGGTACCTGCTCAAGAACCGATCGTTGCTCGGTCAACTCGTGCAGGGAGGTGCATTCGGGGCTGATGCCCTGCTCATCGGTCTGGCGTCAACGATCGCCGACCCGCGAGCGAACGTCCTCGCGTTGCATGTGTTCACGATGAATCAGGTCGCGGAAACAGTCGAGTGGCAGCGCAGGCTGATGGCTGAGCTAATGAGCTGAAGCGAGCCCACGTGCCGTCGTGGCAGGCCGGTTGCAGCCAGATGGAAAACATGGAGAAATGGTCCACGGCAGAACCTGAAACGTTCCGCGCGGTTCCTAGCTTCGGTTTCCTCGATACCGTACCTGCGGTGCGGCATCCTGTGGCGGTGCCGTTGCTCCTCAGTGGCACCGTGGTGACCGTTCGAACCCGGAACACACTGTACCGCTTGACCGTCATGGACGGTCCAGCACGACAAATCTCCATCTGCGGCGGACGTTTGTTCCATCGGAACACTGACGTTCAGCTGCTCGGAGCCCTCGATGGAGAAGAGGGCGTGAAAGACGGATGGATTGTCGAGGGGCTCCAGCTTCAGCTGATGACCTCAGCTGGCCCGGTGATCACGTCGGTCGTCGAATCCGTTGAGGTTGATGTCGATCCAGCGGCGCTGACCGACGAAGAAACCGAATAGCTGCCCTGGTGCCGCGGCACTGGCAAGGGGAGCCGCGCGACGATGCGCGTTCCCCGACCAGGGGCGGTGTCAATCACCAGCTTTCCGTTGAGCACGCCGACACGCTCTCGCATGCTGACGACTCCCAACCCCGTATGTCGGCTCGAGTGCAGCTTGAACCCGACGCCGGAGTCGGCAATCTGTAGACAGATATCGTTGCCCTCATACGACAACTGCACCACTGCCTCGGCGGCGTGACTATGCCGCGCGACGTTGTGTAGCGCTTCCTGCGTGAGGCGGTACACGCACAACGACACCGCCGGATCGATGACCAGGGGCAGTTCGCTGTCGGTGGCAGTAAACGTGACGTGGATGTTTCTCTGGTGTGAGAACTCACTGCACATCACCCGCAACGATTCAAGCAACCCAAGCGTCTGCAGTCGTGCCGGATGAAGCTCGTACGACAGATCGTGCAGATGCTCTGCGACTTCGGCGATCTGCGCCGAGATCCTGCGCAGCCAGGTCCGATGCTCGGACGTCTGCATCTGGTGCGACAGCCGATCAACATCGATGTTGAGCACGGCGATCTTCTGGCTCAGATCGTCGTGCAGTTCTCTCGCAATGCGCTGGCGTTCTTCCTCCTGACTGACGATCAGCCGACCGGCTAATGCGCGGTTCAGCTCTTGTGCGCGTCTCGCCTCAGTGACGTCACGAACGATGCTGAGCACCTGATCGTTGGCCAACGGGACGAGCCGCGCCTCGTTGTACCGCAAATAGCCCATGTTCAGCTCGAACTCGACGACGACGGGTTCGCCGGTGATGCAGCACCGTTCGATGCCCTCCATCACCGTCTCGGCGAGATCAGGCGAAAAGATGTCGCGTACCGTTCGGCCAAGAAACTGCTCTGGTGGTACGTAGATCGCCGACGGGTCGCGAGCGTGGTAATCCACGTATGTGCCGTCGCGTCGGAGGACGAACATCATGTCGGGAATGGCGCGGAGGATCGCGCTGTTGCGCTGTTCAGCGGTACGCAGCGCGTGTTCGGCGCGTTTCTGATCGGTGATGTCGCGGCCGACGCCCTGATACTCGACGACCCGGCCGTGCTGATCGACGATCGCGGAATGGATCCATCGATGCCACCCTTCGGTGCCGTCGGGCAAACAGACCGGATTGTCCTCCGAATTTGATCCCTGACGCAGGCCCTGAATGCGTTCCCTGACGGCGGAACGCGCGGCCTCGGGAATCATCTCGATGAACGGGTGACCAAGCATGTCTTCGCGAGACTTATTCCAGAAGCGGCAGAAAGGATCGTTGACGAACGTTAACGTCGTATCGGGAAGAAAACGGCAGATCATGTCGTTCTGCGCGTCCACGACGCTTTGGTATCGCCTGGCATTCGTGCGCGCGTTGTCTTCGGCGCGGCGTCGCCTCGCGCGCTGGGCGAGGAGGCCAACAATCAGCATGAGTTGCGCCGTGAACACGGCCACGCCGCCGGCCACGTATCCACCGTACAGATCGATGAACGATTGGGGTCGAAAGAGCACGATGCTGCCGGCAGGGATGAGGGATTCGGCGATGCCCCATCGTTGAAGCTGCTGCCAATCGAGCATCGTTTGGTACGTGTTGCGGCCGATGGGAATATCGCGTGGGCTCGTACCTGTCGCGATGCGTCTGGCCATCGTGGCCACGCGTCTGGCGTCAGTCTCGAAGCGCCAGATGGGTCCGCCGATCACGCCGCGACCGAGGGAATCTTCCTGCAGAGAAAAGACCGGTGCCGGCGATACACGAAGCACGCGCGTCAACCCTTCGGCCGGCTCCAGGTTCTGTGACGGCGTTCTGATTGCCTGCCTGATGAACACGACGATCGAGTGCGGGGGAATCGCTTCAAGGCGAGCCGTGAGATCGTCAAGGGCGAGATCTCGCAGGTAGACGAGCGTGAGGTCGCTGTGGCGCTCGCGCCATTGATGGCGCACGGCGAGTTCGATATCGCCGTCGTTGGCAGGTGTTCCGTCGATGACGTACACGGCGCGCGTGTCAGGGAGGAGCTGTTTCGCAAGCGAGATCGTCTGACCGACCCAGAACCCGCCTTGCAGTCCGATGACGTTGTCGTTGGGGTTCAACTGCCCCGGCGCCGACACCGTGGTGACAATCGGCGGGTTGCCGAAGAGCCCGCGGTGCTGCCGCGCAAAACTCAACGGGCCGAAGCCCGTCGCGACGATGACGTCGATCTTCCGCCCTGCGTACTTCCGTGCGAGGTAACTCGTGAAAACTTGCGCCTGAGCGGCACCCGGGAATCGCTCGCTCTCGATCGTCTCCTCGTAGAGTTCGACGTCCGCGGAGTGGTCGGCGCGCAAGGCATCGGCAAACGCCGCGTCGAACCGAGTGCGAAGAGTCCCGCCTATATCGGCCGATTGTTGAAGCAGGAGTACCGTGCGCGTATCAGGTGGAGCCTGTGCCGCCAACCGGCCATCCCGACTGGCGATGACCACGAGGCAGCAGACGCAGGCGAGGACAGAGGTGCGTCGAGCAGTTTTCACGGACGACCAGATGTTCAGGGTTCGAGGCGCAAATTATACGCCTCACGAACAATACAAGGTATCTGAAGAATTCTGCTCAGCTGGAGGGGCGAACGCGAACGCAGTCAGTGAAGACTGCGTCCGCGTTCAAGGAGCCAGGAGTTACTTGCCTTCCTCGACGACCAGGGCAGCCCGTCGATTCAACCGTCGAGTCTCTTCTTTCGAGTTGTCGTACTTGGGTCGCATCTTCCCGTAGCTGATGGTGTCCATCTGCGAGGCCGCGACGCCCTGTTTCACCAGGTACTCGCGCACCGCCTGCGCGCGCTTGCTGCCCAGAGCCTGGTTGTATTCGGCTGAGGCTTCCTCGCTGGCGTGACCTTCGATCTGCACGTGAACGTCGGGATTCTCTTTCAACGTTCGTGCAGCCTGGTCCAGCACGGTCCGGGCCTCCGGTCGCAGCACCGATTTATCGAGATCGAAGTGCACCTCATCGAACATGAGGGCTCGCCGGAATACCTCGATGTTCACCGTATCCGTAGCCAGCCCGCCTTTACCGTCGTCGGCCGTCACCGTCACTGCGACGGTGCCTGGCCTCGTTTCGGCGGTCCACACGGTTGACGCGGCGCGGGTATCTGCGAGTGTGCCAGCGGCACTCTTCCATTGATACTGAACCGAATCGCCGTCGGGATCTTGCGAGGTCGCCGTGATAGACGAGGTCTTGCCCACCTCGACTTTGCATGGGTCGCACTGCGCTCGTACGCTCGGGCCACGATTGGCGGGTGGTGGTGGCGGCGGTGGCGGTGGTGGTGGTGGCGGTGGAGGTGGAGGCGCAGGTGCTGGCTCCTCCGGCGCGAGACCTCCCACGAACCGAGGCGCCGGCGGCACAAAGACCCGCACGCCGCGATGGAAGCCCATGCGGAACTGCATACCCCAGCCGCGGCTGCCTTCGCCCGAAGGCAGATCGAGCCCGGACTGGTAGCTTCCGGCCACGCCCAGCGACACGCCGCCGGAGTGCTGCCAGGTCAGTCCGAAGACGCTGGTGGTGCCTTGATCGAGTGGCGAGATAGTTGGTGATACTGATCCGTCGACGCCAGTCACGACTCCCGGCTGGGCGATGACGGTGTCATCGAAGGACTCCTCGCCAAATATCTCCGTTGTAAATCGAAGGTTCGAGCGCGCGCCGAAGGCGGCACCGAAACCCCATCGCCATCCGTCCGACAGGTTCACGCCCTCCGGGTCCCCTCGCCACGCCATGCCGGTGAATCCGGTGAGCTCAACGCGTCGAGCGATTTCTTTGCTGAGCACGATGTCCGCGAAGTAGTCGTACTCGCCAGTACCTGCGCCCTTGTCTTTGTCAGCAGTCGGCAGCTTCATGGTGCCACGCAGTGCCAACGCCAGCGGCTGGTTCACGCCTTCGGACAATAGATTCCCCTTCGCACCGAGATACAGGTCGCCAAGCTGGTTACCTGTCCAGGTGTTGTTCACAAAGGGCCGATCGTTGGTCAGACCACCTTCGGAGCTCTCTGTCGCTTGAAACAATGGACGCGTATCACGATCGATGCGCGTGACGACACGAAGCGCGCCGAAGATCTCCAATCGGGGACCGGCACCGGCAGCCACCGTGACCGGAAAGTCCGATACATCGGTCAGCCCTTGTCTGAAATCGAATTCGGTGCGGTACGCGCTGATCGACCAGCCCTTGGGCCGCACGACTTCCGCGGTGGGAACGAACCAGAGGCCTGTGTCGCCCCAATACGTGGCAGTGGCCATCCGCTCGGCTTTGGTTTCAACCGGCTTCTGCGCCTGCGCTTGCCCCTGCGTCTGTCCCTGCCCCGAGCTGCTCTGCGCCCACACAGGTGAACTCATTACCACTCCGGCCACGAGCACAATCAGGAACACCCGTCTCATGATGGTCTCTCCTCGGCAGATGCGAAACGGCACGATGCCGTGCCGTTAGTCAGTGTCTGCTGTTGCAAGGAGTGGTGCGGTTGGACGAGGGCTGCCGGCGGCTTCAGGGGAGCGATTTATCGCGTGATTTCGTGAGGAAAATCGATGGGGAGAGCCCCGGCGTGCGGTCGGCCCACGTCGAACCGTGGGCCGCCCGCGAAACGCGTCGGCGGGGCATCAATCGACTGACGTCAGCTGCGGACGACCGGCTCGCGGACCGTGCTCACGCTAGGCTTGGAGGAGGTCTCCAACGACACCTTCGGATCGACTCGCGCAAAGTAATCCAGCGTCAGCGCGACGAGCCCCGTCCAGCCCGTCTGATGACTCGCGCCCAGTCCAGCGCCATTGTCACCGTGGAAGTACTCGTAGAAGAGGATGTAGTCGCGCCAGTGTGGGTCCTCCTGGAACTTCTTCGTTCCACCGTACACCGGCCGCTGCCCGTCGGCATTGCGAAGGAAAGCCGTCGACAACCGTCTCGCGATCTCCTTGGCCACTTCGAAGAGCGTCATCTGTTGTCCCGATCCGGTCGGACACTCGACGCGGAGATCGTTCCCGTAGAACTGGTACATGTTCAGCAGGCCGCGGATCAGCAGCACATTGACCGGCATCCACACAGGCCCTCGCCAGTTGGAGTTGCCGCCGAACATGCCGTTGTTGGATTCCGCGGGCAGGTACTGCACCGAGTAGTCGCCTCCACCCACGTGCAATTCGAATGGCTGCTTTCCGTGAGCCGCCGAGAGCGATCGAATGCCGTACGGGCTGAAGAACTCCTGTTCGTCGAGGGCGTAGCGGAGTATTTGAACGAGTTTGTCCTTGTCGCAGACCGATGCCAGTCGACGACCGGCATAGCCCACAAACGTGTCGTCGCCTGGGGCCACGTGCGCGAGCACCTCCGGGTGGCGTTCCCGGAACAGCCCGATGAGTTCGTTGAGCCGCTCGAAACGGCCTTCGCGGCGTGGCTCGAAGACGGTGGCGGCGCACATCGGCAAGAGACCCACCATCGAACGCACCTTCAGGCGCTGGGCGCTGCCGTCGGGCAGATGCAGCAGGTCATAGAAGAAGCCGTCCTCCTCGTCCCACATCTCGTCGTGGTTGGAACCGATGCGATCCATCGCGTATGCGATCCAGAGGAAGTGCTCCAGAAACCGGTAGGCGACTTCTTCGTACATCGGATCGACCTCGCTCAGGATCAGCGATATCTGCAGCATGTTCTGGCAATAGAACGCCATCCATGCCGTGCCGTCCGCTTGATCGAGGTGGCCGCCCGTCGGCAGTGGTGCACTGCGATCGAAGATGCCAATGTTGTCGAGTCCGAGGAACCCGCCAGCAAAGACGTTGCGTCCTTCTGGATCCTTGCGATTGACCCACCAGTTGAAATTCAGCATCAGCCCCTGAAACGAGTGTTCCAGAAAGCGCACGTCCTCGCGCCCCTGCGCCTTCTCGAGGTTGTACAAGAACAACGTCGCCCAGGCGTGGACCGGCGGATTCACATCGCTGAAGTTCCACTCGTACGCGGGAATTTGTCCGCTCGGATGCGAATACAGGCTTTTCAGCAGCAACAGCAACTGGCTCTTCGCGAAATCGATGTCCACGAGCGAGAGAGCCAGGGTGTGAAAGGCCAGGTCCCATGCGGCATACCACGGGTACTCCCACTTGTCGGGCATCGAGAGGATGTCGCTGTTATACATGTGGAACCATTCGGCGTTCCGCACGTCGTGACGCGCCCCGAGCAGCGGGTGCGCATTGTGCTCCTCGAGCCACGTGTCGAGATCGAAATAGTAGTACTGCTTCGACCACAACATTCCGGCGAGCGCTTGACGATGGATGCGGCGCTCGTCTTCGCCGAGCGATGCCGGCGTGATGGAATCGTAGAACTGGTCGGCTTCCTGCTGCCGCTGCGCGAGGATCGTGTCGAACGTCGAAAAGGACTGGCTGGTGGACGCCTGGCTGAGTCGCAGGCGCACCACTCGTGAGCCGCCGGCGGGGACGTCGACACGGTAATGAGCGGCCGCCTTCGTTCCCGAGAGCGCCGGATTGACCGCCTCTTTGCGTCCGCCGATCACGAACTCGTGAAACGCATCCTTGACGTACGGAGTGGCGTTAGGTTCGCCCCACAGCCGGGCGGCATTCGATTCGTTCTCCGTGAACAGCGGTTG
>Ga0070675_100001860_pt1 | contig 15551 bp, 14 predicted proteins | sample KBSM43metaG_FD_65343 | JGI IMG/M metagenome (GOLD analysis project Ga0070675, IMG submission 65343) | Miscanthus rhizosphere microbial communities from Kellogg Biological Station, Michigan, USA - KBS M4-3 metaG | ecosystem: Host-associated > Plants > Roots > Rhizosphere > Soil ...
TTCGAAACGGATGACCCCGGCTAGGTTGCCGCTCGGGACCGTTCCCGGTCCGCGGAGATGAACATGGCCAGGGCCCCGGCGCGCGCCAAAGGCGATCGGAATGCGGATGCCGCGGGCGCGCATGCCGACGAGCTCAACCTGCTGATTGATGGCGCGCTGGGCTATGCGATCTACATGCTCGATCCGTCGGGGCATGTGACGATCTGGAACAAGGGCGCCGAGCGCCTGAAGGGATGGACCGAGGCGGACGTGCTCGGCCAGCATACGTCACTCTTCTACCCGCCCGACCAGATCGCCGAGGGGAAGCCCGAGGCAGACCTGGCGGCCGCGCGGGAAAAAGGGCGGATCGAGGAAGAGGCCTGGCGGCTGCGCAAGGACGGTTCCGAATTCCTGGCGCATATCACGATCACCGCGCTGTACGACGAAACGGGCGAACTGCGCGGATTCGGCAAGGTAATCCGCGACGTGACCGAGCAGCGCGCGGTCGAACGAGCACTGAAGGCGTCGGCGGCGCATCTGGAATCGATCCTGTCGACGGTGCCCGACGCGATGGTGGTAATCGACGCGCGTGGGCGGATCCTATCGTTCAGCAAGACGGCGGAGCAACTGTTCGGGATCAGCGAAGCGGAGATTGTCGGAGCCAACGTCAACCTGCTGATGCCGCAACCGGATCGGGGGCTGCATGACGGCTATATCCGGCACTATCTGGAGACGGGCGAGCGCCGCATCATCGGCAAAGCGCGGACCGTGACCGGTCGGCGGCGGGACGGATCGACCTTTCCGATGGACCTGTTCGTCGGCGAAGCGATCGCAGACGGCGAGCGGGTATTCACCGGCTTCGTGCGCGACCTGACCGAGAAGCGCTCGACCGAGCAAAGGGTCGAGGAATTGCAGTCGGACCTGGTCCATTCGGCCCGGATCAGCGCGATGGGAACGATGGCGTCGACACTGGCGCACGAACTCAACCAGCCGATCACGGCGGTGGCCAATTATATGGAGGCGATCCGCGATTTGCTCGCGACGCCCAATCCGGACGATCTGCCGATGATCCGCGAGGCACTGGGCGATGCGGCGAGCGAAGCGATTCGCGCCGGGCAGATCGTGCGCCGGCTGCGCGAATTCGTCGCGCGGGGCGATACCGAAAAGACGGTCGAGGATTTGCCGCGGCTGATCGGGGAAGCGGCCGAGCTGGCGCTGATGGGCGCGCGCGAGAAGGGCGTTTCGGCGCGCTTCGATCTCGACCCTGCAGCGACCCCGGTACTGGTCGATCGCGTCCAGACGCAGCAGGTGTTGATCAACCTGATGCGCAATGCGGTCGAGGCGATGAGCGACGCGCCCGAGCGGCTATTGACGGTCAGCACATGCGACGACGAGCATGGCTTCGTCCGGGTGACCGTCGCCGACACCGGCCCCGGTGTCGAAGACCAGGTCGCGGACGAGCTGTTCCGCGCGTTCAACTCAACCAAAGCGGGTGGAATGGGGCTGGGTCTTTCGATCTGCAGGACTATTATCGAGGCCAGTGGTGGGCGCATCTGGATGGAACCACGCGAGGGCGGCGGCGCGCTGTTCCACTTCACGCTGGTGAAGGTCGGAGGGGAGGATAGCGATGACTGACCGGCGGATGATCCACATTGTCGATGACGAGGACGCGATCCGTCGTTCGGCATCCTTCATGCTGAAGACGTCCGGCTTCGACGTGCAGACCTGGGCGTCGGGCGTCGCGTTCCTGAAGGAGGTCCGCACGGTCCAGGCCGGCTGCATCCTGCTCGACGTGCGCATGCCCGAGATGGACGGACTGGAAGTGCAGCAGGCGCTGATCGCCGGCGGGGTCGCAATGCCAGTGATCGTGCTGACGGGGCACGGCGACATCAGCATCGCGGTGCGCGCGATGAAGGCCGGCGCGGTCGACTTCATCGAGAAACCATTCGAGAAAGCGCAATTGCTCGACGCGATCGAGACAGGGTTCGCGCAGCTCGAGGACAAAGCCGGCCGCGCCGAACGCGCGCGCGATGCTAAGACCGCGATTACGGCCCTGACCGACCGCGAGCGCGACGTGCTCGAGGGGCTGGCAAATGGGCTGCCCAACAAGACGATCGCGTTCGACCTGGGCATCAGCCCGCGCACGGTGGAGGTGCATCGGGCGAATCTGATGAGCAAGCTCGGCGTGCGCAGCCTGTCGGACGCGCTGCGCCTTGCGTTCACGGCAGGCCTGGGCCGCGGCGACATATGAGTATCTATACGTAGAGACCAAGACGGGCCGGGACGCCAAGCTTCGTCAGAGATTCTGAAGGCAAAGCATGTCCCAACCGACGAATAGTTTACGAAAATCGATCGTGCTGCTGGTCGATGACGATCCCGCGGTGCGGCGATCACTGCAGCTCGTGCTCCAGGGCAGCGGCTATGTGGTGCGGAGTTACGCGACCGGAGGGGCGCTGCTGGCCGACCCCAATGTTAGCGATGCGCTGGCGATCGTCGCCGATTATCGCCTGCCCGACAGCGACGGGGTTCGCCTGTTGGAGGATCTGCGGAAGGCCGGATTCCGCGGGCGCGCGGTGCTGGTCACCGGCTTCGGGACGCCGGAACTGGAGATTAGCGCGCGTGCCGCCGGCTATGCGCGCGTACTGGAAAAGCCGCTCGCGGATCGGGTGCTGCGCGAAACGATGGCGGGACTCTTCTCCTAACGGCCGTCGCGGCGATAGATATCGGGGTAGAAGATCGCCTGGCCGGTGCCGCCCTCCTCCGCTTCCGCCGTTATGTAGACGACATAGACGGGGATCGGCTGCGGCAGCTTCAAGGTGCGCGACACATTGGTGGCTAGCAGCAGGTTGACGGTGGTCTCGGCGGCCTCGCCGAGCAGCGTCACGGCAAGGCTCTTCGGATCCTCGGTCCGGATGCAGCCGTGCGAGAAAGCGCGGGTCGAGCGTGCGAACAGATCGCGCGACGGCGTGTCGTGGATATAGACGTCGTAGGGATTGGGCATTTCGAGCTTGATCCGGCCCAGCGCATTTTCCGGGCCGGGCTTTTGCCGCACGACCAGCTTGCCGTTGGCATCGCGGGTCGCGACATAGCCCCGGCGCGCGGCTTCCCTGGGGTTGGTGGCGATCAATTTGCCCACGCTCTCGTCTACGATCGAGCAGGGCACGTTCCACCAGGGATTGACTGTCACCCCCGTGACGCGGGCCTGGAAGCTAGGCGTCTGGCTACCGGGTTTGCCGACGATGATCCGATGGCTGGCGACCGTGCGTCCATTTTCCACGACATCCAGCCGATAGGCGGGCACGTCGACCCAGACGTAACGCGCGCCTAAATCGCGCGGCAATGCGCGCAGGCGATCCATGTTGATCGCAATCCGGGTGCAGTCGACCGGCTTCGCGCATCCCGCCAGCGTGCGCCGGAGCGCGCTATAGCGGGCGGTCTGCGGCAACAGGGACTGGAAGCTCGCCCGGATGCTGTGATGCGACAGCGCGTCATCGAGCCAGGCCTGATAATCCAGCGATCCGCGACCGATATGCCAGCTGCGATCGCCACGAATCTGGTCCGATCCCTCGAAATAATCACGGGCGAGCTTGAGCGCGACGGCATCGGCGACGGGATCGGTCAGGTCGCCGGGCGCGAGGCCGACAAACGCTTCGGACTCATAGTCCGTCAAGCCTTCAGCACGCGCTCCCTCGACGATGTCGTGCAGGACGGCAAGGTCGGACGCGCCCCAGCGCGCAGCGGCCTCGGCACCGGCCCCGAGCGCCAGACCGAAGGCTGCCCCCAACAAGGCGAAAAGACGTGGGGGCATGATCAATGCGCGAGGAAAACCGGAACCGGGCTTTTCGTCAGCATCGTGCGCGAGCAGCCGCCGAACACCGCCTCCGTCGCGCGCATATGGCTATACGCCCCCATCACGACATAATCAGCGTGGTGGATTTCCACGCCGAGCAACAGGATGTCGCGGGTCGGAGTGGCCAAGGCGAAGTCGCGTTCGACGCGCGTATGTATGTCATATCTGGCGAGATAGGCGGCAGCCTCCTCTGCGGGTGTCACGACCGATCCATCGCCGATCTCGAGGATGACGACCGCCTCCGCGAGCCGGAGCAGGGGCACCGCCGCACGCAGCGCGGCCATCGCCGCGTCGGACCCGTCCCACGCGACGAGCGCGCGGCCGGCAACGGGGAAGCCTTTGGCTTCGTCCGGCACGGCGACGATCGGCTTGCCGGCCTTGATCACGACCTCAGCCGCGGTTTCCCGCATGTCGGGATAGGGAAAACTGTCGAGCTTGCGATTGAGGATGATCAGGTCGGCAAAGGCCGCCTCGTCGCGGATGCATCTTGCGAACGAGCCGATCGCGTCGAACCAGTCCCAACGGACGTCCTCGCGAACGAGGCGTGCCTTCAGCTTGAGCTTGTTCCCGTCTTCCCGAACGCGCTCGTCCTGGAGCAGCATCGCCTGGCCGACGCCGTCATAGGGACAGTTGGCCATGGCAGGCATCAGCGAGACGTCGAGACATTGCAAATGCCCGTCCAGGGCGCGGGTGATGTCCAGCGCCGCCTGAAGCCGGGCTTCCTGTCCCGCATCATCATGCACGAGCAGAAGAACATTTTTCATCGGAACCTCCCGAAACTCGATCTTTCGGAAGGCTAGGCTGTCGCCCGCGGGCGCGGGATCGGGATATATACGTATGCCAGTTCTTCAGAAGTCGCGGCTGCGGAAACTACGTATGGCGGCGTCGCCTCCCGTCCGGCCACAAAGGGTGTTCAGAATGGAGATGGTCATGTCCGGAACGCTCGCACCAGGCAAAGATCTGCCGCTTACGGAAAAGGTGACGCGCGCAGGCATCCCATTGGAAATCCGGCCGGCCTCGGCCAGGGACGTGGAGTTGCTGGCGGACATCTACCGCCACCTCTCACCGCAGGATATGCGGTTCCGGTTCAAGCAACCGATCGAACGGCTTGACCCCGAAGATCTCAAGGCTCTCGTCGATCGAGACGCCGGCATGACCTCCTTCCTGGCCTTCAGCGGCGGTGCCGCCATCGCGTGCGCCACTCTCGTCGGCGACCCCGGCTGCAATTCGGCGGAAGTGATTTTGTCCGTACGCCCCGATTGGAAGGGGCGAGGCGTGAGCTGGACGTTGCTGGAGGACGTGCTTGCGCGCGCCGCGGCGGCCGGACTGAAGCGAGTTTCCTCGGTTGAACTGGGCGAAGATCTGGAGGCGATCAACCTTCAGCGGGAAATGGGCTTCGTTGCGCGGCTGAAGTCTGCGGATCCCCTCGAATTCTCGATGGTCAAGGCGCTCGACGCCTAAGGCTTCAACCGATCCAAGAGCGCGTGGTCAATGGACCTTGAGCCGCGGACGAACCACCTGATTGACCTTGCCGATCAGGATCAGCCCCAGCCCCCGCAGCCAACCGTGGATTGCGAACAGATGCAATCTGTAAAGCGACGTGTAGACGAGGCGCGCAATGCGCCCTTCGATCGCCATCTTGCCGCCGACGAGATTGCCCATGAGGCTGCCGACGGTCGAGAAGCGGCTGAGCGATACGAGCGAGCCATGATCATGGTAGACGAAGGGCTTGGCCGCGCGGCCTGACGTCAGGCGCACCAGATTGTGATAGGCCGCCGTCGCCATCTGGTGCGCGGCCTGCGCGCGTGGCGGGACCGGCGCTTTCGCCCCCGGCATGACGCAATGGCAGCAATCGCCAATGGCAAGGATACGGTCATCCTCGGCCGTCTGCAGCGTCTGACGCACCTCAAGCCTGCCGGAAGGCGCGATCCCCAGCCCGTCGAGATCGCGCAGGACCGCCGGGCCCTTCACGCCAGCCGCCCACACGATGAGATCCGCCGAGATGGTTTCGCCGCTTCTGATGCGGACTTCGTGCTCCGCGATCGAAACCACATTGCTATCGAGCAGGACGCGCACGCCGAGCTTTTCGAGTTCTTCGCGTGCTGCGTCGGCGAGGCGCTCGGGGAGTTGCGGTAGCAGGCGGGGCCCGGCCTCGATCAGGGTTACCTCCAACCGGCGCTCATCGAACACCTCCAGCCCATAGTGCCGCAGCCCCGCGGCAGCGCTATAGAGTTCGGCGGCCAGTTCGACCCCGGTCGCCCCGCCCCCGATGATCGCGATCTGTACGTGCGCGTCTGCGGCGGGATCGGCCATCATGGCGCGTGATACGCGCAGGCATTGGTTCAGCAGCTTGGTGCGGAAGCGGTCCGCCTGCACGCGATCGTCGAGGAAGAGGCAATGTTCGCGCGCGCCGGGGGTACCGAAGTCGTTGCAGACACCGCCGACCGCCAGCACGAGATAGTCGTAACGCAGCTCGTGGCGACCGATAAGCTCTCGCCCGTCCTCGTCATACATTGGCGCGACGATGACGCGGCGGTTGGTGCGGTCGAGGCCTTCGAGCGTCCCGTAGAAGAAGCGGTAATGCCATCGGTGACAATGGGTCCGATAGCCGACCTCGTCGAGGTTCGCGTCGAGCGTGCCCGCCGCGACTTCGTGCAGCAGCGGCTTCCAGATGTGCGTGTGGTTCTTGTCGATCAGGATAATGTCGTAGCGGCGGCCGAAGCGCGCGCCCAAACGCCGCACAAGCTCCAATCCGCCCGCCCCTCCACCGACGACGACGATCTGGGTTTTCAGATCGCGCGGATTCGCGGGCATTGATGGGGCGTCCGAATTGGGCATTTGCACTCCCTGACGCTGATTATCCGCCGACCTTAGCGCATCTCCGCGCCCGTCTCATCCATTCGATCGAGCGTTGCTCAAAGCCAGGGGCGATCCGCGGCCATCCGGGTTTCGTAGCGACCGATCTTGTCGGCCATCGCCAACGTCAGGCCGATTTCGTCCTGCCCCTTCATCAGGCAGTCACGGCGGAACGGATCCATCTGGAAAACGAAACGGTCCTGATATGGGGTAGTCACGGTCTGGGTCTCAAGATCGACGGTGATCTCGTCGGTCTTGGCGACTTCCATCAACCGGTCGATCGCATCCTGCGGCAGGATCACCGTAGCGATGCCATTCTTGAAGGCGTTGCCCGAGAAGATGTCGGAGAAAGATGGCGCGATCACCGCCTTCACGCCCATGTCGCCCAACGCCCATGCAGCATGCTCGCGGCTGGAGCCGCAGCCGAAATTGTCGCCGGCGATGATGATCGGCGCGCCCTTATATTCGGGGTCTTCAAAGACGTTGCCGGGCTCTGCTCGCACGGTTTCGAATGCACCCCGGCCAAGGCCGGCGCGCGTGATCGTCTTCAGCCAATGGGCAGGGATGATGACGTCCGTATCCACATTCTTGCGCCCGAACGGATAGGCCCTGCCTTCGATGCTGGTCAGTTTGTCCATCAGTCGGCTGCCTTCGGGAAAGCGGGGAGCTTGGCAATATCAGCCGGTTCATGCTGGATGATGACCGTGGCATGGAGGTTGGCGGCGAGCGCCCTGAAGCGATCGAACGAAGCCAACGTGTCGGCGCGATTGGAGTTGAACGCGGGCACACCGTTCGACGCGTAATTCTCGGTGAAGTGCGCCATGTCGCCGGAGAGCAGAATATAGCCCTTGTGTGCGAGCTTCACGAGCAAGGAGTGGTGGCCGGGCGTATGACCAGGCATGTCGAGCATGACGACGCTGCCGTCGCCGAACACGTCCTTGTCGCCGGTGACGGGCTCCATCGCGCCGCCATCCTTGAGCCAATGGGTGAGCGGCGCACCGCGATCGGCGTTGGGGCCGCGCATATCGTCGATATCGCCCTTCCCCATCAGCAGCTTAGCGCCGGGGAAGTCGCCGGCCTGGCCGGTATGATCGAAATGTTCGTGACTGATGCCGACGATACCGACCTGTTCGGGCTTTACACCCAACTTGGCGAGCTGATCGACGATTGTGACAGTGAGCGTCGCGTCGAGCCCTTGTTTCGGATCGGGCACATGATTGAGCATGGCCTTCGGGAGGCCCGCATCCCACAGCATGTAGGCGTCGCCGTGGCGGATCAGATAGCAGCTCGCGGTCAGATCCTTGTGCTGCCCGACATAAGCGCGTGTGTCCGAAAATTCATCGAGATCGAACACGGCGATCTTGCCGCAATCGAGGCGCCAAAGGGACACGGGCGCGGTGGGGGCCGCGGCATGGGCTGCAGTTGCGAACAGCAACGTGGCCAGACCGTAAAATGCCCGCTTCATCATCATCCCATCAACTCTCGAACGTCAGTCAGCTTACCTGTCACCGCAGCGGCCGCAGCCATTGCGGGCGAGACCAGATGCGTGCGTGATCCGGGGCCCTGGCGACCCACGAAATTACGGTTGGAGGTCGACGCGCAACGCTCGCCGGCCGGCACCTTGTCGGGGTTCATCGCCAAGCACATCGAGCAGCCGGGCTCACGCCATTGGAAGCCCGCCTCGATGAAGATGCGATCCAGCCCTTCGGCTTCGGCCTGGCGCTTGACCAGCCCCGATCCTGGCACGACCAACGCCTGGCGGATATTGCCCGCAACATGACGGCCTTTTGCGACCGCCGCGGCCGCGCGCAGATCCTCGATACGACTGTTGGTGCAGCTGCCGATGAAGATGTTCTCGACCGCCACGTCTTGCATCCTCGTGCCGGGGACCAGGCCCATATAGTCGAGCGATTTCTGCGCCGCCTCCTGCTTGGAGGGATCGGCGAAGCTCATCGGATCGGGGACGGTACCAGTGATCGGCACCACATCCTCCGGGCTGGTGCCCCAGGTCAGGCTGGGCGCGATATCGGTCGCATCCAGGATTACGACCTTGTCATAGGAAGCGCCCGCATCTGTCGGTAAGGTTCGCCAATAATCGACCGCGCGATCCCATTCCACACCGGCCGGCACCATCGGGCGCCCCTTGAGATAGGCAAAGGTGGTTTCGTCCGGCGCAATCAGCCCCGAACGCGCACCATGCTCGATCGCCATGTTGGAGACGGTCAGCCGACCCTCGATCGACATCGCGCGGATCGTCGAGCCGGTATATTCGACGACATAGCCAGTGCCCCCTGCCGCACCCACCTTGCCGACGATGGCGAGGATCACGTCCTTGGGGCTGACGCCGAAACCCAGCGCGCCGTCGACACGGATCTCCATCGTTTTCGACTGCTTGAGCAACAGCGTCTGGGTGGCGAGGACATGCTCGACCTCGCTCGTGCCGATGCCGAAAGCGAGCGCGCCCAACGCGCCGTGCGCGGCGGTGTGGCTGTCGCCGCAGACGAGCGTGGTGCCTGGAAGAGTGAAACCCTGCTCCGGACCGACGACATGGACGATGCCTTGCTCGGGCGCGACCTCGTCGAACAATTTGATGCCGAATTCAGGCGCGTTGCGGCGGAGCGCGGCAAGCTGGTTCGCGCTTTCCGGATCGCCAATCGGCAGGCGAGCGCCCTGCGCATCAACCCGCGCCGTGGTCGGCAGATTGTGGTCCGGCACCGCGAGCGTGAGATCCGGGCGGCGCACTTTGCGCCCGGCGACGCGGAGGCCTTCGAACGCCTGCGGGCTGGTCACCTCGTGGACGAGATGGCGATCGATATAGATCAGGCAGGTTCCGTCATCGCGACGCGCAACGACGTGCGCGTCCCAGATCTTCTCATAGAGGGTGCGGGGTGCGGACATGATGCAGCGCACATAAGACCGCGCCGCACGGATGGCCAGATAGGGGTCGTATCAGGGTGTCAACGGCAGCTTACCAGCCTGCGGCAGTGGCTCGATCTTCCTCGACGATGACGCCGGCGTCCTCCACCGCAGAACCAGCGTTCATATCCGTTCACAGCCAAAATGCTGACATAGATAGTCCTCTGGATCTGTGCCCCCTCTCCCCCGCGCGCGATTGCGATATGTTAAGGATTCCGGGCGCATAGAACCCGGCTTCGACATGGGACCTGGCTGACAGGGCCACCCTGTCGGTGAGGAGACGTATGAACAGCGTTGCAGGCTTCGATCTGGGCAATCCGAACATGCTGCAGGCCCCGACGAAGCGCGGATGGCGCGCTGTTGCCGAATTCCAGTTCGAGATCGTGCTGTTCCTGCTCCTGCTGGCGACATTCGCGGCGGTGCGTTTCCAGGATACGATCCTGATCAGGACGATCACGCTGAAGCCGGATTCGTCGCTCTTCACCACGCGCTATCTTGGCGATCAGCCGCAAGGTGGCACATCCACGGTCACGGTTGATCCAGGGAATCGGCTTCATTGGCGCTGCGATCTGCGTGGGCCCTATGCTTTTCCCTATTGCTACAATGAACTGCTGCTCGACCGCAAAGCCCAGGACAAGGGCTATGATCTGAGCCGGCTGGAGTCGCTCTCGGTCGACCTCGACTATCAGGGACCATCGGACACGTTCCGCATCTATTTCAAGAATTTCGATCCCAAATATAGCAAATCGGACGCTCCGGATTCGCTCAAGTTCAACAAGGTCGAAGCCTCGGCCCAACCGGGGCGCAATGTCGTTCAGCTCAAGCCGTCCGACTTTGCGGTCGCCGAATGGTGGGTGACGCAAAAGAAGATCAAACCCGAGTTGAGCCATGTCCAGCTCGACAATATCACTGAAGTGCAATTCCAGACCGGAACCCTGGCGCCTACCGGCACCTATTATTTCAGGGTCAACAGCATCACGCTGCGCAGCCGCGTGATCGCGCAGGCGACCTGGTATGCGGCCATCCTCGCCGCCTGGGCGGTGCTAATCGGCGCCTATCTGCTGTTCCGTATCCTGAAAATGCGCGGCGACCTTGAGCAGCGGCGCGAAAGCCAGGCGGCTGCGCTCAGGCTGGCGCAATATGCCGAGGAATCGGCGCGGCGCGACTATCTCACCAAATTGTTCAACCGATCGGGCGTTATCGACCTTTATCACCCGCTGGCGATGAACCAACGTGCGGACGGCGCGCTGGGCGTGATCCTGCTCGATGTCGATCATTTCAAGCTGGTCAACGACCGCTTCGGCCATAGCGCGGGCGACCGGGTGCTCGCCGGAATCGCGCAGATCCTGACCGAAAATACGCGCGCGGGCGATATCGTCGGCCGCTGGGGCGGCGAAGAATTCCTGCTGATCTGCAACATCTCCGACCAGGACGCTGCGATGAGCATCGCGGCCAAATTGCGCACCAGCATCGAGGCGCATGAATTCCCGATGGTCGGCCACGTGACCGCGAGCATGGGCGTCTATTGCTGCAACGGCCAGATCGATGCGCTGGAGCAGATCGTGTCCTATGCCGACGCGGCCCTCTATGCCGCCAAGGAACAGGGCCGCAATCGCGTGGTCATCTATCAGCCCTTCATGCGCGAGGCGGCCTGATCAGGAATTGCGGCGCAGCGCTTGTTGCGGCGAGAGGTAATCCGCATCGTGCGCGAAAGGAAAAGGCGTGCCTGAGCGTAATGCGTCCAGCACCGTTCCGAAATCGTCGCGGCATCTAAAGCCCAGGACCTGCTCAGCCAGCTCTGCATCATAGACCCGGTCGATCGAGCGGGGCAGACTCCAGCCTTGACGAGCATAGAGTTCTGGCGCGTCGGGAAAGTAGCGCGCGATCACTGTAGCGGCATCGCTTTTCAGTTCTTCGGCTTCTGCTGGAACGAACGGCGTCCGCGCCGAGACGATGAACAGTCCGAAGCCCAATGACGATGCCCGCGCGAGCGCCACGCGGTGGGCCTCTGCCGCGTCCCGGGCCGTGAGCCGGCGGTGGAGTAGCTCGTTGGCCTTGGTGTTGGGCCCCGACAAACCGATCCTGTGCGCCTGATCATCTTCCTCCGGGAAAAAACGGCTGGTGCGCAGGATGATTATCGGCAGGCCGTGTTCGTCATGGATCAGCCGGCACAATTGCTCGGCGGCAAGCTTCGTCGTGCCGTAGATGTTGCGCGGCGTCAGTGGTCCCGAACTCTCGTCCAGCCATACGGCCTCCGACCCCGTCCCCGCCCGGATCTCGGCGGAAATCATGAGCGACGTGGTTGAGGTAAAGACAAAGCGGCTGACTCCGGCCGCGCATGCTTCCTCGAGCAGGTTGAGCGTGCCGGTGATATTGACGTCGACGAAGCTTTGCTTCGGATAACGGGCAATATCGGGCTGGTGGAGCGCCGCTCCATGGACCACCGCGTCGATCGCATGCTCCCGCATCACCTGGGCAACGAGCGGCCGGTCGGCGACCGAGCCGAGCACCTGCGTGTCGGGGCCCGGCGCCACGTCCATCCCGATCGCCAAATGACCATCGGCCGCAAGCATTGGTGCCAAGTGGCGGCCCAGCCAGCCGCTCGATCCGGTGAGCAGGATATTCATGGGGGCTGCCTAATAAGCAGGCCCGCACGATTCAATCACGCGTTCACGTCGTCCAGCGCCTTGATCGTGACATGCGTCGGCCGCGACTGGGCCGGACCGGCCATCCATATTTCTCCATCTCGTGTCCAACCCGCCTGCGCATAGACTTCGCGACAGGGCCCGTTCTTCGGGGTCTCGATCAGGCGCCCCTCGGCAATGCGGGGCTCGAATTCCCGCAGTGCGGCCAGCACCGCGCGCTCGACCTGAAGCCCGAAAACACGGCAGCTCATCACGAATTGCTCGATCCGCGAGCCCTTCTGGGCGACAACGCCCACCAGACCATAAGCAGTATATCGATCCCGGACGCGAAACACCCACCAACGGCCGCCAGCGGCCAGGAAGCTTTCCGCCTGGCTCTCGGTCCAGCGTTCGCCGGTTGTGTTGAACTGGTTGGTCTTGTTGATAAGCTCCAGCGCACGGGCAAATTGCGGGTCCTCCGTCGAAGTGATCGGCCCCAGCTCGACCTGTAGATCAAGCTCGGCGAGGAAGTCCGCGTAGGTCATCCCCTCACGATCATGCTCGCGTTCGACCTGCGCACGGACCATGTCCGAGCGGTTCGCGGACTCGGACGTGATCTCGGCCACCTGCGTTTCCGGGCTCCACAACAGGATGCGGCGCCAGTCCAGATGAGGTGCACCCAGCATTCGCACCTCGGGCAGAAGCGCTTTCACCGCCGCGCGCTCCGCCGGATTATCGTCAATGTAGACGACCGCTTCCGGCAGCACGTTGGCCTCGCGGATTGCCTCGGCGACGCTCTGCGGCTTGGGATTCCAGTTGATCTTGCGGATAGCGAAATCGTCCAGGCGGACGCGTCCCCTGAACGCGCGCTCCAATATCTCCGCAGCGCGCGCTTCGTCATTCTTGCTCACGATCGCGAGGATGATACCGCGTTGCCGGCAAATCATCAGCGCCTCGGCAAAGCCGAGCGGCGCTCCTTCGGTGGCATGGTGATCGAAATCCTCGGCATCGGCGAGGACACCGCGCCACAAAGTGTCGTCGAGATCGACGCAGATCATCTTCACGCGATCGGTGCCCTGAAGCGTGCGCAGCATCGCGACGGCCTCACCCCAGGCGGCGCGCACAAAGCCGGTGACATCGCACGGATAGCGTTCGGACAGCGGCGCCTCCGGTTCCATCCGGCCTACGTCCTGCTCGAAATCATAGTCTGTAATCGTGCCCGCATGCGAAAAAACCCAGAAGGCATCATCCTGCACCAGGTGTCGCCCGAAGGTGGCCGCGACCTGTTCGATATCGAGGACAAAACCGCCTTTGAAGTTCGCCACCCGATCGTGGAGCATCCGGTTAAGACGCTGGATGAAGAAGGTTGGGCTGCGTGCATCGTAGCGGGAAATGAAGCGGCCAAGCGCGCTCTGCTGCGGATGAAGGAAGTTGAGGAAGAACGTGGGCTGATCCGCACTTTGGGGGCCGATCAGATCGATCAGCGCCCCGATCCAATGATAAGCGCGCCGCAACGCACGATCATAGGAATCGAGGTCGTCATACCGGTTCTGCATGACCGCCAGTTCCGGATAGAGCGTTCGAAGCGGCAGCTGGACGAGCCGCATGTCATAGTCTTGTCCGTCCGACGTGACCGTTTCGGCATAGTCGAAAATCGAATGGCGGACCTCGATTTCCGGATGTTCCGCCGCGAGATAATCGACCCAAGGATTGAACAGGCAATTCCCGAGCAAGAGCACCTTGCGCACGTTGGTCGGCGTCACCGCGAGTTCGGTTGGCGCCAGATAATTGGGTATCATCAGGGCTTCCCGACCTGCACCCAATCGTGGAACGGCAGACGATAATATTGGTCGAATATCTCCAGCGGCAGGCCGGTCGGTTTCACCGAGGTCGAATTCCATAGCATCGCGACACCGAACCGTTCGGACGGATCGAAGATGATCTCCGAACGCGACCCGCGGACGGCGCCGCGATGCCAGACGAGATGATGGCCCTGATAGTCGGATGCGCGGAAAGCGAGACCGTAGGCGCTGTTCTTGAGCGCCAGATCATAAGGAGCCAGCCCGCGATGGGGCGTGAAGACGCGCGGCACGTGCAGTTTCCACAGCAGATCAGCCGGGAGCACACCGGGCGCGCCGCCCATCTGCGCGCGCATCCAGATGCCGAGATCCACGATCGAGCTGTTGACCCCTCCGGCGGCGGGGACGCGGTAATAGGCTTCCTGCACCGGTATGGGATGGCGCGCAGTATGTGGGCGCGCCCAGCTCGGCGACCCGATCAAACCTTCCTTGGTGGTGCTGGCGCTGGCCATGCCGAGCGGGCCGAAGATGTAGCGGCGCGCGGCCTGATCATAGGTCAGCCCAGTCGCCTTCTCGACCGCCTCGTGCGCGACGTCGAAGGCGACATTCTGATAGGCCCAGCACGTACCCGGCGGGCACATTGGGAAGAGCGGGCCGTACATGCCGCGGATCGCGGCGGGATCCTCATTGTCCTCAAGCCGGTCGTCATAGGCATTCTTGACGATGCCCAGTCGGTGCGAGAGCGCGTCCGACAGCGTGGCGATGTTCTGATTGTCCTTGGGCAGCTTCAAACTCGATGACCATTTGGAGATGGGATCGTCGAGGCCGAGCTTCCCCTGGCGTGCAAGCAAAGCCTCCAACGTGGCCGCTACGCCCTTCGACACCGATGCCCAGCGCCAGACAGTCTGCGGGGTGGCTTTCTCGCCCGTATCGGCATCGACCACGCCATAGGCCTTGATGAAGGAAAGCTGCCCGTCCTCAATCACCGCAATGGCGAGCCCGGCCATGTCCTTGCGGTCGACGATGCTGCGCGCGCGTTGATCCAGCCAACCGTAATCGACACGATAGCGGCGCGGATTAAGCGGTCCCGAACCCAAAGCGCGCTCCGCCTGGGCGGCGGTACGGATACCCTCGCGCACGGGCTTGTTCGCCAAGAAATGGCGGACGATCACGATCGCCTCGGCGATCAGGATGATCGCGAGCATCGCCTGAAGGCTGCGCACGATCACCGGATCGCGCCAGAGCGGACGGGAAGTCTTGGAACGGCGGGGCCGACGCGGCGAAGTCACCTCTACGCCTTGGGGCGCGATGCTGCGGCGGTCAATTGACCCACGGCTCGGCTCGTCGTGCGACGAACTGTACCCAACGCGCTAGCTGCGGCGAGACAAACGCTTTGGCTTCGTCCGAAAGAGCGATCCAGCGTTCGGGCATGGAGGACTGCACCAACACCCACTCTCGTTTTTCCCTGTTGGGACCGGTGGAGAAGCGCTCGGCTTCGAGCGACACGATCAACGCATCGACCCTTAC
>Ga0070675_100001861_pt1 | contig 15546 bp, 19 predicted proteins | sample KBSM43metaG_FD_65343 | JGI IMG/M metagenome (GOLD analysis project Ga0070675, IMG submission 65343) | Miscanthus rhizosphere microbial communities from Kellogg Biological Station, Michigan, USA - KBS M4-3 metaG | ecosystem: Host-associated > Plants > Roots > Rhizosphere > Soil ...
TACTTTCAGTCCCGCTTCCTCGGCTGACCTTGCGCTGCCGGAGGCTCCGCGCAGGCCGACGACGACGTCGATCCCGCTGTCCTTGAGGTTCAGCGCCTGCGCCCGGCCCTGGTTGCCGTAGCCAAGAATAGCAACACGCTTCCCCGCCAGTGGGGCCATATCGATGTCGCTGTCGCGCAGCAGCTCCATGGCCGTTCGCTTAGGGCTTCGCTTCGAGCAGCGCCAGCGCCTCCGCGATGCGGTCCTCAACGACGGGCTCGCAATGGCGCGGCCAGTTTTCCGGGGGCTGATGCGCGAACCAGGTGTATTGCCGTTTCGCGTAGCGCCGAGTTGCCTGCTGCCCGGTGGCGATTGCCTGTTCCCGGGTGACTTGACCGTTCAGCCAGGCAGCAAGCTCTCGAACGCCGATTGCCCGTATCACCGGGAGGGCTGGATCGAGCTGTCGATCGAGGAGCGCTCGAACTTCGTCCGCGGCGCCAAGTTCGACCATTGCGCCAAATCGCTCATTGCATCGGCGATAGAGCCAATCCCGCGGCGGAAGCAGCACAAGCGGTTTGAGGTTGATCGCTTCGGCAATCCCGCCTTCGCGCTCCTTTTGCCATTCGGGGAGAGTCTTGCCGGTCGAAAGAACGACCTCCAGCGCCCTGGCAATGCGTGTTGTGTCGGTCGGCTTGAGACGGGCCGCCGCTTCCGGGTCCAGGTCCGCTAGTCTTCGGCGGTTATTCTCCACCGGAGCTTCACGCACCTCTCGGCGTACGTCCGGATCAATCGCCGGTACGGGAGCGATACCGTCGAGCAAGGTGCGCAGGTACAAACCCGTGCCGCCGACCAGGATCGGCAGGCGGCCCGACCCGTGGACGTCCGCAATCTCCTGCCGTGCCATTGCGGCCCAGTCCGCTGCCGAGCATGCCTGTGCCCCGTCGAGCACTCCGTAGAGGCGATGCTCGGCCTGTGCGCGCTCGTCCGGGCCGGGTGCTGCGCTAAGGATCGGGAGATCGCGATAGATTTGCGCACTGTCGGCGTTGACGATCACCCCGCCAGTTTGCACTGCAAGGCGGAAAGCCAGTGCCGACTTGCCGCTCGCAGTCGGCCCGGCAATGAGTGCGACGGGAGGTTTTTCGACCCTTATGGCCATTGCGACGCTGATAGCAGCAGGACGGCTTGATGACAGGCTGATCGACCGTGCTCTTGGCGCGTTGCGCGAAATCGACCCAAAGGCGGCTTTTTCCGCTTGGATCGACGAGGGCGATGCAGTCGATCTGCGTGTCTCTGGAGACACTCAGGTCATTCGTTGGGCGCTTGATGGGCTCGATGGCGTAGACGTCTTCGTCCAGCCCGAGGAGCAGCGCTTCAAGCGGCTGCTTGTCGCCGACATGGATTCGACCATCGTCGGACAGGAATGCCTGGACGAGCTCGCCGACTTCGCTGGTCTCAAACGCGAGATCGCGGAGATCACGGAGCGCGCGATGCAAGGCAAACTTGACTTCAAGGCGGCACTTCGGGAGCGGGTCGCGCTTCTTTCCGGCCTTGATGAGGAAGCGATCGGCCGCTGCCTTGCGGAACGGGTTGTTCCGAACCCTGGCGCCGCGACCCTCGTCCGCACGATGCGGGTCGGAGGCGCGCGGGCGATCCTCGTGACAGGCGGCTTCGTTTCGTTCGCCGATCCGATCGCGAAAATGCTTGGCTTCAACGCCGTTCGGGCCAACCGGCTGCTGTTCGATGGGCGGCAGCTGAGCGGTTCGGTCGAGGACCCGATCGTCGATGCGCAGGCCAAGCTCGATGCTTTGATCGAGGCTCGGGAAGAACTGGGTCTCGCTCGGGAGGACGTCCTCGCGATCGGGGACGGCGCGAACGATAAGCTGATGGTCCAGGAGGCCGGGCTAGGCGTCGGCTATCGCGCCAAGCCCGCGCTGGCCGAAGTCGCTGACGCCCGGCTCGATTACCACGGGTTGGATGCCTTGCTGTGGGCGCAGGGCATCCGCCGGCGCGATTGGGTGAGCTAAAGAATTATTTCGCGGCGACCGGAAAGCACGCCTGTCCCCTTGAGGAAAGGCTGCTGCAAGCCGCCGCAGCTGCCGACTTGCTGGGAAAGGGGCCCACCTGAAGCCGGGTGACCGATCCGGCTGCGATCAGGAACTGCTGGCGGCCTGCTACCGGCGCGCTTCCCGAAAGCCTCCGGAACAACGCCTCGGCCGATGCGCGTTGCGAAAAAGCGCCGAGCTGGATTCGCCAAGCGCCCGTTGCCGGCACAACGGTTGTCTGTGCTGGAGCAGGGGAGACGGCGCTACGGGCCTTCGGCTTGGGCGTCGGGACAGGCTTGGCTTCCGCTCTCTGTTGCGTTTTCGCCTTCTGCACCGCCATGGCGACGCCCTTCTTGCGCTGTTCCAGCGGCATGATGTCGTCCATCTGCTGGAGCGTATTCCGGGCGGGTTCCAGTCCCTGCGCGGCCGAGCGGCTGACATAGGCATAGCCGAGGACAGGGTCCTGTGGGACGCCGTCGCCGTTGTACAAGGCCGTGCCGTAAACGAGCATCGCTCTGGGATCGCCTTTCTCGGCCGCGCCCTTTAGCCATTTCAAGCCGTCGGCCTGGTTTCCGTTTTGGAAGAGAAGGAGGCCTAGTGTCGTCTGGGCATCGACGTGGCCCTTCTCGGCAGAGCGCTCGAGCCAGGTCTGGGCGGTCGCGAGATCGACGAGCACGCCGCGTCCAAGCCGATAGGCCTGGCCCATGTTGAACGAAGCGTCCGGGTCGCCCGCTTCGGCAAGAGGGCGCCAGATCGCAACCGCGCCGACGTAATCGCCCCGCTGCCATGCATCGATTCCGGCTTTGACATTTTGCGCGGATGCGGGCGCCGCGAGCAAAAGCGACGTGCAGACCAGAAATTTGCTCCAGAACCTTGGCTGCATGCTTGGACTCCGTCTGCGTGCGACCGTAACTCGGGGCTGGAATACAGCAACAGTGTCTTGAACGCGTTAACCAGATTTTAGCGCCTTGAGTGTCACTCCCAACGCTGAATTGACGGCTTCGGCGAGGGGAAAAGCATGCGCGTTCTGGCTATGGCATCGCAGAAGGGCGGGTCGGGTAAGACGACTTTGTCCGGCCATCTTGCGGTGCAGGCGCAGCTGGCGGGGGCAGGCCCGGTCTGCCTTATCGACATCGATCCGCAGGGCAGCCTTGCCGACTGGTGGAACGAGCGCGAGGCAGAAATGCCCGCCTTTGCGCAGACCACGGTCGCGCGGCTTGCTTCCGACCTCGAGGTTCTTCGTCAGCAAGGCTTCCGCCTCGCAGTCATCGACACTCCGCCGGCCATCACCATGGCCATTCAGAGCGTCATTGCCGTTGCCGAGCTGATCGTCATTCCGACCCGTCCGAGCCCCCACGATCTTCGTGCCGTCGGCGCGACGGTCGATCTCTGCGATCGTGCCGGCAAGCCCCTGATCTTCGTCGTCAACGCAGCGACCCCGAAAGCCAAGATCACCTACGAAGCCGCTGTCGCGCTCTCACAGCACGGCACCGTTGCTCCCGTCACCATCCACCACCGCACCGACTTCGCCGCCTCGATGATCGACGGCCGCACGGTGATGGAAGTCGACCCGAACGGTCGGTCGGCCCGGGAAGTGGTCGAACTTTGGGACTACATCTCGGATCGTCTCGAAAAGAATTTCCGCCGCACAGTTTTCGCGGCGCCCGGAGCCGGGAATGCCGCTCCTGCATCGCCTCGTCCCGTCGGCGGCTTCGGCCGTCGGGTGGTCGGCCAGTAAGGGGGCAGCGTAAGTGATGTCCGAACCAAAACCATTCGCATCCCTCTCCTCCGGCCTCCTCGCCCGCAAGGGTGCTGCTCGTCCGGCCATGCGCCCCCAGGGGTTCGGCCAGATCGGCGGAAACCTCGAGGATCTCGGCTGGAACGACATGGGATTCGAGGCGCCGAAGCCCGTCGAGGCTCCGCGCGATGCCGACCATGACGCGTTCGGCGAGGAGATCGCCGAGCATCCGGCGCTCCACGGCCATGCCGGCCTGACGCCGGTCAACTCGCCGGTGCACACGCAACAGGCGGAGATCGTCGATCGCTTCAACGGCGCCGAGGATGAGGTTGCCGAGGCAGCCGATGAGACCGCGGAAATCGTAATCGAGATTAGCGAGCTGCCGCCGCAGCAGGTCGAAGCCAGGGCGCCGATGTACGTGGTGCCGCCGGTTCCGGCTCCGGCGGTTCGCCGTGCCGCGAAGCCGCGTTCGGCTCCGGGCACCAAGGGGAAGGCTGCGTTCACTCTCCGGCTCGATCCGGAACGTCACCTGAAGCTTCGCCTGGCCTGTGCCCTCAGCGGTCGCTCGGCTCAGCTTCTAGTCACTGACGCTCTCGATCAGTTCCTCGATGGAATGCCAGAGCTGGAGGCGATGGCCGAAAAGGCCAAGCGCAAGGGGTAAGCACTGGCCGAAGGGGCCAAATGCAAGGGGTAAGGCAAATGAAACCGCTTCGGTTCGGATCCGCAGTCTCCGCCATCGCTCTCGCCGGCATGGTCGCCGGATGCGCGGCGCCAATGTCGCGCAGCGCCTCGGTCTCGAAGGGCACGGCGACCCTCGCATACGGGCTTCGTGCACAAATGGCGCTCAGCGCAGGCGACTATGCGACGGCGGTCGATCTCGCAGAGCGCGCGGTTGAGCAGAGCCCGCAGGACATCAATGTCCGAGTCCTTCTCGGCAACGCCTATTTCGGTGCCGGCCGTTTTGCATCGGCAGAAGCGGCCTATGGGGACGCTCTGTCGTTGGCGCCCGCCCAGCCGCAGGTCATCCTGAAGCGCTCGCTGGTTCAGATCGCTCTCGGCAAGAACGACGAAGCGATTTCAAACCTCCAGGCCGCCCAGGGTCATATCGATGCTGCCGACTTCGGTCTCGCGCTCGCTCTGGCCGGCCGAGCCGAAGAAGCGGTGCAGGTTCTCGATATCGCTGCTCGTGCGCAGGGCGCCGACTCCCGCGTTCGCCAGAACCTTGCGCTTTCCCATGCGCTCGTCGGCGACTGGCTTGCAGCTCGTACCATTGCGTCACAGGACCTGACTGCAGATCTGGTCGATGCCCGCATCAAACAGTGGATGGCGCTCGCCAAGCCAGCGCATTCCTATGACCAGGTCGCGATGCTGATCGGCGTTACGCCCGCGGCGGGCGACCCCGGGCAGCCGATCCGCCTGGCCCTCAACAAGAGCAATGCGACGCAAGCCGTCGCTGCCGTTGAGGTTCCGCAAGCCCCGGTGCAATTCGCCGAAGCCCCGATCGCTGACGGCGCGAGCGCTCCTGCTTTCGCTGCCGATGTCGCTCAGCCGGTCGCTCCTGTTCCGGCCGTTGCCGAGGCTGCTCCCGCACCCGCACCCGCGCCGGTGGCTCAGGAACAGCATGCGGCAATCGCAGCAGCTGCCGCCATTTCTCCGGAAGCTCCGGCAGCCTTCGCGATGATGGCTTCGAACTTCGCTCCGAAGCCGAAGCCCGCCAAGCTAAAGAAAGCGTCCGCTCCAATCCGTTCGGAAGGCAGCGTTGCCGGCAAGTCGAAGGCGGTCGTCCAGCTGGGCGCCTACAGCTCCGAAGAGAGGGTTTCGGTCGCCTGGGCGCAGCTTTCGAAGAAGTATCCGGCGCTCCGCAATTACTCTCCGATGATTGCGCGTTTCGACGGTCCTCGCGGAACCGTGTGGCGCCTGTCGGTTCGCGGTTTCGACAATCAGCATGAAGCGATCTCCCACTGTGCCACGCTGCGCGGCAAGGGCGGCAATTGCTTCGTTCGCTCGACCGCCGGCGACTCGCCGGCCCAGTTCGCGTCGCGCTGATCAGACGGCCGTAACCAGCTCCAGGCAGGCCATTCGCGTGGCCACGCCCGCTTCGACCTGAAGCAATATCATTGAACGTTCGGGATCGTCGGCGACTTCGTCGGCGATCTCTACGTTTCGGTTGATCGGACCCGGGTGCATGATCGCTGCTTCGGGCGCTGCTTGGGCGAGCCGATCGACGGTGAGGCCATAGCGCGCGAGATATTCGCCGGGCGCATCTCCAAGTTCCTCCTCCAGCCGCTCGCGCTGGACTCGAAGCATCATGACCACATCCGCACCCTGGATTGCCTCGTCGATTGAGAGGGCAGGGACATCGTCAGGCGTCAGCGACCGTGGCCCCGCCAGGCGCACCTCCGCGCCTAGCCGCGGAAGCAGCTTCGCATTCGAACGCGCGACGCGGCTGTGGCGGATGTCCCCGCAAATCGCGACTTTCAGCCCATCGATACGCCCGAAGCGGATTTGCAGGGCCAAGGCATCGAGCAGGGCCTGGGTCGGATGCTCGTTGGTGCCGTCGCCCGCATTGATCACCGCGCATTCGGCCAATTCGGCGAGGCGAGCGGGGGCGCCGTTTTCGCGGTGCCGGATTACGATGCAGTCCGGGCGCATTGCATTCAGCGTCCGGGCGGTATCGTCGAAAGTCTCGCCTTTCTTGATCGACGACTGCTCAACCGGGAGGAACACGGGAGACGCGCCAAGCCTGTGCGCTGCCGCCGCGAACGACATCGCGGTCCGGGTCGAATTCTCGTAAAACAGGTTGAAGACCAGCCTGTCGTGCAGGCTGCGGTCGTGGCCGCGCGAGCCCGACCGGTTGTATTCGAACCAGCGCAGCCCCTGATCGAGAATGCGCTCGATCTGGCTGTCGCTCAGCGAATCGATGGAAATGAGGTCCACGAGCGAAAGCGCCTAATGCTGCTCTGGCAGATTCGCCAGCGCGTCGATCGCGCCCTGCAAAATGTGCGCCGCGGCAAGGGCGTCGACCTTCTCGGCACGCTTGGACCGGCTGACATCCGCTTCGATCATGGCCCGCTCCACCGCCTGGGTCGACCAGCGCTCGTCCCACAGCAGCAGCGGCAGACCCAGCGGAGAAAGGTTTCGGGCGAAAGCCCGGACTGACTGGGTCCGCGGAGAATCGGTACCGTCCATGTTGAGAGGCAGGCCGACGACGAGTCCTTTTATCCCTTGTTTATCAATGAACTCCGACAGGGTACTGAGGTCCTTGGTGAACTTCGTCCGGCGGATCGTCTCGACGGGTCCGGCGAAGCTCCATCCCGCATCGCATGCCGCAAGCCCGATCGTCCTGGTACCAACATCGAGCCCGGCGAGCCTGCCGTAGGGCACCGCGACGGCGAACTCGCTCGCGCTGGTGGTGATCAGCGCTTCCACGCAGCCAGCCTCCGTTCCGCATCTTGCCGGACTGGGGCCCAGAACAGGGCGTAGTCGTAAACGTGATAATTGTTGCCGGGCAGGACGAACGGCCCAAGCGCCGGTATTTCGCCGTCGAGCAGAAGCAGGCCGTTGTCGCAGCGCGCCCCGACCTTGCCGGCCTGCAGCACACCCTCGCTCATGTCGGCTGAAGGAACGAGCGTGCCCGCATTGGCCCGGGGAGGTGCGGCGCCATCCTTCGTACCGGTCAGCGGATTGACGCAGAGCATGTCCTTGCGCTCGCGCTTTACGCCGTCGGGCCCTTTCGTGCCTTCCCACGCATCCATGATCAGGTCCGGGTTGGCTGGTTGTCCGAAGCTCTGCCACGACAGGAGGCAACCGGATTCGTCCGGGCTCGAACATGCCGGAAGACCCATCGCGGGAAGATCGGCCGCAGTGCTGATCGGCCAGCCGACGACATAGGCAGCGACGAGGCGTCCCTTGAGTTGTCCAGCGCGTTCACGAAGAAGGCGTGAGAGATGCAGTGCGCCTTGGCTGTGGCCGGCAAGGATGACCGGCGCATCCGGGTTGCGCCCGAGGAATTCGTCGAACGCCGCGGCAACGTCCGAATAAGCGAGATCGAGCGCCTTCCGGGCATCCTCGTTCCTGAGAAGGAATGCGCCGAAGGCCGCCTGGCGATAGCGCGGCGCCCAGATCGCCCCGGCGTCGTTGAACGCGCTGGCCTGACTCTGGACGAACAACCGGTCCCGGTACTCGCTCTCGCGATGGCCCGATAGCGGCCCGTTCCACCGGTCGCGCTCGAGATAGGTCGTCGGGTGGATGTAGAAGACAGCGGCGGGTTGAGCGAAGCCACGCGGCGGCGAAGTCCCGACGGGTTTCCAGTCGGCGGGATCGTCGGGCTGGGCGAGGTCCGGCCGCGACAGCCAGCTTTCCACCCGCGCATAGTCCGGCCCCGTGCTCGGCGCCGGAGCCTGGAAATGGCCTTTCGGAGTGGCGTGCTTGATCAGCACCTGCTGACCGAACTGGAAGATCGCGAATGCTCCCGCGACGAACAGCAGGATCAGAATGAAGACGAAGATGAGGAAGCGGCGGGCGCACATTGGCCGGGCGCTCTATTGGGCGTTGCAGCGCGGGGCAACCGCGCGAATGTTCCCAATGTTCGCACTAACGGGCGCGTTTGCGCCCGGCGCCATCTGTGGAGTTCGGACGCGGCGCGGATGGGCGAGAAGGGGCAAAGTTGGCGATCCTGTGATGATGATCGGCGATTTTTGCGAGCAAGCACAGGAGCGGGGTCGTAGGACAGTGTTTTTTCGTACGGGCTAATGTCTGCTTTCGACCCATTGCAGACATTAGCCGCATAAGCGACAACGAATGAAGCGACGGGCTGACCTGCGTTCCCTTGGCCTAGCTCTCTACTGATGAGGCATTGATCGGAGACTCGCTGATGGTCCCCAACTCTCGTCAAGAAGTTCTGGACAACATCGATATCACCGAAACCGATTTTGTCATCGATGTGGGGGGTGGACATCGACCCTTCTGGCGGGCGGATCTTGTCATTGAAAAACATCCCTTTGACCAGAGCTTGCACCGCAACCAGCCGATGCAATTCCCGAGCGTGCCCGTCATTAAAGCTGATGCCTTGGCGATGCCTGTTCCTGACGGTGGATGCAACGTAGTCTTTGCTTCGCATATCATCGAGCATTTGCCTGATCCCGCTCGCTTCATCGCGGAAATAAAACGTTGCTCGGAGTGGGTATACCTCGAATTTCCATCCCGTAACCGAGAGTTGATGTTTGCTTGGTCTTTCCATGAATGGTTAATCGAGCCAGCAGGAAGAGTTCTTAAGTTTTATCGCAACGACTTACCGCAGCTGTTTGGTAGTCTATTCCATGAGGAATACGATGCTGCGTTAGGAGCATGGAGCGAGGCTCGTCATCAGCATCTGAATACGTCTATATACTGTCGTTCGGACGAAATTGAATGTGAGTTTCCGGACGAGACGGCAACGGAAATTCTGCTGCGTACGTCACCACGAGGTACCTCAAAAATTAATTCAGCAGATCTAATCAATAGACCGGCATACTCTCTTCGGGAGGTACTAGCGATTGCTGCCCAGAGTATTCTTCCAAATAGCGTTTACGCAAGTCTGTCTCGGCAGCGAAAGGTTCAGTCAACCCCTGCTCCATTGTCTGACGCTGTTCTTGCTCGCTTGATGTGCCTTAATTGCCAATCTACTACTTTAAGACAGTTCAACCACATTATCACATGCAACTGCGGAGCAAAGTACACGCATGATCGTGGCGTTTTCGATTTTGATTTGGACAATTTGCGAGTTGCCTAATCTTTGGGAGCCGCGACGGATGCTAATGCGCTTTCCACCCATTGCAGACATCAATCTCCAGAGATTCATCCGGCGCAACTCGCATCCAATATCCGGCGTGTTCGCAGAGGTGGAATTGTACGGCGTTTCTTAACGACTAATGGCGATTTTAGGACGCCGGTCGGCGGCGAAGCCTTCGAGAAGTGCGTCAATCGGACGCGTGCTATGTACGCCCCATCCCTGGATCGATTGTTGACAGCGAATGCTTGCCACCCCCAACTGCCAGTGCCGTGACCGATCCAGTCCTGTCCGTCATCCTGACCGTTGTCGAAGGCGAGCCCGCTATGTCGCGTTGCCTCCAGGCCCTGACGGACCAGCAGGATCCGCCTCCCCTGGAGGTCCTGATCCCCTTTGACGACACGGTGAAGGAAACGGCCGAGCTCGCCGCCCGCTTCCCGCAGTTTACCTTTATGCCGCTGGGCACCCTGATCCCGAGCAGATCGCCGAATAACGCCTTCGAGGAGCATGAGTTGTTCGACCGGCGGCGAGCCGCGGGCATGAAGGTCGCCCGCGGCCGTTTCATTGCCATCCTGGAGGATCGCGGCGCCCCGAAACCCGACTGGGCCCGAGTCATAGTCGAGGAGCACGCGCAGAATGAGGCCGCGGCCATTGGCGGCGGCATGGAAAACTCCGCGCTGACCTCCATGGGCCGCGCCCTGTTCGCCTGCGACTGCGGCCGCTACCAGCCACCCTTTCAGGAGGGTGAGGTCGAGTACGCCTCCGACCTCAACATTTGCTATACGCGCGAGGCGCTGGAGAGCGTCCGCCACCTCTGGACGGAGCGTTACCAGGAGACCCAGGTGAACTGGGCCCTGCGCGACTCCGGACAGCGGCTGCTGCTCTCCTCGCGCCCCATCATTGTCCACGAGCGGGGGCCTCAGAAGCTCTCACGGGTGCTTGGCGAGCGCATGCACTGGGGCCGGGTTTTCGCCATCCAGCGTGGCGAACGCTGGACACGGGGCCGATCGCTGATCGCCGCCACCGCCACCGTCCTGTTGCCGGCCATGCTGCTCGTGCGCCACATTCGCGCCATGAAAGCTAAGGGCTGGTCCAATGCCGAGCTGATGAACGCCCTACCGTCCTTCCTGTTGATCCTGCCCGCTTGGTCCCTAGGCGAGGCCATCGGCTATCTCGAGGCCACCTTCGCTTCGCGCCGGGCGACCCCCCCGCACTGATGCGTGTCCTGCTCATGTGCACCACATTCGGGGTAGGTGGGATCACACGCCACGCCAAGGAGCTCGGCCAGTGGCTGCGCGAACGCGGGCACAGCGTTGACTTCGCCGGCACCTAGGGCCCTTGGTTCTCTGCCTATTCCGCAACGACGACGGCGTTGTCTGCAGCCTGCACGCCACCTGGACCGAGTGGAAGGGCTACCGTTTTCATCTTGAGGCGTACGGCGACCGGGGCATGGCCCGCGCTTACTACGCCCCAATGCAATTCACGAAGATCATCGTGGGCAGGCCCGGCGGCCCGCCGAGAAAGACCGCTAACTACTACCCGGGCGCCATAGTGCGCGAGAAGCTGAAGGGGTGGCAGAGCATTACGATCGCCGCCCTTCAGGAAGAGATGGACGATTTCGCCGCCCCAAAGCTCAAGTTCTTTCCTGACGAAGAGTCGGCTGCCGAAGTATCCCTAACCGAGGCCGAAGGTCGCCGGGACGTTTTTTCAAGCCGGCGGTGGCTTCGGCCATCCGGTTACAGCCATTAGCCGCCAAATTGCGGCCTTTCCTAAGTCTCCATCCGAAACTTCCCCTATAGGGCCGGGCTCTCTGCCACGCTAAATTGCAGCCCGCGGCCGGGGGCCTGTTCGGGAACGAATTGCCTGAACGAGGTAGCTGGTGAAGCTGTTACTCCAATTGGGAATCCTCGCGTGTGTCGCCGCGTCGGCTGCCGCACAGCCGGTGAAACACCAAAAGCTGTCCGTCTCAGAGAGGGCGGCTCGGCTCAGCCCCGGCCAATTTGTCTGGGAGCCGAAGGCCACCTCGACCGGGCCCCTGTTCATGGTGATCGATCTGACCAAACAGCGCGCCTTGCTGTATCGCGATGGCGTGCTCATTGCCGCCTCGACGATTTCGACCGGCAACAAGGGACGTGAGACGCCGACCGGCGTTTTCACCATCCTGCAGAAGGAGGTTTTTCATCGGTCGGGCACCTATGACGATGCGCCGATGCCCTACATGCAGCGGCTGACCTCGAAGGGTGTCGCAATGCATGCCGGTAATCTGCCTGGCTACCCGGCGTCACATGGCTGTATCCGGCTGCCAAAGCTCTTTGCCAAGCTGCTCTACGGAGTCACAGAGCTCGGCACGCCCGTCATGATTACAGACGAGGCGGAAATCGCCGAGCAAGCGCAAAAAACCGCCGAGTACCAGCGCGCCACAGACGAATATGCCCGAGAAATGGATGAGCAGAAGGCGGCCGCCGAGCGTGCATTAGCGGAATTCGAAAGGGCGAAGGCCGCGCACGAGAAGACATTGCGGAAACACAACGCCGAGATGGCGAAGTACAAGCCGGAAGTCGCATTGAAATAATCTGTGTCCGCTTCGACACGTCGCGGATATTAGATGGTCGCGAGCCCAACGGGCCTCAGGCAATGCGGATCGCGATTGGCGCCTGAGCTTGCCACATCTGCCGCTGCCCTACTGCCGGCAGCGATGACCGGAGGACAACCGTGCGCGGCTTTGGCAACCTCATCGACGGCTATCGGCGGTTTCGAGCAAATCAGTCCAGCCTCCAGCGCGAGCAATGGCGGCAACTTTCCGAGGGTCAATCGCCCCGTGCCGTGATCATCGCCTGTTGCGACAGCCGCGCTGATCCCGCGACCATTTTCGATGCCGACCCGGGCGACATCTTCGTTGTTCGGAACGTCGCCAATCTTGTGCCTCCCTTCGACTCAAACGGCGGTCGGGACGGTGTCTCCGCGGCGATCGAATTTGGCGTGACCCAGCTTAACACTCCGGAGATCGTTGTGATGGGCCATGAGAAATGCGGCGGCATCTCCGCCGTCCTGACCGGTCGGTTTCGCGATGCTCGGGCCGGTGAGGGCGGCCTGATCGACCGCTGGATGGGCCAAATTGACGAGAGTGCCCAAGCTATTGCTCATGAGCACGGCACGAGCCCTGAAGCGCACCGGCTGCTCGAAGAAGCAGCGATCCGCCAAAGCATGGCGAACCTCAGGACATTCCCGTTCGTGATGGAACGCGAACAGAACCGATCCCTGGTTGTACTCGGCTGTCACTTTTCGATCCGCGAGGGCGAACTGTGGGTACTGGACGAGGCGGAAGGAAGGTTTCGCCCCGTATAGGCAAGCAGGCAGAAGATCGCAGTCCCTGTCAGCTTGCGACTACCTGGCGGCCTTGAACGGGCTGAACGGGTCGAGCATTTGCCGGGTAGAGTTTCGCGAACTCGGCGATCTCGGCGGACGAGACGCTCACCGGGGATCTCAGCACGAACCAGCGCACTCCTTCCGTGCATGGCGGCGTCGTGAGCGAACCGACGTAGGTGAAATAGGACAGCTTGGCGGGGAGCAGTTCTGAAGGATCGATCGTGACACCGGCTGGAGATGTCTCATGGCCTCTCTGATGCGGGAGGCTTCGCCACAGCGTCGCAATGGCGGGATTGGCCGCGCCAGCCTGCAGCGGGACCGCAACAACGGCTAGATGACCCTTCGCGTCGCGGTGGACGAGATGGGCAACCATGGCGAAGTGGTGGCCGTCGATCACCTCTTCACTCGGCTTATGGAAATGGAACTGGACGAGTGCGAAGCGCGCACGGCCAACAGCCAACGTGCTGCCCTTGGCAATGTTGACTTGCACGGTGTGACCATTGTCGATGATGTGGAGCGACGTTGGCGCATAATTGAATGAAAGCGCAGGGAGCTTCTGGCTCTTTGCCGAGGTGGACCGGATGGCGATGGGCGACTGCCCTTTGCCCGTCTTGCACGTGCCGCCCCAATGTGAGGGACCCTCGGACCCGGAGTAGGACCAATGGTGTTCGCTCTCGCCGGCCGCGACGAGGAACGGAACTGCAAGGATAAATATCCAAGCCGATCTCGGGAGCATGACTGCGCCCCTAAGCCCGCGGAGGCCATCACCCAATCAGGTCGATTCCGGAGGGGAATTTCGGATCTCCTTTCCCGGCTGCAGCGTCCCTTTTCGCCCAAAGCGGAAATTAGCCATTCGATGCGGGAGATAACCCGCTTCAGCATCCGGGTTTCGCCCCATTGATCCACCCTTCGAATAGCTGTTGTTGCGATGCCATCGCGCGGACGTGCGAAGCTCCAAGGGCGAAGGGGAATTCGAATGAGCCTGCATAGAATTCGAGGGCCTCTTCTTTCGGCTGCGGCTTTGGCCTTGATCATGGGGCTTGGGGTCTCGTCGTGCTCGAAGCCGGCCGAGAATAATGCGGCCGAGCAAAATACGGCTGAGCCGGCTGCGACTGCACCGGCCGCGACCGAGCAGGAAGCCAATACGCAGGACCAGAGCGCGCAGAACGCGAAGGCCCTGGTGAAGGCGATGTCGGACTATCTCGCCGCCCAGAAGGCCATATCGCTGAGCTACGACACGATATTTGAGGTGGTCAGCAAGGAGAAGCAGAAGCTCCAGATCGCGACCTCCGGAACGGCTGTGCTGGAACGCCCAGACAAGATCCGAACCACTCGCAAGTCCGGGTTCTCGGACACGGTGATGGTCTATGACGGGAAAACCTTGTCGTTCCTGGGCAACGGCGAGAATGCCTACATACAGGCCGAGGCGCCCGGCACGATCGACACCTTGATCGACCAGTTGAGGGACAAATTTCACCGGCAGCTCCCGGGGGCCGATCTCCTGCAATCGAATGTCTACGACACGCTGATGGCCGACGTTACGGACATCAAGGATCTCGGCAGCGGAATAATCGGCGGGAAGGAGTGCGATCATCTCGCCTTCCGGGCCAAGGATACCGACTGGCAGATCTGGATCGCGCAGGGCAAGGAGCCATACCCCTGCCGCTATGTGATCACCAGCAAGGGCGTAGACCAGGCTCCGCAATTCACGATGGAAATTCGCGACTGGAAGAGCGGCGCTGGCGTTGCGGGGTCCGACTTCACCTTCAAGCCGCCGGCGGGCGCCAGGAAGTTGGATGTGAACGATCTCAAGGCCCTCAAGGAAACGAGCGACCTGCCAGAAAATTACAGGACTGGAGAAGCCGAATGACCGCGAGTGGTACACTGAAGATCCTCCTGCTGGCCGGGCTTGTCAGCGTCGTCGATCCTCAAACGGTAATCGAAAGCGCAAGCACGGACGCGTTCGGCGCCATTACTTCTGCCGAAGCGAGGGTTGGGCGTCCGTTGACGCCCGTCAGCGTGGCGGGCGTTGCTCGGCGGACGACACGGCGCTGCGCGGCCGGCGTATACAACTGCTGACAACCATAGTGAGACCGTTGCTGCGCCCGTATCGGTAAGAAGCGGGCCGCGAGGCGCGCGCTGGAAATGAAGGCCCCGCGATCGGACTTCGATCGCTTCAGATGATCGCCGCCTCGAACCCTAGATGGACCTCCATACTCATCCGGATTTTGCTGTTGAGCTGGCGAGCCTAGCGACCGGACGCAGATTGGAGGCGTTCCATGAAATACGCTATCGGATGTTTAGTCGTGCTCTCCGGAGCAATGGCATTTCCGTCGGCAGCACAGCAACCGCTCGACGCCAATTGCTCCGCCGCTGCAACGCAGGCCACTGGCTACACGCCGGGCGCGGACTCCGGACCGGACGGAAGCCGTGTCAGTGGAGCGGCTCGCGGCGCGGCCGCCGGGGCCGCGGCCGGGGCCGTGCAGAACAATCAATATGATAATGCGTCCGGCGCACTGAAGGACGCGAACCGGGAAGACAAGGCGAAGAGCGGCGCGGCGGCGGGGATGGCCGTCGCCGGATCACGCAACCGCCAAGACCGCCGTGGCGACAGAAGGAGCGAGGATGACTGGCAGAAGAGCTATGACGCCTGC
>Ga0070675_100001863_pt1 | contig 15540 bp, 16 predicted proteins | sample KBSM43metaG_FD_65343 | JGI IMG/M metagenome (GOLD analysis project Ga0070675, IMG submission 65343) | Miscanthus rhizosphere microbial communities from Kellogg Biological Station, Michigan, USA - KBS M4-3 metaG | ecosystem: Host-associated > Plants > Roots > Rhizosphere > Soil ...
GGCGCGACACCCAAGTACGGCCTTCCCGCTCACGGTGACGGACAGTCACTCCGTCGGCCAGTACGGCAAGATCGACGTGCACTTCTGCTTGATATGCAGGTAATCCTCATCGATCTTCAGCGTGTTGACGCTGGTAGGTCGGCCAGAGAGGCGCCTGTATGTCTTGGAGTGATCTTCGTGTGTACCGGTCCCGGTCCGCGGCTGGTGATCTCATCGTCCGGTTCGGTGTGGCGGTGCTGGACGGGTATCTGGAGTTTCTGGCGGTGCGGTCGCGGCCGAACACGGTCGCGGCGGTCGCGTACGACCTGAAGGTGTTCTTCACCGTGGTCGGCAAGCCGCCGCGGCAGGTGGCCGCGGCGGACGTGTTCACATTCATGACCGCTCAGTACGCGGGCGGCTTGGACAGCCGGGCTGGCCTGGCCCGGCGGTTGCAGCCGGCCGGCGACGGTGTCGGGGTGTCGGCGCGCACTGTGCGGCGGCGGCTGTCGAGTGTGTCGGGGCTGTTCGCGTTCCTGCACGCGCGCGGCGACGTGGCGGCGAATCCGGTGCCGCGCGGGTTGCCGACCCGGCGGGAACGGCAACGGCCACGCCAGGGTGTGCCGCTGGTCCGCACACCGCGGACGTTGCCGCGGATCCTGGCACCTGGCCAGGTCGACGCGCTGCTGGCGGCGCTGCGCACGCACCGGGACCGGGCGATGGCCGAGGCGATGGTGTTGGGCGGGCTGCGCCGCTGCGAGGTACTCGGGCTGCGGCTGACTGATCTGCAGGTGGCCGCGCGGCGGGTGTTCATCGCCGAGGGCAAGGGTGGCCACCAGCGGCAGATCCCGGTCTCGGGCCGGTTCTTCGCCTCGGTGGCGGCGTATCTGGACACCGAACGGCCCCGGGACGCCGCCAGCGACCGGCTGTTCGTGGTCCTCAAAGGCCCGCGGCGGGGCCGGCCATTGTCGCCGGCGGGCCTGGATCAGATCCTCGACTCCGCCCGGGTCCGGGCCGGCCTGGCGCAGGCCACCTGCCACCAGTTGCGGCACACCTGCCTGACCCGGCTGCGGGAGGCCGGGATGGCGTTGGAAGCGGTCCAGGCCCAGGCCGGGCACGCTTCCATCGAGTCGACCCGCATCTACCTGCACCTGGCCGACGACTGGCTGGCATCGCAGTACCGGCGGGCAGCCGAAGCCATCGACGCCCAACTGCTACCCGGCAGACCATTGCCTGTCAACGACACCACTCTGTCCTTTGTGGACGGAGATCAACCGTGACCGAGATACAGCGGTTCCCCGACTGGGACCAGCTCGGTGCCGCGGTCCCGGACATCGCCGCGCCGATGCGCCGCTACCTCGACCAGTTGACCCACATTCTGCGACCCGGCAGCGTCAGCGGTGCCGACCAGGCCCTGCGCTCGCTCGCCGCGTTCCTGGCCGAGCAGGCCCCCGACGTGCGGTTCGTCGCCGACATCCGCCGCCACCACATCGAGGACTTCCGCAGCTGGCTGGCCGCCCGACCCGGCAAGCGCACCGCCCGACTCACCCCAGGAACGCTCGCACACCGGCTGGGCACCCTGCGGATGTTCTTCGTGCGGATCAGCGACTGGGACTGGCCCGAAGCCCCGGCCCGGGTGCCGATCATCCCCGCCGACCTGCCCCGCCAGGACCACCCGCTACCGAAAGCCCTCGACGACCCGGCCGCAGCCAAGCTCCTGCGGGCGGCCCAAGCCGACCCCCGGATGCTCACCCGGGTCGTGGTGGAAGTGTTGCTACGCACCGGGTTACGGGTCGGCGAGTTCACCGCCCTGCAAGCCGACGCGGTCATGCTCATCGGCGCCGCGCACTGGCTGCACGTGCCCGTCGGCAAACTCCACAACGACCGCTACCTGCCCCTGCACCCACACCTGGTCACCCTCATCGGCGACTACCGCAGCACGCACGTCGCGGCCGGCAACCCGCTGCTACTGCCCCGGGAGAACGGCACCGCCCTGGACCGCAACACCATCACCCGCCTGATCAACAAGGCCGGCGCCGCGGCCGGGCTGCCGCACATCCATCCGCACCAACTGCGGCACACCCTGGCCACCCAGGCCATCAACCGCGGCATGACCCTCGAAGCCATCGCCGCCCTGCTCGGCCACCGCAGCCTCGACATGACCCTTCGCTACGCCAAGATCGCCAACCGGACCGTCGCCGACGAATACTTCGCCGTCACCGAAAAGGTCGAATCCCTTTACCAACAAGGAAAACCGCTACCCGCCGACACCATCGGCCCGCGGATGGCCCGACTGCGCCGCGAACACCACCGCCTCCTCGGCAACGGCTACTGCACCCGCCCACCCGAACTCGACTGCGCCTTCGAGGCCATCTGCGAAACCTGCACCTTCTTCCAGACCAGCATCGAGTTCCGGCCCGTCCTGCAACGCCAACGCGACCACGCCACCCACCACGACCAACCCCACCGCGCCGACCTGTTCACCCGGCTCCTGACCCGCATCGACGACCAAGCATCCTGACCAACGCCCGAAAGGACGCCCACCCATGTCCGGTATCAACCTTGCCCCCGACCACGCCGTCGAACTCACCGAACTCCTCGAGTTCCTCAACGGCTGGCTCCACCAGCGACCCCGACCACCTCAACGCATCCCTGCTCCGCTACGTCGGCCACCCCGCCTACGACATCAACCGGCTCAAAGCCGACCTCGCCCGATACGTCTTCCTCCTCGGCGGCGACGACGACGGCAACCTCTTCCAACCACCCACCCCGTAGAGATCAACTTGACACGGATCACCTGCATAATGCCGCGATTGGCTCGTTACGTTTCGTTGCCAGAGCGGCCGCCACCGGTGGGGCTAGTCCAACGGTGAGGCTTGATGCATTTCTGTGGCGAGGTCGGGGTTGAGCCCGGCAAGACGTAGCCGGGCCTGGGCTTCGTGCCGGGTCAGGATCTGCTCGGGATCGCCGTGGAGGGATCGGGTCTTGGCGTCGAAAGCACGCTGCCACAGTCCAGCGGCCCAGGATGCCGCGTAGTCGGCGGACGTGAAGCGGCGGCCGCGGGCGTGCTGGTAAGCGTGGAGGAAGGCAGCGCTGTCCTCGACGCTGGCCATCGCGCGCAGGTCGTCGATGCCGAGGAAGCTGGCGGCGGCGAGTCCGACGATGGCCGGTTCGGGTTGACAGATCACGCTGTCCCAGTCGTGCACGGCGATCAGGTGCGTGCCGTGCCAGCGCACATTGTCCGGGTGCCAGTCGCCGTGCCCGATCACCGACCCGCCCGGATGACCGCCCGGGTGACCGCCCGGATGGCGGCGCAGCTGGCCGCGCAGCTGGCCACGTAGGTGGTCGCGGACGGCTGCGGCGACGCGGGCCAGCCACTGCGGTTCTGGGTGGGCGTTCAAGTCGACGTCGCGGTCCTCGGGCGTGGGCCACAGCCCCGGCTCGGTGTGATCCCAGCCGGCCCACGACGGAGATGGAGCCAGGCTCGGTACCGACGCGGGGGCCGGGGCCAGCGCGACGAGGCGGGCCAGCGCCGCCGCCGACACGCCAGCCAACTCGCTGTGCGGCGGTGGCTCGCCGACGTCGGGGACGAGCGTTTCGGCGGTGGCGGCGTAACCGTCCAGCGGCTGCAGGTCCACCAACGGCTCGGGGCACGCAAGGCCAGCCGTCCAGAGTGCCCGGTGCACGATCGCGCATCCGGCCAGCCGCGATCCGCGGGAGCGGACCTTGACGACGACCTGTCGGCCGTCGGCCAGACGCAGCCCCTGCACCAGGGACAGGTAGCCCGCCTCAAACAGCTGCGCCACGGGCGGCGCACCCAGCCACCGCTCGCACCAGGCCGCCAGCGCGTCAACACCCACGGCTGGGCGGCGGGAATCGGCCACCAGCCCATCTTGTCCAATCCCGACCCGGCGTCTACTAGCGCGGCGGCTGTACTGACGCGGCGCCAAGCGGGCATGGCAGGCGACCGAGCCGATCTGGAGCGCTATCGCTGTGTCCTTGCCGCCGAGCCGGACAGCTACCGGCGCAGCGCCCGCGGCGTCACCCCCACCGACCGACTATCCGAGACCCGGTAACGACCGCACGAGGGCGAGGCAACCGCACCCGCCAAGCCGCCCCCGCAAGCGTGCGAGCTGACATCCTCCCGCTGCAGAAGAGCACGAAGGTGTCACAAGTCGGGTCAAACCTGCGCTCGCTTGGCGTGCTGATGCCGCGAATCGCTCAACACAAACGTGACGTAAGGGGCTGCTGCGCTGGCCCGGTGCCCACTCGTCCGATCTCTGTTGCCGGCATGATCGCTTAGATTGACCGCGACGAGAGGGCCGGGCATGCGTGGCGATGGTCAAGTCAGGCGAGTTCCGCCGGTGCTGCGAGACGCCGGTGAAGACGACAGCGAGGTATACGTGATCGGCGTTCGCGAGAGCACCGATCCACAGTCGTGGTCGCTCCTGCTAATGGAGTTCGACGAGGACGAGAACGGGCTGACTCTAACCGGCCGGCGCGCTTCACGACCGGCCTGCACATCGGGCAGCGTTCACTCTGCTACCGCCGAACCAGACTCGTGGGACACGGCGAGCCGCTTTGATCACATGCTCACATCTGCCGCTGATGGCTTGTCGCGCAACGTGACCAGTGCTCCAGGGTCGGCACTCTGGGTTGGCGATGATGGGGAGGTGACTCACCAGGGCCGAGGGGGCTGAGCAAGACCGACCTTGACTGAGAACAAGGTGGGGCCACGTCGTGCCGCCGCGGTCACCGGTACCGCTTGTACGCTCCCGACCCGCCGCCCACAGGCCGTCTCGAGCGCCAGGTCGTCGACCTCATCGCACACGGGTGAGCAACAAGGAGATCGCCGGCAGGCTGGTGGTTTCACAACGCACGGCGGCCAGCCATGTCCAGCACATCATCACCAAGCTCGGCTACACCAGCCGGACACGTGGCCGCCTGGATCGTCGCGGGACACACAGGCGATCGGTTTCCCGATCGGGCGTGAGCTGCGGCAGTGTCAGAACGTTGGGCTGCGGGAACCGACGGGTAGGGCGTCGGCGGGTGCCACGATGACGTTGTCCACCCGAAGCGGATTCTGCGGCATGGTGTATACCGTCCGCAGGTCGCCCGAGCGCAGGTTCAGGCCGAGGAACTGGTCGGCATCGCCGTGGAGGACAATGCCGTTGCGGCCCCGCCAGGTCTCGAAACCGTACGTCTGGTTCAGGGCGGCACGCGCCACGATTCGGCCGCGGTCGTCGGTTAGTGCGTACCCGCCGTCCTGCGGCTGGACGAGCAGGCCGTTTCCGGTGGGGCGCAGCGCCACGGCGGCCGCGTCGGCAGGCACCGGTAGGATCTTCGTCACGCGCCCGCGCAGGTCGACGACGATGTGGCCGCCCGCCACCAGGTGTTGGCTGTCGGGATGCCAGCGAAGGTCGGAGGTGCCGTAGGAGCCCTCGATGGCGTCCTCGGCGGTCGGTTCCAGCGTGACCGTCTGGGTGGCGCCGGAGTCGAGGTCAAGCACGACCGGCCGGCCCGGGGCGCCGTACGCCTCGGCCACGACGGCACGACGACCGTCCGGTGAGATCTGGGGCTCGGCTATCCCCCGACCGATGTCGTACCACCGGATCTTCCCGGTCGCCGACTCGTAGCGACCCACGCGGGTCGCCGGCCCGGGCATCTCGCCCGGCTTGTACACCCACGGCGGGAGGATCATCGCGTAGCGCAGGTCCGACGACGGTTCGCTGACCCAGCCGGCCGCGAGATCCCGGTAGTCGCCGCTGGTCGGGTCGAGAATCTGCCAGGGCGTCTGGCCGGCGTTGTCCCAGGCGCCGCGGTGGACGGCGTACACGACGTTCCGGGCGTTGGTGTCGCCGGTCGTGACGGTGTCGATGACGCCGGCGGGGCCACTCAGGCGCACCGCCGCGACCGCCAGTGGCAGCGCCACGCCCAGCACGCAGGCGGCGGCCACGGCGGCCACGGCGCGCCGCCGCCGTCGGTGCCCCGCGCGGATGCTGCGGTCGGCGAGACCGGCGGGTGGCGGATGGGAGTCGGCGAGGTCCTGAAGCTCGCTGCGGACCAGGTCGGGTAGCGCCGTCACGGGATCCACTCCTCGGCTCGACGTTCGATGTCTCCACGTCCCACGTTCAGTTCCGGGGCGACCTGCCGCAGCCGGCTCAGCGCCCGGTACGTCTGGCTGCGCACGGTGCCGGTCGAGCACCCCAGCAGGGCAGCGGTCCGCTCCTCCGAGAGGTCCTCCAGGAAGCGGGCGACGAGTACCGCGCGCTGCCGCGGCCCCAGGCGCAGCAGCGCCCGCCGTACGAGGAGCCGCTGCTCGGCGGCGTCCATGTGGTCGCGGGGGTCGGGTCGCTCCGGCATCTGCCCGGTCGGTGTCTCGCGCACCCGAGCCCGCCTGCGCCACACGCTGACCTGCGCGTGGTACAGGCTCCGGCGCACGTACATCTCCGGATCGCCCAGCACGTGCCGCCAGCGCACGAAAGTCCGCGCGAGGACGGTCTGCAGCAGATCTTCGGCGGCCTCGCGCGTACCGGTCAACGCCAGCGCCACCCGGAACAACACCGCGCCTCGCGCGTCCACGAACTGGCGAAACTGCTCGTGATCCGACGCCCGCACGGCGGCCCCCCTTTTCCTCGCTACCCCTTGAGACGCGCGAGCGGGCCGTGACAACTGCACGCTACCGGTCGGCGCCGGAGCCGGCGCAGACCGACGTACGGACTCGGCGCCGGAATACAGTTATCCACGAGTATTGATAATTGCCCGTGCCGGTCCGAAGGGATCAGGATGTGGTGTCCTGAGATCGAGTGCCGAACCACGGAGATCGGGTTGAGAACGGGAGATGCGTCCTGTGCGTCCGGAAGCCCGCGATCATCTTCTTGGTCCCTCGACGGATGAGGATTGCGTCTGCCCTCAGCTCGCGTTGCATAACAGCCAGGCAGAGGGCGGTTTCAGGCTTGTTGTCGACGAAGAAGAGGCCGTCGATGTGTGCCTCCCGGTCCGTCTGCAGAAGATCCCGTTCCCACGCGGCCTTTCTGAGCGGTCCGACTGCCGCGTGTGTCTTGTCGAGCAGGATGACGTACGCCTCACCGACCAACGGTGACTCGATCTGCGTCCACGCCCGGTAGAAACCGAGCTTGACGAACAGGTCACTGACCTTGTTGCTCAGCTCGGCTCGCGTCGTAGCGTCGCTCGCCGGCCGTTTAGCGATCCGGAACGGCAGCTCCTCGAACGCCTTGACTGCTTCCAGGGCCTCGGCGAACAAATGAGTCTTGTGCTGCCTACGCCCGGCAGCCTGGCTGAGAAGGTAGCCGACGAGCGCCACGCCCGCTGCCGCCATGCCAACGGTGAGAGTCACCCATTCTGCTGTGCTCATGCATATCGTCTCCTGGAATAGCGATCTGCGGGATGATCCATCGAGCCGCCGTCTATGTCCAGCGGGCGCAGCGCCGGCAGCTGTCTGAGGTGTACCAAGGATCTTGGGCAAGGCCTGCCCGGGAAGCGTCGCCGGCGCCCGAATAGACCGCAACGCCGCCACCCGCCGCCTCAAGCACCTGGCCGCCGGCGCCGGCATCCGCATACCCCGGATGCACCCCCACATGCTGAGGCATACGTTCGTGACGACCGTGCTCGACGCCGGCGTCAGTCTGCCCGATGTGCAGATCGCTGCTCGGCACGCCGACCCGCGAACGACCATGCGATATGACCGCGCCCGCAAGAACCTCGACCGCCACCCGAGCTACATCCTCGCCGCCTACATGGCCTCCGGAACGTAGCCGAGACTGACGATGTGGCATCGGCAGCGATGCGATCACGTCGCAGCAAGCGCTCGTGTCGACGGTGCCTCTTCCACCGGTGAGTCGAGGGGCTGGCGCCGGTCAACAACATTGCGGGGTTGGACGGCCGGTGCCAGCCATCGCGATCATAGGGCGGCCGCAATGACCCGCGACCTCGCCATTGGGGTGACCCGGGCGGCCCTCGGTCAGTCAGCCCCGGCGTCCGCTACTGCCGAGAACAGCGCGCCTGATCATGGCGCGGAAAGGGCCTCGACGTTACTCGGCGCTGCCCGCGATTTGGGGTTCGGCGGCGCGGCCGGGCGCAGCAGAACCGCGTGCAGCCCGGCGGCGCAGGCCGAACACCGCCGCCACCAGCTGGACCGTCAGCGCCAGTCGGGCCACAAGAACCGCGGCCATCCACTCCAACCGCAGCGCGAACCGGTGTTCGCTGAGCTAGTCGGGGTGCGGCAGGCTCACCGCCGCCGCCAGCGTGTCGGCGGCGCGATCCGCCACAACACGACCAGCGTCGTGCGCAGGACCGAGCCCGGCTCGCACCGCGGCTGCGCACCAGCGTGGCGGCCAGTTCGAACCAGAGGGCGCCGGGGACGAGGTGCACGTAGAACAGGACCGCGTCGGCCGTGGAGTTGCTCTGCCCAGTGTCCAGCAGGGGAAGCGGTGGAGTGCGGTCACGGTTGGTCGGACTCGGCGCGCTAGAACACCACGCGGGCGTCGGTCAGTGGGCTGTCCGATGGGAGATCGAGGTTGCCGCGTCCGGACAGGTGAAGCATGGCGGCGATCGCGTCCGCGTTTGCTCGGTCGACCGCTGGTCCGGCTCCGATCGTCCACGTGCCGCCGGCCGGACCGGTCAGCGTCAGCTCGATCGGCTTGCTTCGCCAGCCGTGGTCGAGGTCACGTATCACCTGGGCCACGACGTCACCGTCGTGCGGCTGCGGGCGCCATTGCTGCCCGGTGGCCCGGACCAGTTCCAGGCGGTGCATCCAGGTGTCGCGTGCGGTCAGCACGTCGAAGAGGTAGCTCATCCGCCGATCGGGCAGCGGTGGCGCGGGAAAGAAGATCGTGCTGGGCAGCCGTCGCACGAACCCCGGCATGCGCCGGACCGCGGCCAACCCTTTGGGGCCGAAGCGGGCCAGGTGGGCGGTCAACTGCGCCGGCGACCGACCGGCCAGCTCGTCGATCTGGACTTGGTTGTGCCCATCGAGGGCGATCCGGTCCGGATACCGCCGTTTGGCGGCCCGCAGTCGGCGCAGGAAGGTGCCCAGCCGGGCCAGCTCCTCGTATTGCCCGGCAACGTGGGCGACGATGTCGCGCACCGACCACCCGGCGCTCTCGGTCGGCCGGTCCCAGTCCGGTCCGTCCAGCGCCGACACCACGTCCTGGAACGCGGTCAACTCGGCGTCAGCGACCTCGGCGGCGCGTCGCCGGCTGAGCGGTTCGATGCGCTCGGCTGTTTCCATGGGGCTCCTCCGTCGGTGGGTAGCGATCCCGGAACATGGCGAAGATCTGCGGTGCGAGGCGGGTGAACTGCCCGTCTTCGAACGACTCTCCAGGATTGTTGGCCAGCTGCTGCGACAACATGCCGGTGACGAGGATCGACAGGACAGCCGCGCCTTCCGCGGTGGCCGCGCCGGGCCCGAGCTGGCCTCGCTCGACCGCGTCACCGAGCATGCGGCGCACGTCGTCGGCCATCGCCCGGCTCGGCGCGTACGCCTCGGCCGACGGCTCGAACCCCGGCACCGGACGCCAGAAGAGCAGCTGCGCCAAGGACTGGTTGACCATCGCCCATCGCCCGCCGGCCTGGACAGCGTTGATCAGGGCGGGCAGACCCGGCTCGGCTGCCCCGGCGCCGGCCCGGAAGTCGTCGAGATGCTGCTGGTGACCCAGCTGGAACAGCCGGTCGAAGAGTGCAAGCCGGGATGGGAAGTACTTGTACAGCGACGGCGGCCGGATGCCCAAGCGCCGAGCCACCTCGGACAGCGAGAGGCCGGCCACGCCCACCTCGGCCATAACCTCGACCGCGATGGTCAGGATCTCGTCGATCGTCTGGTTGCGCCGAAGCTCGCGCCGACTACCGACCGCCATGTAGCTTAAGCTACAGCCCATAGCCATTTGCCGCAAGATGCCGTGCTCCCCGGTTTGGTCTGGCTTCGCGCCGGACGGCAGTACAGCAAGATCCTGGAACTGGATCGCCACGCACGCGGCAAGATCAGACGCCCGGATCTGGTTCCCCTCTAGTCAAGGGGCCGTGGCGAGGTTTGTTCTACGCTTGCGGGTGGCGGGTCCGGGTTGTGACTGTCCGAAGAGACGGCTGTCGGGATTGAGCCGTCCGCGCTGGACTGCAGAGTCGCTCCCGATTGTCCTCCCGGGCCCGTCGTGGCCGTTCGGCCGCGTTTGGCGTCGTGGATCATCCGCTTGTAGACCACGTCGGAGAGGTGGCGTTTGAGCGCGCGGAGGGCTTCCATGGGCGTTTTGCCCTCGGCCAGGCGGCGCCGGTAGTAGGCGCGGCCGGGGTGTCGTGACGCAGTTGGACGACGGCCATGATGTACAGGACCCGGTTGATGCGCCGGTTGCCGGCCCGGGATAGACGGTGGCGTTTCTGGTCGCCGGAGGATGTCTCGAGCGGGGCGGTGCCGTTCCAGGAGGCGAAGTGCGCGGCGGTGGCGAACCGGGCGATGTCACCGATGTCGCCGATGAGCCGGGCGGCTCCGGACGGGCCGATTCCGTTGAGCTCAGGCAATGAGCTGCCGGTCGCGGCCACGAGCTGCCGCAGCTGCTTGTCCGCTGCTTTGATCTTGGCGTCGATGGTGGTCAGTTCGTCGATGAGTTCACGGGCCAGCTGGTGGCGGGTCTGGGCGACGACACCCGTCGGCGCCGGCGCGGTGCGCAGCAGGTAGCTGGCCTGGCCGCGGGTGAGGAACTTCTTCGCCCCGCCGGGCATGAGCTCGAGCAGTTGCTGATGGATGCGGGCGCTCAAGGGCGGCCCAAAAGCGGTCGGAGCCCGGTAGACCGCGGCCGGTCGGGCTCCAAGCATCACCTCATCACCGACGCCGGCGGTGTTCCACTCGCGGTGCTGCTCACCGGCGGCAACCGCAACGACGTCACCCAACTTGTCCCGCTGCTCGACGCGGTGCCCGCCATCGGCGGCAAACGTGGCCAGCCGTGGCGGCGACCGTTGCAGGTCTACGCCGATCGCGGCTACGACCACGACAGCCACCGCCGACTGGTCCGGGCCAAGGGCGTCACGCCGGTGATCGCCCGCCGTGGCACCGAGCACGGATCTGGGCTGGGCACCGTTCGCTGGGTCGTCGAGCAGGCCTTCGCCCTGCTGCACTGGTTCCGCCGGCTGCGCATCCGCTGGGAGATCCGCGACGACATCCACGAAGCATTCCTCAAACTCGGCTGCGCCCTGATCTGCTGGCGCCGCCTCCACACCACAAAGAGTTAGGAGTTCTTAACCTGATCGCGCTCGCTGGGCCGTTGGCATTGCTCGGCAGCGGTTATGCCGGTTAGCGGTGGGCGACGAGCATGCTTGTCGGAGATGCCGCGCCGCCAATCTCGGCTACCTGAATCCGTCCACTGTGGACCTCGCCGTGTACGCCGGGGACCCGGGCACGCTCGTGGTGCCCCGCGCCGGCGAGATGCTGTTCCGGTTGGGGTGACGCCTCACACGAACAGCGGGGAGATCTCCCGCTCGGCGGCGAGCCGGTCCATCCGCTCGTCGGACGGCCGTTGCTCGAAGCGCTCCACGGCGTCCAGCAGCATCGGGAGGATGTCGACGTCGCCGGTGGTCAGCAGGAACGCGTCGGACCGGCCGAGCACCCAGTGCGCCGCGAGGTCGATGTCGGCCTGCTCCCGCAGCGGCTCGTACCAGACGGACGCGGTCTTCGGCCGGCCCTCCCACCGTCGCCAGGCAAGGCTCTTGATGGTCTGCAGCGCGACATTGCGCTCCCGGCAGACGGCAGCGAGCGCCTCGAACGTCTCCGCGTAGCGGGCGTCCTTCATCTGGACGTAGTTGTACGGCGCCAGCACCGAGTCGAAGGCGAACCGCTCCAGGCTGCGGCGGTGCATCTCGGGCACGGACAGGCCGTGGCCGGTGACGCCGATGAAGCGCACGAGGCCCTCGTCGCGCGCCTCGATCGCGGCTTCGAGGGCGCCACCCGGGCCGAGCGCGGTCTCCCACTCGATGACGTCCACCAGGTTGTGCAACTGGATCGAGTCGACGCGGTCAACCCCGAGGCGGTCGAGCGAGCGGCGGATCTCCTCGCGGGCCTCCCGGTAGGTCCGCTTGCCGGTCTTGGTGGCCACGAAGAACGTGCCCGGATTCCGGCGCAGCCACGTCGCGATCCGCAGCTCCGCGTCGCCGTACCCGGCGGCGACGTCGATGTGGTTGACGCCGTGCTCGAGCAGGACGTCAAGCGTGCGGTCCGCGTCGCGCTTGGGGACGGACGCGAGGCCGGCGGCGCCGAAGATGGCCCGGCTGGACCGGTGACCGGTCGCACCGAACGGGGCTCGCGGAATCATGCCTGCCAGCCTATGCCCGGCTCCGCTCCTCCGCTGGGGCGGCGATCTGGGCGGCGATCTGGGCGGCGATCTGTGCGGCGAGGTGGCCGGCGAGGTGGCGATCACGGGATGCGCAAGGCGTGCACTTCTGATGACAGCACGTCTGATCATCGCGTTCGCTTGGTCTGTATGAGTGAACCTGCGATCGCTGATGTCGCACCGAGCAACCGCTGACCTGAACCGAGCGTTCGGGGGCCGGGCTTCAGGGTGCGGGCGGCGGTTCAGTGAGGAGCAGTCCGGTCAGCACGCTGCGGAGGGTTCGGTCGAACAGGTTGCGGTGAGGCCGGGCGTCGGCGGCTGGTTGACCGCTGCGGCCAGGTGCGGGTAGCGCGTTCACGGGTGAGGAGTCGCCGACATCGATCTACCGGCCGTTGAGGTCAGGCACCGAGTACCTGAGGTGTTCGCATGGTGCGCAGCGGCGACAGCACAAGCGGCAGGAACGCGAGGCACGTACCGAGCACGCCGACCACCAGCGCCGCTCGCGCCCCGAGCCATTCGCCAAGTGCGGCGCCTAGGACGCTGCCGATCGGCACCACTCCCCAGGTCATGAACCGCATCGTGGCATTCATTCGGCCGAGCAGGCGCTCCGGTGTCATCGCCTGCCGGACACTAACCTGGATGACGTTGTAAACCACCACGCCGCCCCAGGCCAACGCGGCGCCCGCGACGCCGAGCCACAGCCGCCATCCGAGTTCGGCCAGTGGCAAGAACAATCCGAACGGTGCCGGGAAGGCCGCCGCCATCCAGATCGCCCGTCCCTGCCCGACCCGGCCGGCGATCCGGCGGGCGGTGAGCGCGCCGGCCAGGCCACCGATCCCGAGCGCGGAGAACACGCCGCCGATCGTGACTGGCCCCGCCTCCAGCACCCGGCGGAGAAAGAAGACCTGCATCGCGCCGGAGACGCTGAGGAACAGGTTCAAGGTGGTTGACGCAATAGCGATCGGGCGCAGCAGGCGATGGCCAAACACGAGCCGCACGCCCTCAGCCACCTCTGGTAGCAGCCGAGCGCTGGCAGATCGAGCCGGTCTCGCCTCCCGCCTCCGGATCCGGACGATGAACAGCGCAGACGCAGCCATCGTCAGCGCATTCACGACCAGCACCGCCGGTGCGGTGAACAGACGGATGAGCTGTCCGGCGACAGCCGGAGCTGCGATGTGGATCGTCTGTCCCACTGCCTCCAGCGAGGCGTTGGCTTCGACCAGGTTGTCCCGGCCGACCATGTGGGGCAGGTAGCTGCGGTAGGCGACATCGAAGAAGACGGTAAGTATGCCGTGTACCAGCGCTACGGCATACAGCTGCCAGATGGTCAGCAGCCCGGCCCACCCCGCCAGCGGCACCGTCAGCAGCAGCGCTGCTCGCCCCAGATCACTCACAATTAGTACGGTCCGCCGCCGCATCCGGTCCACCCATGCGCCAGCCGGCAACCCCACCAGTAGGGACCCGGCGAACGTCAGCGCCACCACCAGCCCGGCCTCGAACTCGCTGACGCCCAGGTGGTCTACCGCGACGAGGGTGAGGGCGAGCTGTACGACCTGGATGGCGAAGTGACTGGCGGTGGTGGAGGCCAACAGTTGCCGGTAGTCATGGTCGCGTAGGAGCGTCCTGCGATCAGATCGGTTCACGGCCCCACGTTGTAGGGTGCCCCTAACGAGCTCCTTCGGTTAGCCTTCGGGGGTCGACATGGGGGTCAACGTGCTCGGCCCGGTCGAGGTGTGGCACGCCGGCCTGCCGGTCGACCTCCCCGGCCGTCAGCACCGGCTCGTGCTGGGAATCCTGGCCCTGTTCCAAGGGGAGCTGGTCACCGCGGACCGGCTGGTCGACCTGCTGTGGCAGGACCATCCGCCACGACGAGCCCGGGCCTCAATACACAGCCGGGTCTCCGAGCTGCGGGCTTCGCTGCGCGAGTTTTGCAGGAGCGAAGCCCGGCTCGTTACCCGCGGGAACGGGTACTCGCTGGAAATCCCGGACGAGCAGGTCGACGCCAGGCGGTTCCGGCGCATCCTGGCCGGCTGGCGGACCGTGGGCAGCGACAGTGTCGTTCGTGGATGCCTGCAAACCGCGATCGGACTGTGGCGGGGGCCGGTCCTCGGTGGCGAGCTGACCGGCGCTGCGCACGCCGCGATGTGCTACGGCCTGGAATCTGCCCGGCTCACAGCGTCCGAGGACCTATTTGAAGTGGAGCTCCGCCTAGGCAACCATCAACTGGTCGCGGACGAGATCGTCGGACTGGTCGCCGCGAACCCCACCCGGGAACGCCTGCTCGGCCAGGCGATGCTCGCCCTGTACCGCGTGGGGCGCACCGCCGAGGCTCTACAGGCCTACGACCGGTACCGGCGCTGGCTCGCTGACGAGTTCGGGGCGGATCCCGGCAATGCGCTGCGCCAGATTCAGCTCACGGTGCTGCGCGACGTTGCTGGACAACAAACGGAACCACCGGCGGCTAATGCGGTCCATCCTGTCCTGCACTAGGCGTACGCCGTCGAGCATGATAAGAGCGTCAGACCCGTTGTCCATGCTCCTGGCCGGTGACTCGATCGCCCACGGGATGCGCCCACCAGCACCGCAATCACGTCGGCGGCACCGACGTCGTCACGGACGCGGCACCCGCTGCGGCGTCCGGATCGAGTACCCGGCTCGAGCTCGTCCAGCAGATCCGGCGCCAGCCACCGCGTGTTGCCGATGGCCAGGCCATCGCCGACCGTGGCAGTCGGCACGGCAAGCTCGATGGCCGAGCGAGCATCCGCGGCAAGCTCCCGATCAGGCAGCGGAATCAGGCTGCCGTCGGCCGGGGTGCACAGCGGCGGGCTGCCGCGTTGGATCGAGCATGGCGGGCCAGGCAGCCCGGTCAACCTGGATCCGGTTCTCGGCGACAGGGCTGAGCAGGTCCAGCCACGCCTCGTGCTGACACCACCCGGCCCACCGCCCAGGGCACCGACCACCAACCCGGACAGGCGCTACCCGCTCGGCTCGACCAGTTGGTTCGAGCGTGGCCGCCACGGACATGATTCCGATTCGCCAGCACCAAGGCATCCGCTATTGCCGCGATCAGTGTTCGCGAACGTGCAGCAAGGAGACACGGTCGGTGACGTTGCCGGCGGCGAGCAGCGCCGTTACTCGCGGGCTGCACCCGTTCATCCGGTCAAGAGCGCGGGATGGGCAGCTCACGAAGTGGATCGCCGCCGTCGATGAACAGCCGGGCATCTGCTGTAGT
>Ga0070675_100001873_pt1 | contig 15510 bp, 14 predicted proteins | sample KBSM43metaG_FD_65343 | JGI IMG/M metagenome (GOLD analysis project Ga0070675, IMG submission 65343) | Miscanthus rhizosphere microbial communities from Kellogg Biological Station, Michigan, USA - KBS M4-3 metaG | ecosystem: Host-associated > Plants > Roots > Rhizosphere > Soil ...
TGCGACGCCTTGATCGCGAAGCGGAACCCCGGCGGCGTCCCGGCGGCCCAGGCCTCGAGCATCGACGTGCGCGGCATGCGGTAGAACGTGTTGTTGATCTCGACCGTGGGCAGCCGCGCCGAGTAGAACGCGAGCATCCCGTCCGGCTTCATGTCCGCGGGATAGAACGTGCCTTTCCACTCCTTGAACGAATAGCCGCTCGCACCGGCCACAAGGCGGTCCGGGCTCATCGTGCGTGTCCCTCCTCTAGAATCGCGGCATGGCGAAAGGCAGCCTCACCGAATACTCGGCCAAGCGCACGTTCTCCGTCACCCCGGAGCCGCCGCCCGCGGTGCGCGCGAGCGGCGACGGGCCGCTGCTGTTCGTCGTCCAGCAGCATTCGGCGCGCCGGCTGCATTACGATTTCCGCCTGGAGTGCGACGGCGTGCTGAAATCGTGGGCGGTGCCGCGCGGACCGTCCCTCGACCCCGGCGAGAAGCGGCTCGCCGTCGAGACCGAGGACCATCCGTACGATTACGCGTCGTTCGAAGGCGTGATTCCGCCCGGCCAGTACGGCGCCGGCGAAGTGATCGTCTGGGACTGCGGCGTGTTCTCGCCCGACGAAGGCGGCGTGACCTGGTTTCACGATCGGGCGGCGGCGGAGCGCGAGGTGCGGGACGGATTGGCCAATGGAAAGCTCAGCATCCTGCTTCGCGGCGAAAAGCTCAAGGGCTCGTTCGCGCTGGTGCGGACGAGGGAAGCGAAGCAGTGGCTGTTGCTGAAGCACAAGGATCGGTTCGTGACGACCGCGGATGTTACCGCGCGCAGCCGCTCGGTGCTGTCCGGCGTGGAAGTGGCCGGCCTGAAAGTCGTTCCCGCGCAACGGGTCCCCGCGGCGCGGCTCGCGCCGGCGGGGCCGGTCGTGCCGATGCCGGACCGCCTGGCCCCCATGCTGGCGGAGACCGGCGACGCGCCGTTCTCGAAACCCGACTGGATGTGGGAGCCGAAGCTCGACGGCTATCGCGTGCTGGCGTTCGTCGACGCCGACGGCGTGCGGCTGCGCTCGCGCCGCGGCCTCGAGCTCGCGCCGCAGTTTCCGGAGCTCGCGGACGAGCTTCGCAAGCAGGCGGTCGACGGCATGATCGTCGACGGCGAGGTCGTCGCGTTCGACGCGGCGGGCAAGCCGTCGTTCGGCGCGCTGCAGGAGCGCGCGCAGCTGAAGACCGCACGCGAGATCGCCGCCGCGGACAAGGCCGCGCCGGCGGTGTTCTTCGCGTTCGACCTCGTCCATTTCGCCGGCGTCGATCTGCGCGCGTTCACGTACGACGATCGCCGGCGCTACCTCGCGCAATGCCTGCTGCCGTCGCCGCGCGTGCAGCTCGTCCATGCCGCGGACGACGGCGTCGCCTTGCAAGTGGCAGCGCTCGCGAGCGGCTTCGAGGGCGTGGTCGGCAAGCGCCGCGCGAGCCGGTACGAGGCCGGGCGGCGCTCGTCGGCGTGGATCAAGGTGAAGCCCACGCAGAGCGGCGATTTCGTGATCGGCGGCTACACGCAGGGCAAGGGCTCGCGGGCGCCGCTCGGCGCGGTGCTCGTCGGCTACTGGGACAAGCGCAAGCTCCGCTACGCGTCGCACGTGGGCTCGGGCTTCGACGAGCGCGCGCTGGCGGCGGTGCGCGAGCGCCTCGTCCCGCTCGCGCGTTCGTCGTGCCCGTTCGTCGAGACGCCCCAGCTGAACGGCCCCACGACCTGGGTCGAGCCGCAGGTCGTGGCCGAGGTGAGCTTCCACAGCTGGACGGACGACGGTGCGTTGCGCGCGCCGGTGTTCCTGCGCCTGCGCGACGACGTCGACGCGAAGCGGGTGCGGCGCAGCGCGGCCACCGCGGCCGTCGCGCCGGACGCGGCGAGCGCGCCCGCGACGAGCCCCATCGACGACGTCGTCGCGCAGCTCGCGAATCCGAAGAGCGCGTTCACGCTGGCCGTCGGGCCGCATCAGATCCGCCTCACGCACCTCGACCGCGTGTACTGGCCCGCCGACGCCGCGCTGCAGCAGCCCGCGATCACCAAGCGCGACCTGCTGCGTTATTTCGCGCAGGTGTCGCCGTACATGCTGCCGCATCTTGCCGACCGGCCGCTGACGATGATCCGCATGCCGGACGGCATCGGCGGCCAGCGCTTCTTCCAGAAGCACTGGGAGCAGGAGCGCCCGCCGTTCGTGGAGACGATCACCGTGTTCTCGGGCCACAAGGACGAGGAGCACGATTACATCGTCTGCGACAGCCTGCCCACGCTGCTGTGGCTCGCGCAGTCCGGCACGCTGGAGTTCCACGTGTGGCATTCGCGCGCGCGGCCGGGACAGGATGCCGCTTTGGCGAGCACCGACTACGCGACGTCGCTCGAGTCGCTCGAGGCGTCGGTGCTGAACTACCCGGACTACGTGCTGTTCGACCTCGACCCGTACATCTACTCGGGCAAGGAAGCGCCCGGCGGCGAGCCCGAGCTCAACACGGTCGCGTTCGAAAAGGGCAAGGAGGTGGCGTTCTGGCTGCGCGAGCTGCTGGAGGGCATGGGCCTGACCGCGATAGTCAAGACGTCGGGCAAGACGGGCCTCCACGTGTTCGTGCCGATTCGCCGGACCATCGACTTCGACGCCGCGCGGCACGTGTCCGAGCTCGTCGGGCGGCACCTGATGCGCCTCCATCCGCGGGACATCACGCTCGAATGGAGCATCCCCAAGCGGACGGGCAAGATCTTCATGGATTACAACATGAACGTCCGCGGGAAGACCCTGAATGTCGCATATTCGCCACGCGGGGCCCCCGGAGGGCCGGTTTCGATGCCCCTGACGTGGGAAGAGCTTGCCAGCGCTCACCCCCTGGACTTTAGAATCACGAACGTCCCGCAACGCCTGGCCCGGTCCGGCGACCGCTGGCGGGATGCCCTCGCACGCAAGCAGAGCCTCGAGCAGGCGCTATCCCGCGCCAAGGCTTGAACATCGAAGTCGGAGGCAACGGATGGCTGCACGATCGATTGGAAGCCTGAGCATCTCGTTCGGGCTGGTGTCCATCCCGGTGAAGCTCTATTCCGCCACCGAGGCGAGCCGCGCGATCTCCTTCAACATGCTGCACAAGGCGTGCGGGTCGCGCCTCAAGCAGCAGTACATCTGCCAGAAGGAAGAGATTCCGGTCGCGCGCGAGGACATCGTCAAGGGCTACGAATTCTCGAAGGATCAGTACGTGATCTTCACGCCCGACGAGCTGAAGGCAATGGAGGAGGTCGGCACGCACATGGCCGAGATCACGGAGTTCGTGCCGCTCGAGTCGATCGACCCCGTCTATTTCGACAAGGCCTATTACCTCGCGCCCGACAAGGGTGGCGCCAAGCCGTATGCGCTGCTCGCGAAGGCGCTGCTCGACTCGAAGCGCTGCGCGCTCGGCCGCTGGGCGGCGCGCGGCAAGCAGTACATCGTCATGATCCGGCCCGTCGACGACGGCCTCGTGATGCAGCAGCTTCTCTATGCGGGCGAGGTGCGCTCGATGAAGGAGCTGGAGATTCCGCACACCGAAGTGAAGCCCGCCGAGCTGAAGCTCGCGGGGCAGCTGATCGAGCAGCAGGCGGTCGAGACGTTCGACCCGTCGGCGTACAAGGACGAAGTCGCGACGCGCATCCAGGCCGCCGTCGAGAAGAAGGTCCAGGGGCAGGAGATCACGCTCGCCGAGGCACCCGAAGGCGGCGCGCAAGTCATCGACCTGATGGAAGCTCTCCGCGCGAGCCTCGAGAAGAAGTCGGCGTCGCGTCCGGCGCCGGCAGCCGAGCCTGCCGCCGCGCCCGCGGCGCGCAAGCCCGCGAAGCGCGCGCCGCCCGCGGCGCCTGCGCCGGCCGAAGCCGCCGCCGCCGCGCCCGCCGCCCGCAAGGGCGCCCGCAAGAAGGCCTAAGGCGACGGGTGACCCAGGCCTACGGCGTCAACGACGTCGAGAAGCTCCTCCGTCTGCCGCGCAGCACGCTGCGCGCCCTGATCGCTGCCGGATTCGTCACGCCGTCGCGCGGCCCTCGCGGCGCGTGGCAGTTCACGTTCCAGGACCTGATCGTGCTGCGCACAGCGCAGGCGCTTGCCAACGCGAGCGTGCCGCAGCGGCGCATCACGAAGGCGGTCCGCGAGCTGCGGCGCAAGCTGCCGGCGACGATGCCGCTGTCGGGCCTGGCGATCGGCGCCGTCGGCGACCGCGTCGTCGTGCGCGAGCGCGGCGCGCGCTGGCAGGCGGAGACCGGTCAGTACGTGCTGGAGTTCGACGGCGATCCCGACGACGGCACGCTGTCGGTGATCGCGCACGGCAGCCCGGCGCCGCCTGCTGCGCCGGCGCCGCGCGCGAAGGGCGCGCGCGAGTGGTTCGACGACGCCGCGGCGCTCGAGCGCACGGATGCCGGCGCCGCGGCCGCCGCGTACCGCAAAGCGATCGCGGCCGATCCTTCGTTCGTCGATGCGCCGATCAACCTCGGGCGCCTGCTGCACGAGACGGGCCGCCACGCGGACGCCGAGCGCGTGTACCGCGACGCGCTCGAGCGCAGCGGCAGCGATTCGGTGCTGCTGTTCAACCTGGGCGTGCTGCTCGACGATCTCGGCCGCGCGCCGGAAGCGCGCGAGGCGTACGAGGCGGCCCTGCGCATCGATCCTGCGCTCGCCGACGGCCACTACAACCTCGCGCTGGTGTACGAGGCGCTCGCGAAGCCGCGCGAAGCGCTGCGGCACATGGCGAGGTACCGGGCGCTGACCGGCGGGGGCCGCGGCTAGGCGCGGGCGAGGGCCGCGATCCACGCGGCGCAACGGTCCAGCATCGCGTCCAGAACGTCGGCGTCCTTGCGGCCCGTGCGGGCCGGCACGTGGAACGCGTGATCCGCGTCGGCGATCCATTCGAGCGTTGCGCGCGCGCCCAGCGCGCGCGTCGCGGCCTCGATCAGCGCGGACTCCGCGAGCGCGTCACGCGTGCCCTGGAGGAAGAGCATGGGCACGCCGACCTCTTCGAGATGCGCCGCCCGCTCGCTGCCGGGCTTGCCTGCCGGGTGCAGCGGAAAGCCGAAGAAGACGAGCCCGATCACGCCGGGCAGCGGGGTCTTCGCCTGCGCCTGCGACGTCATGCGGCCGCCGAACGACTTGCCGCCGGCGAAGCACGGCAGCGCCGGCAGGCGCCGCTGGGCCTGGGCCACCGCAGCGCGCACCGCAGCGTGCGCCACCGCCGGCGGGTCGGGCCGCTTCGACCCGTGCTCGACGAACGGAAACTGGTAGCGGAGCGTCGCGACGCCGCGCCGCGCGAGGCCCTCCGCCGCGGCGGCCATGAACGAATGCGTCATGCCGGCGCCGGCGCCGTGCGCCATCACGTAGCACGCGTGCGCGCCGGCGGGGACGTCGAGCAGCGCGCTGACGCTGCCGCCGCCGGCGAGCGCAAGCGAAAGTGGCTCGGCGCCCACGCCGTTACGGCGCCGCGAGCCGCCGCTCGGGCGCCCGTTCCGCGAACGATGCGAGCAGCGCCTGCAATGAATCGATGTCGGCGGGCTTCACCATCAGATGGTCGAATCCGGCCTCCTGCGCCCGGCGCCGGTCCTCCGCCTGGCCCCAGCCGGTGAGCGCGACGATCGCCGTCGCCCGCTCCGGGTAGCGGCTGCGCAGCGTCCGCGCCACCTCGTAGCCGTCCATGCCCGGCATCCCGATGTCGAGCAGCACCACGGCGGGGTCGTAATCCGGAAACACGGCGAGCGCCTCCGGCCCGTCCTCGGCGATGCGCACGTCCGCGCCGAGAAAGCGCAGGATCATGCCGAGGCTGTCGGCGGCGTCGCGGTTGTCGTCGACGACGAGGATCCGTTGCTGCGTCAGCGCCGGCGCATCGCCGGCCGCCGCCTCGGTGTCCTGCGCCGGCGCGTCGGCCACCGGCAGCCGCAGCGTGAACTCGCTGCCGCGGCCAGGGCCGTCGCTGCGCGCATCGAGCGTGCCGCCGTGCATTTCAGCCAGGCGGCGCGCGAGCGCGAGGCCGATGCCGAGGCCCCCCTGCGAGCGGGCGCTCGCCGGCGCGCCGCGGGTGAACATCGCGAACATGCGCGGCAGCGCCTCGGCAGCGATGCCGACCCCGTTGTCGCACACGGCGATGACCGCGCTGCCGCCTTCGCGGTGCGCGCGCACCGTGATCTGGCCGCCGTCGTCGGTGTATCTCGCCGCGTTGTTGAGGAGGTTCGCCAGGATCTGCGCAAGGCGCACCGGATCGCCTTCGAGCCAGACAGGAACCTCCGGCACCGCGATGTCGAGCCGGTGGCCCGCGGCGCGGATCAGCGGCTCGCTCGTCTCGACGGCGTTGCGCACGACGGTGGCGATGTCGACCCGCTCCTTGCGCAGCGCGAACGTGCCGCGGCTCACCCGCGACATCTCGAGAAGGTCGTCGACCAGGCGCACGAGGTGGTTCACCTGGCGCTCCATCATCTTGTGGATCGGCGCGGTCCGCGCGTCGGGCGGCCCGGCCATCTCCAGCAGCGACAGCGAGTTGCGAAGCGGCGCGAGCGGATTGCGGAGCTCGTGCGCGAGCGTGGCGAGGAACTCGTCCTTCGCGCGATCGGATTCGCGCAGCCGTTCCGCCTGGTCGCGGATCGCCTGCTCGGCCTGCTGGCGCTCGGTGACGTCGCGCGTCGTGCCGGCCACGGCGATCACGTCGCCTTCCGGACCCATCACCGGCACGAAGATGTAGTCGTAGACGCGGCGGCCGTTCGTGCCGGTGAACGGCACTTCGCCGCGGATCGGCGCGCGCGTGGCCACGACGGTCTCGATCTCGCGGTCGTGCATTTCCGCATGCCACGGCTCGTAGCCCAGCTCGATGCAGGTCTTGCCCAGGGCCTCCTCGCGCGTCTTGCCCCACATCTTGAGGAGCGCGGCGTTGGCGTAGCTGAAGCGATGGTCGAGGTCGAAGATGTAGACGAGGTCCGGCGTGTTCGACAGCGCGGTCTCGTACACGCGGCGCTGCTGCTCGGACTCCGCGATCAGCCGCTCGCGCTCTTCCGTGTCGAGTCCCTGATCGTAGACGGCCTGGAAGAGGTTGTTGGCCTCGACGAGACGGGCGCGCTCGCGTGCCTCGATTTCGCGGGCGCGGACCAGCGCGGTGGCGTCTTCCACGCGGTGCACGATGCACACGATCTCGCCGCTGTCCGACAGCACGGGTGTGTTGACCGGGCTCCACCAGCGCTCTTCGCGAACGGCGTCTTCGCTCGCCGGCGGGTGCAGATCGTAGCGCTGCTCGGTCATGCGGTCGGTCGCTCGCGTCGCGAGCACGCGGGCGAGGGATACGCGGATGTTGGCGATGCAGGTGTCGCGAGTCGAATCGGGCGGATCCGCAAACACGTCGAACAGGCGCCGGCCGACGAGATCCTCGCGCGTCGTGTACGTGGCGCGGAGATATTCGTCGCTCACGCCGAGGATCGTGAACGACGGGTGGGGGGCGAGGAGGAGATAGAGCCCGGGGCCCTGCTCGAAGATCCGCTGGAAGTCGTTGGCCGTCAAAGGAAGTCCGAAGGCACCGGTTGCCGAAGCCGCCGATCTTACTATGGCGCCGTCAGGCACAATGCTGCCCCCATGCCCGCGAATCCGCTCACCCTCGCTCACTGGCGGCGAACCGTCGCGTCGCTCTATGCGGCGGTGCGCGACGCTGCCGATCGCGATCCCGCCGCGGCCGCGGCGGAGTTTCGCGCCGCCCGCGACCGCCTGTTTCGCGAGCACGCGGAAAGTCCCATCCCGGCGGCGCGCCGGGCCGCCTGGACCGCGGCCGGCTGGTACGACTACGACCCGGCGTGGCGGGTGGTGGGCACCGTCAGGCGGGAGCCGGGCGGACCGCCGCTCGAGATCGCGCTGGCTGCGGACGGCCTCGCCCGCTGCGCGCGGTTCGCCTCCGTCGAGTTCGTCGTGGGCGGCCACGCCGCCGCGTTGCCCCTCTACTGGTTCGAAGGTTACGGCGGCGGGCTGTGGTTGCCGTTCATGGACGCTACCAGCGGCACGACCACCTACGGCGGCGGCCGCTACCTGTACGACACGATCAAGGGCGCGGATCTCGGCGCCGACGATGACCGCGTCGTGCTCGACTTCAACTTCGCGTACAACCCGTCGTGCGCGTACGACGAACGCTGGTCGTGTCCGCTGCCGCCGGCGGAGAACCGGCTGGCGTTCGCTGTCACCGCCGGCGAGCGCGCGCCGGCGGCGGGTTAGAACGCCGGAAACGCGACGGGCGGCGTCAGGATCCGCGCGCGCCGGCCTGCACCAGCTCGTCGTCGACGCGCCAGGCGCCGCCTTCGCGCCGCAGCACCGCCTCGCCGTGCAGCGCGGGCGCCGCGGCGCTGCTGCCGTCGAACAGGACGACGGCGCGATCGCCCTTCACGAAGCCGCCGACGATCGTGACGGTCGTCATGCGCAGGTGGCGTTCGTCCCAGCGGAAGCTGGCGTATGCGCGCGCCTCGTTCTGCTGCTCGTAGCGCGCGATCGTCTCGCGGCCGCGCGTGTCCGACGCCGTTTTCAACGCGGGGATGTCGCCGGTCGCGAGCGCCTGGTGGTAGGCGAGATACGCCCGCCCCGGCTCGCCGCCGTCGGCCGGCAGCGGCGTGCCCCATGTCCGCTCCGGCACGCGGACGTCGAAGTTGACGTCGAACGCGGCGGTGGATGCGCTGCCAGGCGCGGCGACCTTGCCCTTGATGCGTCCGCCGGCTGTGCGCACGGTGGAACGGACGCCGGCATCGGTGCAGGGGTGGCAGGCGTCGCCGCCGCCGAAGTCGTAGGCGTAGCCGCGATACCTGCCGTCGGCGTCGAAATCGAAGTAGACGACCTTTACCTGCTCGTTGACGAAGAACTCGCGGACGACGGCGCCGCGGTCCGACCATGGGTCGAGGAGGTCGGGCTTGAATTCTGCGTTCGACACCGCGACGCGCAGGCCGCGCGCGCTGCCGCCGGGAAGGCGGGTCCACCATGCGTACGCGCCGGTGAGGTCGAGCTTTTGAACGCGCGTCTCGAAGCTGCCGGCGGCGTTCGACTCCGCGCAGGCGGGGCCTGCGACGATCAGGAGGAGAGCGGCGACGGCGTGGCGCCAACGTGCCGCGCGTCGCGCGTCTCGGGGATGGGTGGATTCGCGCATGTGATGCGAGCGCCGCGCAGTAGTGCTCGCGCGGTCGCGATCAGCTCGGAAGCGCTCCGCACTCTAGCACGGCGGTGGGAACGGTCCTCGCGCCGTGGGACGGGGCCCGACAGCGATTGCGGAGGGCGCCGACAGTCGCGGCGGCGACGTTCGCCTAACCTCGTACGGCACGCGGCGTCGCATGCCTGGAATCGCGACGCCGCGCGATCCGACAATTTCAACGAGGAGCTCCAATGAAGAACATTCTTCGAGACGACAGCCGCCGCCATGTGCGTATCGCCGCGCTCGCGGCCGGTATCGCGGCCGCGTGGTCGCTTGCCGCCGGCGCGGCGGACATGGCCGTCACGCTGCAAGGCGCGCAGGAAGTCCCGCCCGTCACCACCAGCGCGACCGGCAGCGGGACGATCACGGTCGGCGCCGACGGCATGGTCAGCGGCAAGATCGCCACCAAAGGCATCAACGGCACCGCTGCGCACATCCACAGCGGCGAGGCCGGCAAGAACGGCCCGGTCGTCGTGCCGCTGCAAAAGGACGGCGACGGCGGCTGGTCGGTCCCGGCGTCCGCCAAGCTCACGCCGGATCAGCTCAAGATGCTGCAGGCGGGCGGCATGTACGTGAACGTGCACAGCGCCGCCCACCCGGACGGCGAGATCCGCGCGCAATTGAAGTAAGGAAGTAAGCGGAGCGGCTGTACTCGCGGGCAAAAAAGAGCGGCGGCGGGAGAATTCCCGCCGCCGCTTTTCATCACACGCACGTTCAACCGCCGGTCGTTTCGCCGCCCATGACCTGCAGCACGATGCCCGTCGTGTACGACGAGTCCGCCTCGGACGCGAGATACACGTAGGCCGGCGCCAGCTCCTCGGGCTGCGCGGGACGGCCCATCGGACTGTCCGCACCGAACTTGGCCACCCGCTCGGGCGTCATTCCGCCGTCGGAGGGGTTGAGCGGCGTCCAGACGGGGCCCGGGGCGACGGCGTTCACGCGGATGCCGCGGTCCAGCACCTCCTGTGCGAGCGTCTTGGTGAACGCGTTGATCGCACCCTTCGTCGCCGAGTAATCGGGCAGCTGGGGAGAGCCCTTGATGCCCGTCTCCGAGCTCGTCGCGATGATCGCGCTGCCGGGCTTCATGTGCCGCAGCGCCGCGCGGGAGAGCCGGATGTACGCGTAGATGTTGGTCTCGAACGTCCGCTGAAATTCGTCGTCGGTCACGTCTTCCAGCCGCTTCTTGCGCCGCTGGTAGGCGGCGTTCGACACGAGGACGTCGAGGCCGCCAAGCTCGGTCACGGTCCGCTCCACCAGCGCGTCGCAGTACGCGGCGTCGGTGAGATCGCCGGGGCACAGCAGGCAGCGCCGGCCGGCCGCCACGATTTCCTTGCGCGTCACCTCGGCGTCCGACGCTTCCTCGGGCAGGAACGCGACCGCCACGTCGGCGCCTTCGCGCGCGAAGAGGATGGCCACCGCCCGCCCGATCCCCGAATCGCCGCCGGTGACGAGCGCGACCTTGCCTTCGAGCTTGCCGGCCGCCTTGTAGCGCCGCGCGCGGTAATGCGGCGCGGGGTCGAGTTTGGATTCGAGCCCGGGGCTTTCCTGCCGTTGCGGGGCGAACGGCGGCCTGGGCTCGGACTGCGATTGCGTGCGCCCCTGCGCCGCCGTCCTCGTGTCGTTCATCGTCGACTCCTACACCCGCGTTGTGTAGCGCGTGCGGTTCTTTTCGATTTCCTCGAACGTGAACGGCTTCGCCTTCGGATCGTAGCCGGTCCAGCCGGACTCGCGCCACGCTTCGACGCGCTTGTCGATGTCGATCGCGCCCGCGCTGCGCAGGATCGATTCGGCTTCGTCGGCACGGGTTTCATCGACGCGCACCGTTACGAGCGAGCCGCCGCGACGCACGGACTCCGCGTAGATCTCCGCGTGGCCTTCCTCGACGCCGAGGTCGGTGAGGCTGCCGATGAGGCCGCCCGCCACCGCACCTGCGCCCGCACCGGCGAGCGCGGCGATGATCGGGCCAGCCGCGAGGATTGGGCCGATCCCGGGAACGGCGAGCCCCATGATGCTCACGGCGAGGCCCGCGGCGCCGCCGATCGCGCCACCGGCCACCGCGCCTGTCGCGGCGCCGGCGTGGTCGTCGTCCGTGCCCGGGGTGTCGCGCCGCACCGGTCCGTCGGCGGCACGCTGGACGTTGTTCGCGACGAGATTGATGTCGTCGCCCATGAAGCCGGCGTTGCGCAGCGCCTGCATCGCGCGGTCGGCGTCGTCGATGCGGTCGAACGAACCGATGACTGTCTTGATCATGTGAAGCTCCTCCGTGGGTGGTAGAGCGAGGGGCACCGCGAGCCTCGCGGCGCCCCGCCGGACCTAGCGCTTGTTGTCGCGGTCGTTCGAGTCCCGGCCGCCCTGCTGGCCGTGGCTCCCGCCGCCCGACTGCTGCTGGCCGGACTGGCCCTTGCTCGAGCTGTTCTGGTCGCGATCGCGATCCTGCTGCGAATGCTGCTTCGACGTGGACGAGTCACGCTTGTCGTCCTTGCCGCTCTGCTTTTTGGTTTCCTGGTTCATCAAAAACTCCTTGCAGTGGAGGAATGCCGATACAGCGAGCACCGGCGTCGCCATGGTCTCGCTTCGTGCCGCCCGGGGTTAATCGGCCGCACGGGGCATCGCATGTAGGAGCCTGCCCCGAGGAGGGTCCTACAGGGCGCCGCAGCATCGGCGAAGGAGGCGCCCGCTCGTTGCGCGGTCCCGCCCCGCGTGCGAGCATCGGGCTCCGCCGCACCTCGTGGGGCATCGATGGCGTTTGTCACCGATATCGACCGGATCACGCGGGCGCTCAACTGGATCGGCGCGCTGGCGCTCGCCGGCGGGCTCGTGGTCGTGATGTGGGCGCTGTGGGGCACGCGCGGCGTCGACGATTTCCGCACGGCCGTCCTCATCGCGGCGGCGGGATTCGGCCTGCCGTCGATCGTGGCGCTCGGCCTCGCCTGGCTCCTCGATCCGCTGACCGAGGGGGCGGGGCCCGCGCCTCCAGCGGCGCGCGTCGAGCCGGTCGCGACGGCGCCCGCGCGACCCGCGGGGCTGGTGCGGCGCGCGGTGCCGTATGCGATCGCCGCCGTCCTCGTCGCGGCGGCTGCGCTGACTCGCTGGTGGCTGACGCCGATGCTCGGCGTGAACGCGCCGTTCATGACGTTCTTCCTCGCCGTCGGCGTCGCCGCATGGATCGGCGGCTTCGGCCCCGCGGCGTTTGCGACGCTGCTCTGCATGCTCGTCGCGTGGAACGGATTTCTCGGCAGCGGAGGCCCGCTCCCGGATCTGCTCGGCGCCCTCGTCGCGCTCGGCGTCTTCGCCGCGACGGCGCTGGCGCTCGGCGGGATCACCGCCACGGCGCACGCGACCTCGGTGGCCGCGCGGCGGATGCTGATGGAGACGAGCGCCCGCCAGGCGTCGCTGCTGGCCGTGGAGGCCACGCTGCGCAGCGAACGCGAGCGGCTGAAGGGCTTGCTGGAGCTCATCGACGACGCGGTGCTCCTCACCGACGGCGCCGGCCTCGTCGAGCACATGAACCCTGCCGCCGAGCGGCTCACCCGCTGGCGCCTGGCCGATGCGCGCGGCCGCGCTGTGGCGGAGGTCGTGCCGCTGCGCAACGCGACGACGCGCGCGCCGCATCGCGTGCTGCCGGTGGCCGCCGAGCCCGGTGCTCCGCAGCACGCGCGGCTCGTGGTGGTGGACCGGGACGGCGTCGAGCACGCGGTCGACGATCACGTGAAGGCGATCGGCCCCGCCGGCGCGGCCCCGTCGAGCCACGTCGTGGTGCTGCGCCTGCGCGAGCCCGTCTGAAGCCCGGCGCGGCGGCGCGGTAACATCGGTCCTTCCATGCCGACCGACTGCCCGCCGTGACCGACGCCCCCGTCGCTCTGGCCGATCTGCGAAGCTGGCTCGGCCGCACCGAGACCGCGAGCGACCTCATCGCGCCCGGTCCCGCGCGCGCTCTCGCTGCCACGCTCGACCTGCCGCATCGTTTCGAGCACGGCGACGCGCTGCCGCCGCCGTGGCACTGGCAGTACTTCCTGTCGATGAGCCGATCCGCGGACGTGGGGCCGGACGGCCACCCGCGCCGCGGCGGCTTCCTGCCGCCGGTGCCGCTGCCGCGGCGGATGTGGGCAGGGAGCCGCATGACGTTCGCGCGGCCGTTGCGCATCGGCGACGCGGCATCACGCGTCTCGACGATCGCCGACGTGACGGCCAAGGAGGGCCGCACCGGCGCGCTCGTGTTCGTCAAGGTGAGGCACGAGATCGGCGGACCGGCCGGTCCGGCAATCGTCGACGAGCACGACATCGTGTATCGCGATCTCCCTGCACCCGGCGCGCCGCCCGCGCCCGCGCGCCCCGCGCCCCCCGCGAGCGCGTGGCGGCGCGAGATCCATCCCGATCCCGTCCTGCTGTTCCGGTATTCGGCGCTGACGTACAACAGCCATCGCATCCACTACGACCAGCCGTACGTGACCGGCGTGGAGGGCTACCCGGGCCTGATCGTGCACGGACCGCTCCTCGCCACGCTGCTGCTCGATCTTCTTTTGCGCGAGATGCCGCGCGCCGTGGTCACGGCGTTCGAATTTCGCGCGGTGCGGCCGGTGTTCGACATTGCGCCGTTCTTCGTGTGCGGGGCACCGGCGGCCGGCGGCGGCGAGGCCGCGCTGTGGATCGCCGATCGCGATGGCGCGCTGTGCATGGACGCCACCGCGCGGTTCGCCTGACGCCTGCCGACGCCGCCGAGTTCAGAGACCACGCGTGAAGCCCGCCACCGATTACCTGGAGATCCGCGAGGGCGTGCGCGCGCTCTGCGCGGAATTCCCCGACGAGTATTTCCGCCGCATCGACGCCGAGCGCGGCTATCCGGAGGCGTTCGTCGACGCGCTGACCAAGGCGGGCTGGCTCGCCGCGCTGGTCCCGCAGGCCTACGGCGGGTCTGGACTGACGCTCGCCGAGGCGTCGGTGATCATGGAGGAGATCAACCGCAGCGGCGGCAACTCCGGCGCCTGCCACGGCCAGATGTACAACATGGGCACGCTCGTGCGCCACGGTTCGGAAGCGCAGAAGCAGGCGTATCTGCCGCGCATCGCGACGGGCGAGCTGCGCCTCCAGTCGATGGGCGTCACCGAGCCCTCGACGGGCACCGACACCACGCGGCTCAAGACGACCGCCGTGCGGAACGGCGATCGCTACGTCGTCAACGGCCAGAAGGTGTGGATCTCGCGCATCCAGCACTCGGACCTCATGATCCTCCTTGCGCGGACGACGCCGCTCGCCGACGTCAAGCGCAAGTCGGACGGCATGTCGATCTTCCTCGTCGATCTCCGCGACGCCATCGGCCACGGAATGACGGTGCGGCCGATCATGAACATGGTCAACCACGAGACCAACGAGCTCTTCTTCGACGACCTGGAGCTGCCGGCGGAGAACCTGATCGGCGAGGAAGGGAAGGGGTTCCGCTACATCCTCGACGGGCTGAACGCCGAGCGCACGCTGATCGCGGCCGAATGCATCGGCGACGGCTACTGGTTCATCGAGCGCGCGGCCAGATACGCGAACGAGCGCATCGTGTTCGACCGGCCGATCGGCAAGAACCAGGGCGTGCAGTTCCCCATCGCCGACGCCTACATGGAAGTGGAGGCCGCGAACCTGATGCGCTTTCGCGCCTGCGCGCTGTTCGACGCGCACCAGCCGTGCGGCGCCGAGGCCAACATGGCGAAGCATCTCGCGGCGAAGGCGTCGTGGGAGGCCGCCAACGCCTGCCTGCAGACGCACGGGGGCTTCGGCTTCGCCGCGGAGTACGACATCGAGCGCAAGTTCCGCGAGACGCGGCTCTACCAGGTGGCGCCGATCTCGACCAACCTCATCCTGTCGTACGTCGCCGAGCACGTGCTCGGCCTGCCGCGGTCGTTCTGATGGGCGAAGCCTTCCGTCCGCTGCATGGCGTGACCGTCGTCACGCTCGAGCACGCGGTGGCCGGGCCGTTCTGCACGCGCCAGCTCGCCGACCTCGGCGCGCGCGTGATCAAGGTCGAGCGGCCCGGGTCCGGCGATTTCGCGCGCGGCTACGACGAGCGCGTGCGCGGCCTCGCGTCGCATTTCGTGTGGACCAACCGCTCGAAGGAGAGCCTGACGCTCGACGTCAAGCATCCGGAGGCGCGCGCCATCCTCGGGAAGCTCGTCGCGGGCGCGGACGTGCTGGTGCAGAACCTGGCGCCGGGCGCCGCGGCGCGCCTCGGGCTTTCGTACGACGCGCTGTCGCCCGCGCATCCGCGGCTCATCGTCTGCGATATCTCGGGCTACGGCGACGGCGGCCCGTATCGCGACAAGAAGGCCTACGACCTGCTGGTCCAGAGCGAGTCGGGCTTCCT
>Ga0070675_100001874_pt1 | contig 15506 bp, 11 predicted proteins | sample KBSM43metaG_FD_65343 | JGI IMG/M metagenome (GOLD analysis project Ga0070675, IMG submission 65343) | Miscanthus rhizosphere microbial communities from Kellogg Biological Station, Michigan, USA - KBS M4-3 metaG | ecosystem: Host-associated > Plants > Roots > Rhizosphere > Soil ...
ACGCAGCCCCTCAACCAGGGGCAGATGGATCGCTGGAACATCGTGGTCACCCTCAACTACCTCGCCCACGACCGCGAAGTGGACGTGGTGCTCGCCCGCTGCCCCGAGTACCGCACACCCGAGGGCCGAGCGCGGGCGAGCGCGATGGTCGCGCTCGCCAGCCTCACGCGGCGCGGGTTTGCCGACGGCGACCTCTCGACGGTGATGTCGCCACGCACCGTCGTCACCTGGGCACAGAACGCAACGCTCTTCAAGGACGAGGCGCTGGCGTTCCGCCTCACGTTCCTCAACCGCTGCGACGAAGACGAGCGCGCCATCGTGGCCGAGTACTACCAGCGCAGCATCGGCGACGAGCTGATGGTGGAGACGCGGCCGGCGCCGGGCAAGAAGTGACCCACCCGACCGCCTGACCTAGAGAGAAATGCCAGGGCCGTTCCCCGACACCACCGTCGAAGCCGTCGGCACCTGCCTGCGGACGCTCGCGCAGCAGCCCGATGCCGACGCCGCCCTGGCCGCGTCCACGGCCGCAACCTTGGGCGGGCTGCGGGCCTTTGCCGATCGCATCGCGCTCCGCCGCCGCTTTCACGACGCGCACGCGCACAGCGACCACCGCCCCCCCGACGCCCATGCCGCCGCGCTCTACGACCTGCTCGAACACGCGCGGCTGGACGCGATCGGCGCCCGCTGGCTGGCGGGCGTGGCGCGCAACCTCACGGCCCACCCCGGCCTCGACGACGACGGCCTCCGCTGGCTCGCGTTTGAAACCTTCAGCGGAACGCCCGCGCCCCGGGAAAAGTCACCGCTGGCCGCCGCCGTGGCCAGGCGTCTGCCGGCATCGCTCGTCGCCCGGCTCTCGGACCTCGGCCGCCATCGCGACGACCCGCCGGCCTTCGCCGCCGCCGCCGCCGCGTGGATCGCCGACGCGGGACGGCTCGTTCCGGCCTCGCAGGCCTCGACCGGTGGGCCGGCGAGCGTCCCACTCCCGAAGCGCGATCCGCGCCTGCGCCAGCTCCCCAAGCGCGGGGACCCTGGCGGCACGAAGGCGCCGCTGCGCCGCGACCGCCAGGGCGGCGATACATCCGGCGACACCGCCAGCGCCGGCGCGCAAGTGGACTCGACCGGTGCACCCGGCGTGTACCGCGCCTACACCACGGCCTACGACCGCGTCGTCAACGCGCTCACGCTCGCCACTCGGGCCGAGCTCGTCGAGCTGCACACACGTCTCGAAACCGAGCTGAGCGCGGCGCGCACTGTCGTTGCCCGCCTCGCCAAGCGGCTGATGCGCGTGCTGATGGCGCGGCAGACACGCGAGTGGGCGTTCGACCTCGACGAAGGCGTGCTCGACGGGTCCCGCCTGGCCCGGCTGGTCGCCAGCGGCCGCGCCCGTCCGTTCAAGCAGGAAAGCGACTCGCCGTTTCCCAGTACCGTCGTGAGCCTCCTGATCGACCACTCCGGGTCGATGCGCGGCCGGCCGATGCTGATCGCCGCGCTCACCGTCGAGATCTTCGCTCGCGTGCTCGAGCGCTGCGGCGTCCGCTGCGAGGTGCTGGGGTTCACGACACGCGAGTGGGACGGCGGCGCGCCGGCGCGCGACTGGGCCGCCGACGGCTATCCCGAGAATCCCGGTCGCCTCAACGCGCTCGAACACATCGTGATCAAGCACGCGGACGTGCCCTGGCGCCGCGCCCGCCAGGCGCTCGGACTGTTCCTGCACGAGGAGATCCTGAAGGAGAACATCGACGGCGAGGCGGTGACCTGGGCCCACAGCCGGCTGCTCGGCCGCAGCGAGGCCCGCCGCATCCTCGTGGTGGTCTCGGACGGCACGCCGATGGACGAGGCGACGCTTGCGGCGAACGGCTACGAATACCTCGACCAGCATCTCAAGACGGTCGTGGAGAGCATCGAGCGCTCCTCCCCGGTGCAACTCGCCGCCATCGGCATCGGCCACGACGTCTCGACGATCTACTCCAACGCCACGACGATTGCCCGCATCGACCACCTGGGGCCCGCGCTCACCGAAAAGCTGATCGCGCTGCTCGGCGACAGGTCCCCGTCGCCCGGCGTGCGCCGCCGCGCGGCGCGCTGAACCACCTTCTACGACTCTTTACCCGCATCGCAGCGGCGGCCGTGAGGCGGTTCCGAAGACCCTTCAGGGCGATCCGTCGGCTATCATCGCCTGATGTCCCACACCCGGATGCACCGGACCGTGATCCTCCTCACCCTGCTCGCGGCCCTCTCCGCCGGCCTGCTGGCCCAGTCGCGTCCGGCCACCGTCACCGACCGGTCGCTGCGCGCCGCACCTGCGGCCGAGTGGCTGTCATACGGCCGCGACTATGCGGAGACGCACTACAGCCCGCTCATGCAAATCTCCGCGGCGACGGTACCGGGGCTGACGCGCGCGTGGTCCACTGAACTCGGGATCCCCGGCACGCTCGAAACCACGCCGCTGGTGTCGAACGGCGTGCTCTACGCGACCGGGCCGTGGAGCACGGTCTTCGCGCTCGATGCGCGCACCGGCACGATGAAATGGAAGTGGGACCCGAAGCTTCCCACGACCGGCGGCCCTCGTCTGTGCTGTGGTGCCGTGAACCGTGGCGTGGCGCTCTACGACGGCTTGGTCTTCGTGGGCCTGCTCGACGGCCGGCTGGTGGCGCTGGACGCGAACACCGGCACACCCGTGTGGGACGTGCAGACGTCGATCGACCTGAAGGAGTCGTACTCGATCACGGGCGCACCGCGCGCCGTGAAGGGCAAGGTGATCATCGGCAACGGGGGCGCGGAGAACGCCGTGCGTGGCTACATCTCGGCCTACGACGCCGCCACCGGCCGTCTGGCGTGGCGCTTCTTCACCGTGCCGGGTGATCCGTCGAAGCCCTTCGAGCACCAGGAGCTCGCGATGGCGGCCCGAACCTGGACTGGCGAATGGTGGAAGTACGGCGGCGGCGGGACCGCATGGGACGCCATCGCCTACGATCCGGAGGCCGACCTGCTCTACGTCGGCACCGGCAACGGCGGACCGTGGGACCGCAACTTCCGCAGCCCCCAGGGCGGCGACAACCTCTTCGTCGCCTCGATCCTCGCCATCCGTCCCGACACCGGGCGGCTGGCGTGGCATTTCCAGCAGGTACCCGGCGATCAGTGGGACTACACCTCCACCCAGCCGATGTCGCTCGCCGACCTGCGCATCGGCGGCCGCACTCGCAAGGTGATCCTGCAAGCGCCGAAGAACGGGTTCTTCTATGTGATCGATCGGATCACCGGCCAGTTCGTGTCGGGCGTGCCGTTCACGGCCACGAACTGGGCGACCGGCCTCGACCCGCTGTCGGGGCGCCCGATCGAGTCGCCGCAGGCCCGCTACGGCCTGACGCCGGTGACGCTCACCCCCGGCCCGCCCGGCGCGCACAACTGGCATCCGATGTCGTTTCATCCGGGTACCGGGCTCGCGTACTTTCCGGTGCGGACCAACGCGTTCCAGTACAGCATCGACCCCGCGTACAAGTACAACAAGGGGGGCCGCAACCTCGGTGTGATCGCCGGTCCCGGGGCGCTGCCCCGTGGCAGCGGCGAAGAGCCCGTCTCGCCGGCGTACCTGCTGGCGTGGGACCCGGTGGCGCAGAAGGAACGGTGGCGCGTGAGCTTTACCGGCGCCGGATCGGGATCGGGTACGCTGGCCACCGCGGGGATGCTCGTGTTCCAGGCCGATCCGGAAGGCATGCTGAGCGCGTATCACGCCGCCACCGGCGCGCGGCTGTGGCAGGGCCCAGCCGGATCGGGTGCCGCCACTCCCATCACCTACGCCGTCGACGGCCGCCAGTTCGTGGTCATCGCGGGAGGCCGTGGCGGGGAGGATCCGACGCGCATCACCGCCTTCGCGCTGCCGTCTCCCTGAGACGGCGCCCCGAAAGCGCTGTGCTACAGTCCCGCCCGTTCCCGTCACTCCGTTCGCGAGGCTGCCGATGACCCCGTCCGTCACTTCTCCGTCCCGCGCCGTCCTCGCGCGCGCCACCGCGCTGGTGCCGCAGTTGCGCGAGAGCGCGATGGCCACCGAGCAGGCGCGGCGGGTGCTGCCCGAGACGTTCGAGGCGCTCAGTCGCGCCGGCATCTTTCGGATGACCGCGCCGAAGAAGTACGGCGGCGAGGAAGTGGACTTCCAGACGCAGTGCGACGTGCTTGCCGAGATCGCGCGCGGCTGCCCGTCGACGTCGTGGGTCGCGACGATCTTCAGCGCGATGTCGTGGCTCGCGGGCACCTACCCGGATGAAGCGCAGGAGGAGATCTTCGCCGACGGCGACCCGCGCATCAGCGGCGTGTTCTCCCCCACCGGCACCGCCGTGCGGAAGGATGGCGGTTTCGTCGTCAACGGACGCTGGGGGTTCAACACCGGCGGCCAGGGCTCGCGCTGGACCGTGCTCAACACCATCCTCACGGAGGGCGACGGCCTGCCGCTCTGTGTGCTCGCGCGCACCGCCGACCTCGATCGTCTGGACGACTGGAACGCCTCCGGTATGGCCGGCACCGGCAGCCACACGGTCGTGGCCAAAGACGTGTTCGTGCCCGGCTACCGGGCGGTGCCACTGCCCGATCTCGTCGAAGGGCGAGGCGCGGCAAACCGGCACACCGCGAGCAATCCCTACTTCAACCTGCCGCTCGCCCCCGTGCTCATCGTCAACGGAGGCGGCACGCCGCTCGGCACCGCGCGCGGCGCCTACGAGACGTTCATGGAACGCCTGCCCGGCCGGCCGATCGCGTACACGAACTACACCAACCGTGCCGAGGCGGCGGTGACGCACCTGCAAGTGGGCGAAGCCTCTCTCATCCTCGACTCGTGCGACGCCCACGTGCGCCGGGCCACGGCCCTGCTCGACGGGCCCGGGGCCACCAGCCTGTCGGTACTCGATCGCGTGCGGTCGCGCGCCCACATCACGTTTGCCACCGGGCTGGCGCGCCGGGCGGTGGATATCCTGTTCAACGCCAGCGGGGCATCGTCGATCCAGCCGCACATTCCGATTCAACGCTTCCAGCGCGACATCCAGGCGCTCGCCAACCACGCGGTGATGCACATGCAGACGGGGACGGAGCTGTACGGGCGTGTGCTCTGCGGGCTGGAACCGAATACCCCGCTGTACTGAACGACGTAGGGGCCGCCTTCAGGCGGCCTAGGGCCGGCTAAAGCCGGCCCCCACGAGAGCTAGCGGATTCGTTCGGCGTGGCGGAGCTTGGCGAGCTCGGTGTAGATCGCCTTGCGGGCGCGGTTCATGCCGCCGAGCGGCTGGTGCTCAGGCAGCGCGCTCCACGGGTTGAACGCGATCTTCTCGGCAAACGCCATCTGGTCGGCCGACTCGAAGGCCTGCGATGGAATCCGGATCGTCGCCACCTTGCGGTAGGGCGAGTCCTTCTCCTCCCACTCGACCATCGCGTTCTCGATCGGCATCTGCTCCGGATCGGTCTGGAACTGGACGCAGAAGTCGAACGTGGCATCGCCCTGACTCAGATGGTCGCGCATATTGTCGAGCAGGTAGCTCTCGGTCAGGTGCCTCGGCTTCTCACTGCGATGCGTCGAAGTGGGCCGCACCACGTACTTCACCGCCTTGCCCGGCCCGAAGCGGTACGGCGTGGCGCTGAAGTACGGAATGTCGAGATGGCTCGAGTGGTGCGCCTCGGCCGCCGCGCCAATCACCGCCGAACGCGGATGCGTGGCGAAGTAGGTGATGCGCCTCAACCCGCGCGCTTCGTTGGCCTTGAGCAGATCGAGAAACTCCCGGGCGGTCCCGGCGAGCATCACCGGATGGCTGAACAGCACGAAGTCCTGATCCGTCGACCCTGGCATCAGGTTCACGCCCGGAACCCCGGTCAGCTTGATCGACATGCCGCGGATGTCCTGATCGCGGTCCGAGTCGGACGTCGCATTCGCGAAGCGGATGTGACCCTGATAACTCCTCGGAGCCGCGAACAGACCGACGCGCAGATCGTCGGCCAATCCCTCCGGCACGCTGAACTCGGCGCGGACACATCCGGTGGTTCGCGTCTGATTGAAACGCCGGATCGGCCCGGTGCCGGCCCTGGCCAGGCTCGCTTCCTTGAGAAAGGCGATGAAGTCCGCCACCACGGCGTGTTCGTCCGGCGTGACGACTTCTTCTCCGAGCGCCAGTGACATCGTTGCCTCCGCTATGTTCGATTAGACGACCGCCGGCCGATCCGCGAAGGCCGGCGGATCGAAGACGGACATGATTTCGGCCACCATCGCCTCGCGCGACGGGAACCGCTTCACGTCGTAGCACCCGAGCGGGTTCTCGACCACGTTGACGAGGCAGCGGTTGCAGTAGCTGCACGGCTGGGCCGCCTTGTCCTGGCCGCGGGCGAAGATCTTCGGCAGGTCGTTGTTGGCCACCAACGTGCGCGCCATGCTCACGGCGTCGCAGTCCTTGTTGGTGATGGCCTTCTCGATCACCGACGCGGTCTGGAAGCCGCCGGTGCAGATGATCGGCACGGACACCGCCGCCTTGACGGCGCGGGCGTCCGGCAGGTTCTTGCCCTCGATCTCGTCGGGCGGTCCGGCTTCCCGGTTCCACGCCTGCCGGGCCAGCAGGCCCGAGGCGCCATGGAACAGCAGGAAGTTGGCGAACGTCCGCTCCCCGCTCGAGATCATGCTGTCGTAGCTCTTCACCAGGTCTTCGACCGGCAGATCCGACCCGCACGGGTTCTTCGGGTGCGGGAAGAAGGCGCCCGTGGAGACGTGCAAGGCGTCGATCCCCGCCTCGACGAGCCACTTGCACACCTGGATCGACTCCTCCAGGGTGTTGCCCGACGACCCGATATGCAGCGGCGACAGCGCATCCGCGTACTCCTGGGCGCTGATCTTCATCTGGAAGTGGAAATCGTTCCCCACTTTGGCGCGCACCGCCTTCACGATGTCGAGGACGAAGCGGGCCCGGTTCTCGAGCGAGCCGCCGTACTCGTCCTTGCGGTCGTTGATCGCCGAGCTGAGGAACTGCGTGATCAGGTAGCCGTTGGCGCCATGCAGCTCTACGCCGTCCAGTCCGGCCTCGCGGGCCCGCCGGGCGGCGTCGGCGAAGTAGCCCACCACTTCCTTGATCTGGGCCGTGGTCATCGCCTCGCACTCGAACCCGTGCAGCGGATCCTTCTTGGCCGTCGACGACAAGCCTTTGGGATATTCGATCCCGTTGATGTCGCGCTGGCGCCCCCCGTGGCTGAGCTGCATGATGAACTTGCAGTCGTGCTCGTGCACGGACTTGCCCACCGCCCGCCAGAAGGGAATCTTGTTGTCGTGGTCGATCATCGCGTAGTTGGGCACGATGCGGCCGCGCACGTGGACGGGTACGAACGACGAGATGATGGCGCCGACGCCGCCCCTGGCGAACTTGGTCTCCCAGTTGATGCGCGCCTGATTGCCCGAGCCGTCGTAATTGTCGAACCTCCCCGAGATGTTCGACCGGAACAGCCGGTTCTTCACGGTGAGGTTCTTGAATTGCAGTGGCTGGAAGATGGCGTCAAATGCCATGGTTAGCCGACCTTTCGCCAGGGATGAAACGCGTTGGTGATGCCTGCGAGCGCCGGCGCCACCTCGGGCACGTGGCGCTTGATGATATCGAGCATGGAGTTGTTCTCGACCCAGTCGATGCCGCCTTGGGTGTAGCGCGCCGGCCCGTACTCGGCGGACAGGAAGCGATCACTCTTGAGACGGCGCGACGCCATCAGGATGAACACGCGGAACGCGGTGTCGCTGAACCCCATGCCCTCGGGCAGCGGCTCGGCCATGAGGCCGACCATCAAATCGACCTTCTCGATGTCGCCGTCGTAGACCTGCTTCAGCTCCGCGGCCCATTCCTTGTTGTCGCAGAGCTCTTCGAAGGTCTTGACCGACGGCTTGTGGAAGAGCCGGCGGAACTGGTTGTAGCGCGGCACGCCGCGCTCGCGGTCGCGGAGGATGTCCACCGCGGCGAGATCGAGCCGTTCGCCGGTGGTGTCCTTGTGCAGGTTCTGCAGGTGCTTCGGGAAGTTGTGCAGACGGAGCGCGCCCGGATGCGCCACGCCAAGCGAGTAGAAGAGGTCGGCACAGTCAAACTTCTCGATCACCTTCCGCCCGGCGCGACCCGACATGTCCGGCAGCTCGAACGACCCCAGCAGCTTGCCGTCCTTGATGGAGCGGATCTCGAAATCGTCCGGAATCAGCGAGTGCATGCGGTAGACCGAGGCGAACTCCTCGGTGAGCGAGTACGGCGCGCTGTGATGCTCGGTCGGCGACCCCGGAATGCCGCTGACGAGATCGCTGTCGGCCACCCCCCGGAACACCTTCTGCAGCCCCGGCAACAGGCCATGCCAGTTGGTGTTGAGCGCCAGCACCAGCAGCGGATGCGGCAGGATGGCCGGCGTCCACTCGATGGTGTGGATCTTCGCCATGAGCGCAGAGTTGATCAATCGCGCCTGCTGGAACAGCCGCTCATCGGTCCAGTCGGAGTGTTCCTGCATCAGCATGTCGCAGATGGCGTTGTGCTCGCGCGCGAACAGGCTGTGCAGCAGGCTGAGTCCGACCCATAGGTTGTCGCGGCTGCCGGTGATCTCGGTGCCGGTGGTTTCGTCGTGGAACAAGCGCCCGTCGTCCTGCACTCGCACCTTGCCGCCGGAGCGCACCCGCAGGATGTCCTGTTCGGCCTTCGTGCTGCCGTAGATCTGCGAGCCGTCCCACCAGTGCGAGTTGTTGTTGACGTACGCGGGCGGCCGATTGGAGTTGGCCACCTTCGGCGGATCGGGCGGCGTCTTCGGGATGCGCATCGGCCGCTCGAACCACGAGTCGCCGTCGGCGAGCGGCAGGTCGTGCGTGTTGTCAGCGGCGCCCTTGGTGTGCACGAACCAGTCGTGCACCTGGAACTGGATCCAGGCCGCCGCCAGCACGTTGAGAATCGTCGCCGGCTGGAACTTCGTGCGCGTCATGACGGCGTTGCTGATCGCGCGGGGATTGGGATTCAGGAGGTTGGCCGAGTCGGGGAACACCTCGGTGAGCGGGACATTGCGGCCGAAGCGGGTGCCGGTGCTGCCCATCATCGGGCACTTCAAGTCGTTGTAGCTGCCGTCCACGGTGCGGGCCGCTTTCAGTTCCTCCGCGACCGCACCCTGCTGCTCTGCCAGCTTCGGCTCCTCGGTGTCGTGCAGATTCTTCTTGCGCAGCTCGTCACGAATCTCCACGAGCCTGGCCATTGCGGCGGGGCGCGGAAGCTCGTACCACTCTTTGTCGCGGCTCATCGGGCACACTCCACTCGGGTCTGGTAGTGGGACAGTTGGGGTTCTAAGAAGGGAACGTCCGTGTCCGCACCGCACGAACACGACACGCTCATCTGCACGACCGCGCAAACGTAGCGCCGGGCGATCGACAAGTCAACGACGTCCTCAGCCATTTTTCACACACAGCCTCACGCTAGGAGGTACGTGTGACGCGGGAAGCGCTCACGATCGCGAAGCGAACGGCAGCGAAGGTGACCACTCCCCACGCCGCCAAAGCCACGATGCCGATGATGACGGCGAGCCACGGACGATTGAAGAGACCGCCAAGCTCAGCCACGCGCGTCATCGGCTCTTCGAGCGCGGCCAGCCGTTCCATCGGCTGCCGCAGCCCACCAAGCTGGTCCATAGATCCCTTCAGCGCCGCCACCGACGCCAGCTGCATATCCAGCCCGGCAACGCGATCCAGGGAGTCGTTGAGCCCGGCCACGGCTTCCAGGCTCGGGCGCATCGCGGCCAGGCGATCCATCGACGGACCAAGCCGCGCGGTGGCCTCGAGACCCGGACGAATGGCCACGAGCTGCGACATGGGGGTGCCCAGCCCGGCGAGCGCACGCATGCTCGGGTCGAGCGCGGCCACCGACCCCATCGGTTCCCGCAGGGCGGCCACGCCTTTGAGCGTCGGGTCCAGCGCCGCGACCGCCTCCATTGGCCCGCGCAAGCGCTCGACGCCCTGCAGAGCTGGCACGAGGTTTCCGGTCGCCGCCGTGGAGACCTGAATGGCCCGCGTGTTGTCGGCAATGGCGGCGCTGCTGCCGCCAATGGCGGCGGTGTTCTCGCTGACGTTGCGAGACAAGGCACACCCACTGCCGGCCACAGCCACGGTCGCAACCATGAGGACACGCATGCGAATCGTCATCGCTGCTCTTCTCCTGTCGAGATCCATCTCATCTATACAAAGGTTGAGGTCCAACCTCTGCGCCGAGAGTGTACGTGACGCTTGCCGCGGCGAGATCGCTGTGTGAAGATTCCGCGACCTGAGTTCGCCGCCTCAGGCAGCAAACGCGGCAGGGCTTCTGTTCGAACGTCTCCACCTCGGCGTTAACAGCTTCCGATGACGGCTTCCGTCGCACCATTCCTCGAACGCCCGGCCGTACGGTGGGTGCTTGGCGCCCTCCTCATGGGCGCGCTGCTGTTCGTTCTCTGGCTCGCCCTGACACTCACGGCCGACACGCCAGTGCGCTACAGCCGCATCGAGGATCACTACAAGTACGGATCGATCGGGAGCGAGCCCGGCGTGTCGCTGCTGCGCCCGGTGGGCGGCGTGCTGCCGCCGTATTGGGTGTTCCGCGCGCTGCCGACGATTTGCCGCGACCGGCTGCCCGGCGGGTACGCGTCCTTCGGTTTCGTCACCGAGCCCGGGCACGAGCTGCCGGTCGGGATCTCGCGGCGCCACCGCATCGGCATCGATCACGTCGGCATCAACTGCGCCGCCTGCCACAGCGGCACGGTGCGCGACACGGCGGCATCACCGCCGCGGCTGATGCTCGGCATGCCGGCCCACCAGCTGGACCTGCAGGGATTCGTGCGGTTCGTACTCGAGTGCACGCTCGACAGCCGTGTCACCGCCGAGGCCGTGCGGGCCACCTTCCCGCGCGACGGCGGTCCGGACTCGTTCGAGCGCCTCCTGCTCCGCACCGGCCTCATGGACCGGCTCAAGCTGCAGACGCTCGAGCTCAAGAACCGCATCGACCCGATCCTCCGCGACGAGCTCCCGCGCTGGGGCCGCGGCCGCGTGGATACGTTCAATCCCTACAAGGCGATTCAGTTCAACTGGGATCTCGACCGCCTGCCCGACTCGGAGAAGATTGGCGCGTCGGATTTCCCGTCGCTGTGGAACCAGGCTCCGCGCGAGGGCATGCAGCTGCACTGGGACGGCGACAACGACTCGGTGGACGAGCGCAATCTGAGCGCCGGGCTCGGTGCCGGCATCACGCCGGTCACGGTGGATCATGCCGGATTGAAACGCGTCCGCGACTGGATCTGGACGCTTCGGCCGCCGCCGTATCCTTACGCGGTCGACGCCGCGCTCGCCGCGCGCGGCCAGGCCGTCTACGCCTCGCAGTGCCTGTCCTGCCACGGCGACCACCGCTTCAAGGACGGCGTCAAGAGCGGCGACCGCGTGGGCCGCGTGGAAGACATCGGTCGGATCCAGACCGACCGGCACCGGCTCGACTCGTATACGAGTACGTTCGCGCTGAACCAGTACGCCCTGTTTCCCGACTCGCGGTATCGCTTCACGCGTTTCCGCAAGACGCACGGCTACGCCAACCAGCCGCTCGACGGCATCTGGCTGCGGGGACCCTTCCTGCACAACGGCTCGGTGCCGACGCTGCGCGATCTGCTGAACGCGCCGGCCGAGCGCCCTGCGGCGTTCTATCGCGGCTACGACGTGTTCGATCAGGAGCGCGTCGGCTTCGTGTCGGACGTCGCCGAAGCCGGCGGACGCCGGCTCACCCGCTACGACACGAACATCCCGGGCAACGGAAACATGGGGCACGAATACGGCATCGCGCTTCCCGCCGCCGACAAGGATGCCATCGTCGAGTACCTGAAGACCTTCTGACACGGTGCGGAGCACTCCGATGATCAACGACACCACCGCTGGACGCTGGCTGAAGCGCGTCATCTGGCTGGGCATCCTGGCCAACCTCGCGCTCGCCCTGCCGACGCTTGCGGCGCCCGACATGATGATGGAGTTCGTCCGCCTCCCGACGGCCACGCCGGTGCTGTGGCCCCGCTTCGCGGCCTTGCTGCTGATCATTCTCAGCGTCTTCTATGCGCCGGCGGCCACCGACCTCGATCGCTACCGCATCGTGGCGTGGCTCGCCATCGGCAGCCGGGCCGCCGGTGTCCTCTTCTTCCTGCCGCAGGCGACGTACCGGCTGTTCGGCTTCTTCGATCTCGCGTTCCTCGTACCGGAACTGCTGCTGCTCCTGGTCGCCATCAACAGTGCCAGCGGGTCGCTGGCCGCGAAGCCCGCGGGCGCGAGGGCCTGATGGGCTGGGGCCGCACGTTGCGCCGGCTCGCCTTCGCCCTGCTGGTCGTCGGCGGAACGGCGGCGGCGATCCTCGTCTACGAACGATTCTTCCGCCAGGAACCCGCGCCCTACTTCGCGTCCGCCGAGGACCACTTCCTGTTCGGCTCGGTCGGGACGGAGGCCGCAGAAGGGCTGCCGTACTGGATCTGGCTCGTGCTGCCACGGGTGTTTCCGGACCTGCTGCCAACGCCCGGCGGCTACGCATCGCTCGGGTTTGTCGCCAAAGACGGCCGCGAGCTGCCGATCGGCCTTTCGCGCGTCACTGTCGGATTTCCGCGCGTCGGCATCAACTGCGCCATGTGCCACGCGGCCAGCTACCGCACACGGCCGGACGAGCCGCCGACGATCGTCGCCGCGGGCGCGTCGCATCAGACGTCGCCGCAGCAGTACTTCCGGTTCCTCTTCGACGCCGCCTCCGATCCGCGCTTCAACGCCGATACGCTGCTGGCGGAGATCTCACGCAACACCCGGCTGTCGCTCTTCGATCGCCTGCTCTATCGCTTCGCGATCATTCCCGCGTCACGCCGCGCCCTGCTGCAACAGCGCGACTCGCAAGGCAGCTGGATGCGCGCGCGGCCCGACTGGGGTCGGGGCCGTATCGACCCCTTCAATCCGGTGAAGTTCCGCATGCTGGGGCAGCCGCTCGACGACACCATCGGCAACTCCGACATGGTGCCGGTGTGGGCGCTGGCCCGGCGCAACGGACAGGCGTACCACTGGGACGGCCTGAACTCGTCGCTGCGCGAGGTCGTGCTGTCGTCGGCGCTCGGCGACGGGGCCACGAAGCAGTGGGTCGATCGCGACATGGCGCACTGGGACGACGCGGATCCGCGCACGCGGTCCAGCCTGCGCCGCATCACGGATTTCATGCTGACGGCACCCGTGCCGCCCTATCCGTACCCGGTCGACAAAACGCTCGCCGGGGCCGGTGCCTCGGTGTGGGCTGCCAACTGCGCCGGGTGCCATGCGCCGGGTGGCGCGCGCACCGGCACGATCATCCCCCAGACCGAGGTCGGCACCGACCGCCACCGCATGGACATGTGGACCACGTCGGCGGCCACGGCCTACAACGCGTTCGGCGCGGGCCGTCCGTGGAAGTTCTCCAACTTCAGACATAGCGAGGGCTACGTCGCCATGCCGCACACGGGCCTGTGGCTCAATGGCCCGTTCCTGCACAACGGCTCGGTGCCGTCGCTCGCCGACCTGCTCGAGCCGGTCGAGGCGAGGCCGAAACAGTTCTGGCGCGGCTACGACGTGTACGACCCGGCGCGCGTCGGCTTCGTGACGAGCGGCCCCGAGGCGCAGCGCGAAGCGACGTTCGTGGACACGTCGCGCCCCGGCAACAGCAACGCCGGCCACACTTACGGGACCGAACTGCCCGCCGCCGCCAAGCGCGCCCTGCTGGAGTACATGAAAACGCTGTAGGGCGGGTCCGTAGACCCGCCTCTACGTGCTCCCCACCCGCCTTACCCACCTTACCCGCCCCTGTTAACCGCGAATTAACCTGCCGGACAATCCGGTGAAATACGCTCCCGCTACTGTCCCAAGCGGGACGGTCAACGAGTGGGAGACGCAGCAACAATCCAGACGGCCACGGTCCCGCACCGCACGGGGCCCAAACGGGTACTCATCGTCGAGGACGAACGGGATATCGCCGATCTCATCAAGCACGCGCTCGAACGCGGCGGGGAAATCCGCGCCGACATCGTCGGCACCGGGGCCGCGGCCCTGACCGCCGTCACGGGCGACCCGCCCGACCTCATCCTGCTCGACCTCAGCCTGCCCCTCCTCGACGGCCTCGAACTCTTCCGCATCCTGCGGCATCGGCCGGCCACCGCGAGCATCCCGATCATCATGCTCACCGCCCGGGCGAGCGAGGCGGACCGGGTCACCGGCATCGAGCTCGGCGCCGAGGATTACATCACCAAGCCGTTCAGCCCGCGCGAGCTCGTGGCGCGCGCCAAGTCGGCGATGCGCCGCAGCCGCGGGCAGGCGCCGCCCAGCGGACCGGCCCCCTATCGCGGCAAGCACCTGTTCGTGGACTTCGAGGCGATCTCGATTCGTGTCGACCACGTGCCGATCACGCTCACGCGCCGCGAGTTCGAGCTGCTGCGGTTCCTGATCGAGAATCGCAACCGCGTGATCTCGCGCGATCGGCTCCTCGAGCGGGTCTGGGGCTTCGACCTCGAAATCGAGACCCGCTCGGTGGACGTCCACGTGTCGCGGCTGAGAGCCAAGCTCGGCGCCGCGGGCAAGCAGATCGAAACCGTCATCGGGATGGGCTATCGCTTCAGCGACATCGGCGAGAGCTAGAGGGAAGCTCTCGGCTCCCGGTTCGCGCCTTCAGGCCTGCAATCAACGAGCACGGCTCCCGCCGTGCTCGTTGCCTGTACGACCCGCGGCGAGTCTCTGCGGGACTCCGATCCAGCCTCGCCCCCCTGAACAGGTAACCCCACGGAGGTATTCCTGGATTGACCTCTTCCATGCAGAAGGCGTATAACCACGCTGCCTTGGCGGGGCGGTGCAGACAGGCGGTGTCGATCGGGTGTTGGGGACCGGCGGCGCCACGACGAACCTTTTCGGGGAGGCTGCTCATGCGCAAAAACGCGTGGAAATTTCTGCTTTGGGTCGTCCTGATCCTGGCGCCGGGCATCGCACATGCCCAGTCATCCATCACCGGCGTGGTGAGAGACACGTCGGGCGCCGTGCTCCCGGGGGTCACCGTCGAGGCATCCAGCGATGTGCTGATTGAAAAAGTCAGGACCGCGGTCAGCGACAGCAACGGCCTGTACCGCATCGTCGATCTGCGGCCCGGCACGTATGCGGTGTCGTTCACGCTTCCCGGCTTCAAGACGTATCTGCGCGATGGTCTGATATTGGCGGCGGAGTTCAACGCCACGGTGAACGCCGACATGTCCGTGGGCGGTCTCGAGGAAACGATCACGGTGACGGGCGAGAGCCCGATCGTGGACGTGCAGAGCGCCAAGCGCCAGCGCACGCTCGACAGCGATCTGGTGCAGGCGCTGCCGACGGCCAAGGGCTACGCCGGCCTGATGGTGCTGATTCCTTCGATGGTGCAGAGCGGGGGCGGCGTGCCCAACGTGCAGTTGAGCCCCGGCATGGTGGTGTTCGGCGGCCGCGGCGGCCGCGGCAACGAGGGGCGCACGCAGGT
>Ga0070675_100001877_pt1 | contig 15497 bp, 14 predicted proteins | sample KBSM43metaG_FD_65343 | JGI IMG/M metagenome (GOLD analysis project Ga0070675, IMG submission 65343) | Miscanthus rhizosphere microbial communities from Kellogg Biological Station, Michigan, USA - KBS M4-3 metaG | ecosystem: Host-associated > Plants > Roots > Rhizosphere > Soil ...
AAGGACGTCGAATCAATGCCGCTGGAGTTGCGCAGCCTTGTGGAGGCAGAACTTGCGGCCGGTAACCAGATCCTCGAAGTCGGCCATTCCTTTCCAGCGGCTCCCGTAGGTTGCTACGTCAAACTCGCCCGGCCGGTTTCGACACGGCCGCGCGCCTCGGGTGGAGGAATCGATTTCTTCGACCGCAACACCTCGATCTATTCCGGGGAGTTTGCGGACACGAAGCGCTACTTTTTCGTCCTCGAGCCTCCGAATCCTCCACCTGAACCGGACATGGACGCGATTCGGGAGGGAACCCAACGTCAGGCGCAACCTGTGGAGGCGCTGTCTGACAGCGCTGTCAATCGCTTCCGCGCGAGTATGCGCATTGACTACGAGAAATGGCACGACGGCATCGGTTACGATCTCGACATCATTCGCAACGCAACGCCGCAGGAACTGGCCGAGATTGAGGGCCTCCTCGTGGATCGTCCCGTTAGTGACTGGCGGGATGTGGAAGCGCTGGCCGCAATCGATTCTCCACGGGCTCGCAATTTGCTTTTGAAAGCCCTCCGCCATCCCGACCATCAGGTTCGGACAGCCGTCGCCGATTACGCGCCACACCTAGTGTCCGACGATGAACGCACCGCATCGCTTGTTGCAGCTTTGGAACACGCAGAACTCTATGAAGGGCTGAGTCAGGCGCTCGATCAGGTCGAGTCGTTTCACCCGCCTCGAATTATCGATGCATTGTTCCGTGGGCTGCTGAAGCGTGACGGCGGTACGGCCGTGCACTTTGCCGCGATGCTGACATTTCTTCACGGAAAGGCGAGCACCGCGTTTGATTGGGATCAGCGCCCGTTTTTTCTTCAGTTCCACACCGAAAACGGCGCCGATCGTCGTCGCCGTTTTCTCGAACTCTGCGAACGGATTAACGTCAATCCCGACGAAATGCTGCGGCGCTACGACCATTGAGATCCATCAACCCATCTGGGGAATATCGGAAGCGTTTGAGCGCCCGTCAGGCTCGTTTAGACGTTTGTCTGTCTCGTATACGTCTCGTGGGATACTTGCGCCTCGGAACCGCGCTTCTGTTCATCGCGATGCTCTGGCCCGTGTTCGTATCAAAGGCGCTGTCGACGTGGTTTCTGATCCTCCCTGTGAGCGCGTTTCTGCTACTCGCCCTCTATCATGACCGGCTCTACCGGGCACGAGACCGCGCGCGGCGAGCCGTGACCTTTTATGAGCGGGCGCTCGATCGGATTGAGAATCGCTGGCAGGGCAAAGGCAATCAGGAATTGTCGTATGCGGATGACGCCCATCTGTACGCGAAGGATCTCGACATCTTCGGCCCGGCTTCGCTCTTTGAATTGCTTTGCACGGCGAGGACACGATCCGGTGAAGAGACGCTTGCGCGCTGGCTGCGCGAGCCCGTTCCGCGCGGCGAGATCCTGGGACGCCAGGAAGCCGTTCGAGAACTTCGAGACTATCTCGATCTCAGGGAAGACCTGTCCCTGATTGGTCCTGAAGTTCGCTCGACCATCGATCCCGAGTTCATGTCGAAATGGGCGAATGCGCCTTCGGCTCTACGGTCGACAGCATTTCGTATTGCGGTCGCGCTGCTGGTGGGCACCATGCTTATCGTCTTCGCGTACGGCTTTTTCGGCCAAAACCAGCCTCTGCTTGGCCTTCTTCTCGCACTCGAAATTCTCGTTGGACTGACTCTGAGGGGACGCGTTCGGTCGGTCGTTTTGACCATCGACGAGCCCGAAAGGGAATTGCGGGTACTGGGTCTCGCTCTTCGGCGCATGGAACAGGAGTCTTTTAAATCCGAGCGGCTGCGCCAGCTTCAGAGCAACCTGGCCGGGAAAGGGAAACGCCCATCGCAGGAAATTGCGTACTTTCTGAAACTGGTGGAGTATCTCAACCAGCGACGGAATCAGTTCTTCATTATTTTGTCCGGCCCTCTCCTGTGGGCAACGCAGTTTGCGTTCGGAATCGAAGCCTGGCGTAGGCGATGCGGTCCCCAAATCGTCGGATGGCTCGATGCCTTCGGCGAGTTTGAAGCGCTCTGCGCACTGGCGGGTTATGCCTATGAACACCCGGACGACTCCTTCCCGGAGGTTGTCGAAGGCGCCACCGTGCTGGAATGCGAGGAAGTGCGTCATCCGCTCCTTCTGCGATCCTCGTGCGTTCCGAACTCCATTCACCTTGGTGGGGAACTGCAGTTACTCCTCGTGAGTGGCTCCAACATGTCGGGGAAGAGTACGCTTCTGCGAACCGTTGGAATCAATGTGGTGCTCGCTCAAGCGGGAGGGCCTGTCAGCGCAACCCGGATGAAACTGTGTGTCCTTGCGATCGGCGCCACGCTGCGAGTACAGGATTCGCTGCAGGCCGGCGTCTCACGGTTCTACGCCGAGATCAGCCGGCTGCACGACACGATGAATCTTACGGTTGGACCGTTGCCTGTTCTGTTTCTGCTGGATGAAATCCTTCACGGCACAAATTCTCATGATAGAGCTATCGGCGCCGAAGCTGTGGTTCGCGGTCTAGTTGATCGTGGCGCGATAGGCCTGGTGACAACTCATGACCTTGCTCTGGCTCGCGTTGCCGAGTCCCTAAAGCCGCGAGCGCTGAACGTGCATTTCCAGGATCACCTTGAAGACGGGCGCATGACGTTCGACTACCGGTTGCGTCCAGGTATTGTCGAGAAGAGCAATGCGCTGGAACTCATGAGAGCTGTCGGACTTAAGGTGTGATGCGATGCCTTTACTTGCCGGCGGTGTGAAAGATAAGCTTGGCCTGCAATCCGGCTGGAGCGAAAGGCTATTTCTATGACGTCCGCACTACTGCGAACAACAAAGCACGTTGGTCTGCTTTTCTGTGTCGTCATTCCGATTACGATCTGGGGACAGCGGACTGCAACGCCTGTGTTGCCCGATTGGAGCGGCGTGTGGCAGATGGTCGGGCCGACCGTTTTTGACACTTCCACTGTCGAGCCGCCTAACGGACGCGCCGGCGAACCCGGTGTCCGAGAGCGCCCACCCTATAACGAGGAGTGGGAAGCGCGCTATCGGAAGAACATCGAAGGGATTCGCAATGGTGTCTTTCCCGATCCCGTCAATACTTGCGGGACGCCGCACGGTTTTCCGCGGGTAATGAATCTTCCGGATGTCTACGAGTTTGTGGTTCGTCCGGAGCAGGTGTGGATACTCGGCGAGAACGGCCCCAACATCGTTCGGATTTACACCGATGGCCGCAAGCACCCGGCAGCCGAGGACCTGTGGCCAACCTATTCCGGCGATTCCGTGGGGCACTGGGAGAACGACACATTGGTATTCGACACCGTCAGTACCAAGGGCTCCCGCGACTCCGATGTGATCGTCGACCGGACCGGACTGATCCTGAGCGATCAGTTGCACACCGTGACCCGGATGCGCAGGATTGATGACATGACGATCGAAGCGCAGATGACTCTGGAGGATCCCAAGGCTCTCAAGTCGCCCTGGCGTGTGACAAAGCGATACCGAAAGCTTCCTGTAGATACGCGCGTTTTTGATTACTCGTGCGCCGAGAACAATCGGAACCCGGTAACATCTTCCGGGCGTACGCTGACGCTTGGCCCGGACGGAAAGCCGATCGATAAGGTCGTCGATTAGCTTGCAGAGGAAGGTTGATCATGAAGACTAACGTCATCTCGCTCGTGGTTTTGGCACTCGTTTTCTTAATCGGTGCTCCCTTTGCACAGCCGGTGCTGGCTCATCACGCGGCGACGATGTTCGACACGACCAAGGTCGTCGAGATCACGGCGACCGTCAAGGAGCTTCAGTGGACCAATCCGCACGTCTGGATTCAGGTTTACGTGCAGAAGGCGGGCGGGGCTCGGGAGGAATGGAGCATCGAAGCGAATGGGCCGAACTCGCTTTCGCGTCAGGGCTGGCGTCCGACAAGCTTCAAACCTGGCGATGTCGTGACGCTGCGCGTCAACCCCATGCGCGACGGCACGCCTGCCGGGCTCTTCGTCGGCGTTAGGTTTTCCGATGCAACTACGCTTGGCCGCTGGGATCCCCAGCCCTGAATTTCGCGCTATCCTCTGACATTTCAAGCCGTTATAAACCCTCGTTGACAGATCGGTGACCCCAAACTAGCGTGGGCAGAGGTTTTGGTCTCTTGCGTTGACTGGAGAAAAAGGAGTGACTTCATGAGACGAGAAATGACGAGAGTAGCCTTGAATGGATTCGCAATGCTGCTCGGTCTGATGCTGATTCAGAGTGCCTCGGCGCCCCTTGCGCTTGCCGAGGTCAATATCAATGTCAATATTGGCGCGCCGCCTCCCATAGTCGTCCATGAGCGGCCGACGATGGTATACCTCGCTGAGCCCGGAATGTTCGTCGCAGTCGGCGTTCCCTACGACGTCTATTTCATCAGCGGTCGGTACTACTACTTCCACGGCGACAACTGGTTCTGGGCGGGCGGTTACGACGGCCCCTGGGTGCACATTACGCGGAAGTCCCTGCCTCCCGGACTCCAGAAGTACAAGATCGTTCAATTGCGCGACTTTCGGGAGCGGGAATACAGGGTCTACAAGGTTCAAGGACCCAAATTCAAAGGCCAGCACTTCTCGGCTGACCCTGGCGCTGGAAAGGGTAAGCACGATAACGAAAACGCTCAGGGCGATAGCAACAGCCAGGGCAAAAAGAGCAACGGTCGAGGCCGGGGCAGGGGCTAGCGCTTCGTTTCCTTCGTTTACTGAAAAAATGGGCGGGGCGGCTTCGCCGGCCCCGCCCTCAAGGCCGTAACGGAATTCGTCGGTCTCCTTTACACGCCTGCATCTTTCAACATACGCCTTTAGAATGTTCAGGTTCGCCCATCGCTGCAAGGGCGAGCGTCGGAATTGTTGACAGGGACGAATGCCGATTCTGCCGCATTACGTCACTTTTCCTCAAATAGCTATTGAGACTTCCCGTTAGGCACGCGCGTTGCACTAAGTATTACGCTCTATAGTTTTGTCTGGTTGGTCGGCTGCACAAGGAGGATTTGATGCTGAAAAGGCTAATCCTGACGGTCGTCTGCCTGATGTTCATGTTCGCAATTGGATCAGTAGCTCGAGCTGAAACTGTCATCCCACCGGGTTCTCAGGTCCCCTCCTCCACGTATTACACCGATCTGATCGGCGGAGGTATTGGCAATCCACTCATCATGACCGGGGGAGGAAATGCCGCAAACGTCGGGCAGTCCCGCAATGACGATGGGTTCAGTGGCCCGATCGATCTGGGCTTCAGTCTCAACTTCTTTGGCACGACTTATACGCAATTCTGGGCCAACAATAACGGCAACATCAGCTTTGGCGGGGGAATCGATGCTTTCACTCCCACGGGTGTCATAGGAGCTAATACTCCAGTGATCTCTCCGTTTTTCGCCGATGTGGATACGCGAAGCCTGGACAGCGGTGTCATGACTCTGCGCACTGACGTTCCTAACACGATCATCGTCACCTGGGACATGGTGGGGTATTACAACTCCAACGGCGACAAGCTGAACAGCTTCCAACTTGTCTTGCGCGGCCCGGGAGCCGCTGTTGCCCCGGGTGAAGGGCAAATCGGATTCTACTATAAGGGGATGAACTGGGAGACCGGCGATGCCAGTGGTGGTGTTGGGGGCTTCGGTGGGGATCCGGCAGCAGTCGGTTTCGGCAACGGTGCAGGAGATGGCCAGGTACTCGCGGGTTCGACGGAAGACGGAATCTCGAGGCTAGTCAATAACAGTCACATCTGGTTCACTCTGGATAACGGAATTCCCGTACCGGTTCCGCCCAACGGCGTGCCAGAGCCTTCTTCGCTGTTGCTTCTTGGCGGCGGCTTGTCGGTTGTGGCGGCCTACATCCGAAGAATGAAGTCCTGAGATCAGATCTAGAATTTCTGGCAAAACGCCTTCACCTTCCTGCAACAGGAGGGTGAAGGCGTTTTCGGTTTATGCGGACGGACACACAGAGCGCCGCCCACGGAGGTCTACGGCAAGGCGAAGACAAAGACTCCGGCGGCATTACCGGGACGCAGTTCGGGAGTTAACCGAAGCGCGGCGCTGGAAACCAGAGACGGTCCCGTCGTAACGGCTACATATTGCTTGCCACCAACTGCAAACGAGATCGGGAATCCACTGACAGGAGAGTTGAGGTTCGTTTCCCACAGGACCTTGCCCGTCTTATCGTCCAGGGCTCGGAATCGTCCTGCATCGTCCCCACCGAAGACCAGCCCACCGCCTGTAGCGACGACAGAAAGCGTGCCGGCACGCTGTTCATACTTCCATGTCGTCTGACCGGTTTCTGCGGAAACAGCGAACACAGTTCCGACCTTGTCCATCCCGAGGGGAATCTGCTGCACCATTTGGAGTCCGTAGACCTTTGTCGGATCACGCTGGTCGGTTGTGGTCGTTGCGGTCTGGCACATGTTCTGCAGCGGAAAGTACATCGTGTTGGTCAATGGACTGTATGCGCCCGCCGGCCAGTTCTTGCCGCCGGTGCTTCCTGGACACGTGACGACGCTCTGGTTGACCCGCGTGAATAGTGCCTCTTCGTTGACGGTGACGGCGCCAGTATTTCCATCGATCGTTTTGATCACGTTCTGCTGAACGGTCGGCCGTGCCCACAGAAATTCTCCTGTCTTGCGGTCCAGGGTGTAGACGACGCCTGTCTTGCCCGGAATGCCTGTGATGACTTTTCGGCGTTCTCCGGCCTTGATCTTCGGGTTGATCCACAAAACGTCGCGAGCGCTCGGAGCCACGGCGGTGTCCACGAGAATGCGCTCAAAGGGATGGTCGAGATCCCAGTGGTCAACGATGTGTTGGTAGTACCACACGATTTTCCCTGTATCCGCGTCGATGGCCAGGGTGCAGTTGTGATACAGGTGCTTGTTGTCATTGCCGCCGAGGATGAATTTGGGCGCGGGTATGGTTACCGACGTTCCGACATAGATCAGGTTCAGTTCCGGGTCGTAGCTGGGAACCATCCACGTGCCGACATGCCACCGTTGCTCCATCGGAACGCCGCCCCACGTCTCGTCTCCAGGCTCCCCGGGTCGGGGAATCGTTCTCGCGCGCCAGAGTTCCTTGCCGGTTTTGGCATCGTGGGCGGTAATGATGCACCCCTCGTGGGTCGCACCCGGCTGACACTGGCGTCCGGAAATAATCTTGCCGTTGGCGATGATCGGGCCTGAGCTTGCGTTGGCCGGTTTCGTGGGATCCAGGATCTGCGTTTCCCAGGCGAGCTTGCCGGTTTGCGCATCCACTGCATAAACCGCGTTGTCCATGCTGGTATCAATGATTGTGTTGCCATAGATCGCGATATTGCGATTCGTGCCGCGCCGGTCATTGCGAAGCGGGCGCTGGTAGTCCCAGATCAGATCGCCCGTCATGGCGTCGATCGCCTGGATGTTGTCGCCAGTGTTGGGCAGGTACATCACGCCGTCGTGAACCAGCGGCGTCGATTCGTTGCTCCCCCCCGCGGCCATGCCGCGCGTCCACACCAGGCGCAACTGGGTGACATTGTTGCGATTGATCTGGGTGAGGGGGCTGTAGCCCCATCCGTCCAGAGTGCGCCGCCACATCAGCCACTCGGAGGCATCGGGTTTCTGCAGCATCGCATCGGTAACCGGGACAAAGCGCCGGTTGGCCTGGGCATGAATGTTGCGCCCCGAAGGTCCGGCAAAGAGGATCAGCGCCGCCAGAGCCAGCAATCGTTTCATTGTTGTGCCTCCCGTTTTGCGCGGATCATACCAGACTCTTTGAGCGCGTGTTAGCATCTCGCAGGAATGAAGGAATACCTGACAGCCCTGCTGGGAGCCGTGCCGCCGGGATTGCTCGTTAAAGTGGCTGTTATTTCGGCGATTGCGTTCGTCGGCACACTCGTTGCCATTCCTTTCGTCTTGGTCCGTCTGCCCGAAGACTACTTCGACGTCCGGGTGCCGCGCACCTGGATGGAAGGTCGTCATCCCGCGTTGCGCATCGTGAGCCGGGCGCTCAAAAACATTGTCGGTGTCGTGTTCGTGCTCGCCGGACTTTCCATGCTGGTCCTTCCCGGACAAGGCGTCCTGACGATCCTCATTGGAGTCTCACTGCTGGATTTTCCGGGAAAGCAGAAGCTTGAGGCCCGGATTGTCGGCCACCCCAGGGTATTGCGTACGGTGAACTCCCTGCGGGCGAAGTTTGGGAAACCGGCTTTTGTGATCGAACCGAGACGATGAGTTCTGGTGACGTTGACCGAATTCGCGACCAACATAGTGCCTGTCCCCGGAACGCTCGCGCGAATTCGGTCAACGTCACCAGAACTCTCGTCTAAGGAGGATTTATGGCAAATATCGGTTATATCGGACTCGGCGCGATGGGCAGCCAGATGGTGGATCGGCTGCTCGAGAAGGGCCACGCTGTTACGGGCTACAACCGCACGCGCTCCAAAGCGGAATGGCTCATCGAGAAGCGAATGCAGTGGGCTGACTCTCCTCGAGAGGTCGGCCAGGCCGCTGACGTGATCCTTTCGATGGTTTCCAATGACGCCGCACTCCTGGACGTTGCGGAAGGGCCGCAGGGATTGCTTGCCGCTCTGAAGCCAAATCAATTGTGGGTGGATATGAGCACGGTGAGTGCCGCCACTGCTCGTTCCCTTGTCGCCAGAGTTCGCGAGAAAGGCGCCGATATGGTCGACGCGCCCGTATCGGGCAGTACGGTTACTCTGAAGAAAGGTGATCTTCTGATCATGGTCGGAGGCCGCCCCGAAACGTTTGAGCGCCTCAAGCCGCTCCTGCTCGATATCGGGAGAAAGGTCATTCACGTGGGCGACAACGGCAATGGGCTGATCTGCAAGATCGCGACGAATCTCAGCCTTGCGGTTCAGATGCTCGCCTACTCGGAAGGCATCTTGCTCGCAGAGAAAAGCGGCATTCCTCGTGAGGTCGCCGTGGAAGTTCTTTCCAACGGCGTCATCGCATCACCGATGGTTCAGTATCGGTCGACGTTCGTCATGAAACTGCCTGACGAAGCCTTATTCAATGTGAACATGCAACAGAAGGACATGCTGCTCGCGCTGGAAATGGGGCGAAAACTCGACGTTCCTTTACCGACGACGGCCGTCACCAACGAATTCCTTACAGCGGCTCGCGGCATGGGTTTTGCCGACAAGGACTTCGCAGTTGTCTTTAACGTGCTCGCAAAGATGGCAGGTGTTGATCCTGCGAAGTGAAGAGTCGCCCGGCATTTAGCTCCACAGTCGAGCGGTCGCAATATCGGCGCCCTCTCGCAGAGACTTGAGTTTCAGCCACACCGCAGGCTCGATCACCCATTCCCGTCGCGTGAATGTTCCGAAGCCGCAGTCCGTGCCTGCGATGACCCGTTCGCGATCGCCGACTGCATCGACGGCTTCTTCAATGCGGCGCGCCACGACTTCAGGATGCTCCACAATGTTGCTGGTTGTCTCAATGCATCCTGGAATGAGCACCATGTGATCCGGCAGGCGGTGCCGCCGCAGTGCGCTGTATTCGTGTTGATGCCTCGGGTTTGCGAATTCGATACTCAGTGCTCCGACGTTGGCCTGATAAAGCACGGGCAGAATGAGATCCAGGCCCACGTCGAACACATGGGGGCCGTCCCAATTTCCCCAGCAGCAATGCAGCCTGACGCGCTCCCGCGGAATTCCTTCGAGACCCTTATTAATCGCCGCAACATGCCTTTCGATAGCAGAAACAAACTGCGAATCGGAGACGTCGCGATAGAACATCGAGCGGTCCATCGCGAGATCCGGAGAGTCGACCTGCACGAGGAAGCCGGCGTTGTGTATCGCCCGATACTCCTGGTTCATTTCGCGCGCGAGCGCATCAAGGTAGGACTCGTGAGAATCGTAATAGGCGTTTAACATCGTGCTGGAAATGATTCCGGGAGACGGCGCTGTCATAAAGCATTCACGGAATGCATTGGCAGCCTTTACCGTCCGCTTGAGGCGCTCGATTTCTTCAGTGATGACCGGCGCACCGAGATATCGCACTTCGCTCCGGGCTTCGGGGGCGTTTTGCATCCTGCTGCGCTTGGGAAAGCGGTGCATCAGAACTTCGACGAGTTCCGGAAACTCTTCGTAGTCTCGTCCCCGTCGTCGTTTGGATTCTCCGGCAAATCCGGACATACGCTCCGCTACATAGGTCTGAAAACCCACGCGCTGCTGCTCTCCGTCGTTGCCCACGTCGATCCCCGCAGCGGCCTGTTTTTCGACGACTCGGCGCACGCCTTCGTCCATGGCGCGCGAGAGATCATCCCGGCCGACGGCTTCTCCTTCCTCGCGGCGAACCAGCAAGTCGGACAGTTCGTCATTGCGCGGCAAGCTTCCTACGTGGGTTACCAGAATGCGATCGAGGCTGGTGATCATGCGTACTCCATTGAACAACTAACGTGGAAGGCCGCAAGAATACTACTTGTCGCGCGATCGAGGCGAAGCAAAGTTTGGTCCCGCGGCCTCGGGGACAGGACGTTGTCAAGCAGACTCACCCATACCACCGCAATTAAATCGAGAAACTCCGATTTGACCCCGCTGCAGAATGACCACGCGGTGTCAGACGCCGCACCACTGCATGGAGGCTTCGATGAAACTGACTGCGTTTCGCTTTGTTCCCGCCCTGGGACTTGTCCTGGTTCTGCTGTGCCAGAGCGGCTTCTCTCAAAACCTAGGCTCCGATGCGCGGCGACTTGCGCTTGGAGGCGCTGGCGCGACCGGTACCGTGACCTCCGAGATGATCGGGAAGCAGCAGGACTACACGTCAATCCCGATTCCCATCGGCTTGATCCAGGTTTTCAAGAACCGGGAGATCTTCGATCCGACCGATCCAAACTTCGATCCCGTGCGAGCGGTCGAATACGCGGCTGATCCTCTGCACCTGACGATGAACCGCGATTCCAATCCGCAACAGAACCTGTTCATCACGAACCTGATCGATGCCGGATTGAACATCAATCGCGACTTGAATACGTATCGAGGATTCAAGCCTGCTCAACACATCCACGCGCAGGGCCTGATTGCGCCGTCCTGGGGGAAGACCCTTCGAGTTGGAAGCGCCAATGGAAACTCGCATGGGATCTACGTGGGGGCTGGCCCGTACCTGGCTATCGGAACAGACCTGGATTTCGATCAGAGGCTGATCGATGTGTTCTCGAGTTCGGCGAATCTCTACCACCCCAGTAGCACCTACGTCATCGGTGACGTGACGACCGGGCAGGCTGCAGTCGCCATAACCGGCGGCTATCGCGGGCGTTTCGCCGTGAAGGGCCTTGACAACGCGTCAAAGGGAGAAGGCGTTTACGTTTCCGCAAACTACAACTATCTCCACGGAATTCACTATGACAACGGAGACCTGGCTCTCCAACTCGATACAGACTCCTCCGGTTTGCTTATCATGACGCCTTCGAGCGTTCCGCTTGTCGTGAACAGAACAACTTCCAGGAAGGGCCATGGCTTCTCACTGGATCTCGCTACGGGAGTTGTAAAAGGTCCATGGAAGGTCGGCGTGGGTCTTGACGGAGTCGGTAACCGCATCAACTGGAGAGAAGCAACCGCTCGCAGGTACGACTTGCAAAACCTCTTTAACGGCGGTGGCTTCACCAGCACCTCGCTGCCGCTGGCGAGTTCGGACATTCGAGCCACTCTTCCGGTTCGCTTCCATGGCAACGTCGAATACACCACAGGACGCTGGACCGCGGCGACCGAACTGGGCAAGGGCTTTCACGGTTTCGACTTCAATGGAGGTGCGGAATACCGTTTCGGTCCGCTCGCATTCCGGGGTGGCACGCGGTACAACAGGCACCTCTGGCACGGTTCGACGGGCCTCGGGTTCAATATCATTCCGAAAATCGGGATTGATGTCGCCGCGTTTCAGTCAACAACCAATCTCGAGAATGATCACCGGCTCTCTTATGCCGTTTCACTCCGCATCAATCATTCTGAACGGTAGCCGTTAGTTTCCCGCCTGACGTATCATCTCGGGGGAGTTAGGAATTTACGGGACGGACTAACTGAAGATCCCTCATCCGGCCCTTCGGGCACCTTCTCCCGGAGGGAGAAGGAACACCACACGCCATTCCCTCTCCTCCGGGAGAGGGTGGCGCGAAGCGCCGGGTGAGGGATCTTCAGTAGTCCGTCCCCTATTCCCCTAATCCGCTCCCATCATGGAATTCGAACCGACGCATCTTCTGAGGATATTGGCCTGCTTTGCTATTGGCGCCATTCCGTTCGCAAAGGTCGCCATGTGGGGCACGGGCATTGATATCACCAAGGTCGGTTCAAAGAATCCTGGCTTCAACAACGTTCTTCGAGTTTCGACAAAGCCTCGCGCCGCGATCGCCCTCGTCGGCGATATTACCAAGGGCTTCATCGCGGTCCTCCTGCTTTCTGGCGGCGTTCCGTCGCAGGTGGCGTGGATGATGGGCATTGCGGCGGTCGCCGGACACTGTTGGAGTCCTTTCTGTGGGTGGAATGGCGGAAAGGGCGTCGCAACCACCGTCGGCGTCCTGCTGGCGCTGGCGTGGAAGCCCACCCTGATTTGCCTACCTCTCTATGTTATCGGCCGATGGTTTGGACGGCGCATGGGTTGGAAGCAGGAGGGCGCGATCTCGTCGCTCACGACGATGTTGGTGCTTGCAACCCTGGTATTTACGATACCCGCGTACGTCCTGTTTGCCATCGTCTTTGTTCGCCACATTCCGAATCTCAGAGAAATCTTCAGGAAGTAACCCATTTTCCCGTAAAATCGCGGTTTGAATTCTTCGGAAACATTCCACAAAGCGGCTAGCCCCGTACCAGCGTCCGACGGTTCTTTGATTATTCCGGAACCTCAGGCCGCGTCTCCAGAGAGCGATGCAGAGAGCCTCGATGTCTGGGGATTTCGAGACACGCATTTTGATGTCAGCGAGAACGGCCACGTCATCATTCGAGGAAGCCGTTACGAACTGAGCGGCAAGGAACTCCCACGGTTCCTTCCTTGGGTTCGAGAGGTTCTTCAAGTTGATCTGAATGTGAAAGAGATCCACGCTCCGAGATATCCCACCGCGATTCCCGAGCCGAACCTTCCGGAGGAGTTCCTCGCTTCACTGAAAAGCTTTCTTTCACCGACGCAGATCAACGCCAACAGCGAAGTGCGGATGCGCCACGGCCACGGGCATACGCAGGAAGAAATGTACGCGATCAAGTACACGCAGCTTGGGCGCGTTCCCGATGTGGTCGTCTATCCGGAATCTGAAGAGCAGGTAGCGAACCTGGTCGAAACGGCCAAGACACATAACGCGACCCTCGTTCCCTACGGAGGCGGCACGAACGTTACGGATGCGCTGCGATGCTTTCCGAACGAACGGCGATCTATCGTCTCCGTAGACATGCGCCGGATGAATCGAATCCTCTGGATCGATCGGCGGAACATGCTTGCGTGCATCCAGGCTGGCGCCGTCGGCCGCCACATCATGGCCGAGCTGAAGAAGTATGGCGTCACGATGGGACACGAACCCGACAGCGTCGAGTTTTCAACGCTCGGGGGCTGGATCGCGACGAACGCCAGCGGTATGAAGAAGAACAAGTACGGGAACATTGAGGATCTGGTTCTCGACGTGACTGTGGCGACTGCCGCGGGAACTTTGGAACGATCCAGTTGCTCACCGCGCGAATCTGTGGGCATGGATCTCCGGAGGTTGATCTTCGGGTCAGAAGGGACCCTTGGTATCGTGACTTCGGCGGTCGTTAAGATTTTTCCCCTGCCCGAAGTACAGGAATACGGATCCGTCCTGTTTCCAACCTTCGAGGATGGTTTCAAGTTCATGTACGACCTGACGCGCGAAGCGACGCCTCCCGCAAGCGTTCGCCTCGTAGACAATCTTCAGTTTCAGTTCGGGCTTGCGTTGAAGCCGAAGTCGGATGGTTTGGGAAAGCTCAAGAGCCGCATCGAACGATTCTTTGTGACGAGGGTGAAGGGATTCGCGCCGGACAAGATGGTCGCCTGCACGCTCGTTTTCGAAGGAACGCATGATGAGGTGCAACAGCAGCAGAAGACTCTCTATCGAATCGCAGCACGGCATGGCGGTATGAAGGCCGGAGGCGAGAATGGCCGGCGCGGATACCAGCTGACCTACAGCATCGCGTACATCCGTGACTTCCTCATGAATTACTACATCCTCGCCGAGTCTTTTGAGACGTCGGTTGCGTGGAGCGATGCGCTGGCGTTGTGCGGCAACGTCAAGCGGAGGCTGATGGAAGAGTACGAACTGCGGAAGTTACCCGGAAAACCCTTCGTCACGGCTCGCGTGACGCAGGTGTATCCGACGGGCGTCTGCATTTATTTCTACTTCGGTTTCTACTACAAGAGCATTACGAATCCTCACGAAGTCTTTCTGGAACTCGAGAATGTCGCTCGAGACGAAATCCTCAAGTCCGGCGGATCGCTATCCCACCACCACGGAGTCGGTAAACTGCGGCGAGCCTTTCTGCCGCGCATCATGTCCCCCGCTACGCTCCAATGGAAGCGTGATTTAAAGAAGAGTCTCGATCCGGAAAATCTCTTTGGCGCCGGCAATCAGGATCTGGATATTCGATGACCAGTGACGGCAAGTGGGCCATTATCACCGGAGCTTCTTCCGGGATTGGTAAGGCCCTCGCTATGGAGTTTGCATCCGGAGGGCTGAATGTTGTGCTGACCGGCCGAAGCGAACAAGCGCTTGCAGAGGTCGCCAAAGACTGCAGGGCCAAGTTTCGCGTTGCCGCAGAAATCATCCCGGCGGAGCTGTCTGGTTCCGATACAACGGACCGATTGATCAATGCAATTATTGCTCAACCGCGTCAGTACGAGATTCTCGTGAATAACGCGGGCTTTGGCGTTAACGGGTCGTTTTCCGATACGGACATCCAAAGCGAGATCGACCTGGTCAACGTTCAGCTGACCGCAGCGCTCAAGCTGACGAAAGCCGTCCTGCCAGGAATGATTTCGCGTCGCAGTGGCCGGATCCTGAATGTTGGATCGGTCTATAGCTATGCGCCGGTGCCGTTTCAATCGGTCTACAGCGCGTGTAAAGCTTTCCTGCTGTCGTTTTCCGCAGCAATTCGGAACGAGTTGTCGGAATCGGGTGTAACGGTAACAGTCTTCTGCCCGGGGATCACGCAGACCGAATTCCGGTCGCGTGCCGGTATTGCGGAGAAGAACAAGAGTTCAGGGATGACGGCGGAAGCAGCCGCACGCATCGCTGTTCAGGGCACGATGAGAGGGAAACCGGTTGTGATTCCCGGAGTGGGGAATCGGGTTTTTGTGCTTCTGGCGAAGCTGCTGCCGAACACGTCGTTCACGAATATCATCCGGTACATCAACCGGAAGCGCGGGCATAAGGGGTAGAGCCAGGAACACAAAATAAATCCGGCACTGCTTTTCGTAATTGCGATCACGTATTCGCGCGGCGGGCACCGCGGAGCGGTGCAGGGAATGTAGCCGGGGGTAAGCGCGAAGCGCGCAACCCCCGGT
>Ga0070675_100001879_pt1 | contig 15492 bp, 11 predicted proteins | sample KBSM43metaG_FD_65343 | JGI IMG/M metagenome (GOLD analysis project Ga0070675, IMG submission 65343) | Miscanthus rhizosphere microbial communities from Kellogg Biological Station, Michigan, USA - KBS M4-3 metaG | ecosystem: Host-associated > Plants > Roots > Rhizosphere > Soil ...
AGCCGACCCGCAGCACCTTGCGCGCGGTTATGGTCTCGAGCGGCGGGAGGGTGGTCGCAGGGGCTGGAGACGGCGTGCGCGCGACGGTGGCCTCGACCGGTTCGTTGAGCAGGTGCATCGACGCGAGGACCCGATCCTTCGAGTATTCCGGCGACAGACCCGACCCGAACAGTACCCGCGTGGAACCGAGGACCAGCACCGCCAGGGCGGTCGTGATGCCGGCGTAGCGCAGCACCGATGCGCGGCGCCAGCGCAGATGCCCGGTGACCGCGCAGGAGACGAGCAGCGCCACCGTGAGCGTATGGACCGCCGCAACCAGCGAGCCGACGCGCGAGTTGATCACGCCGGTGGCGAGAAACAGCTGAAAAGTATCGGCGGGAATACGGAACTCGTCGAGGAGAAATGGCACCGCCGCGGTGAGGCTGCCGAAAAAGGTGACCAGCCCCGTGAGTGCCAGAGCGGGATAGTCCGACGGCGCCACCGGCACGTCGGCGAACCATCCTGCGAAGAGCACGAAGCTGAGAGACAGCAGCTTTCCCGTGTGCGGAAAGTTGAAGGAGGCGGGCACGATGACCTCGGTCAGCCGGCCCGGCTCTTCGTCACCCGGGCGCAGACGGCCAAGCACCTGCTGGGCCGCCTGCATGAGGCTCGGAAGCACGATGAACAGGTCGCCGGCGATGCACGCGGTGATGAGCGAATCGCGCGAGGCGCCGAGCATGTCTCTGGCGCGAATCGGCGTGAGGGCGCCGACCAGGCCGGGAAGCACCCAGAGACTGACCAGGAGGGCCGTCGCGACGTAGGCCACCAGGTAGATCTGCAGACGGCTCAACTGCTCCAGGCTCAGCGTCCCGGCGGCGTTGGCGGCGATCGCAAACAGTCCATAGGGGGTCAGGCGGGTCACAGCCCGGGTCGCCGCGGCGATCGCGTCTTTCGCGACCTTCAGGACGTCGAGCAGGCGCTCGCGGCGCTCGACGCCGACCAGCGCGATCCCCAGGAACAGCGAAAAGAGCACCACCGCCGGCACCACGTTGTTCGCCAGCGAATAGAACGGATTTGCCGGAATGTAGAGGCCGATGAAGTCGAACGCGGGCCGTTGCTCCAGGAGGCTCGAACTGAAGAACGACGCGTTCTGAACCGAAGGGAAAGTCACGGGAATCAGGAACGCGAAGGACAGCGCCAGAATCCACAGCCCGCCAATCACGGCCGCCGCTTTCGCGCCGAGCGTCCGGATCTCCGACCCGCGCAGGGACCCGAGGCTGGCGATGATCGAGACGGTGATGTAGGGCAACACCATCATCTGGAGCAGCTTCACGAACCCGTCGGCCGCCCAGCTTAACGCCGCCGCCTTGTCCCCGAAAAAGAGCCCGGTGAGGGTGCCGAGCGCGAGCCCGACGAGGATCTGCCTGGTGAAGGTCATGCCGTCTACCTCACGGCATGCGGCACGCTGGCCGCTGAACGCGGCTTAGTTCTCGATCCGCACGTCGGTCAGCCGCACCGGCTCGGTCCCGTAGTTCTCGAGCTCGATCGACTGCTTGTCGCTGCTGAGCGCGACCTTCGCATAGACCGCCATCTTCCCCACGCCAACGCCCTGCGTGTCGAAGCGGATCTCGATCAGCGTGAATGGATACTCGAGCCGCCGGGAGGCGCTGGCCTCTTCCTCGAACCCGATCGGACGGTCGGTCGCCAGCAGCACGCGGCGTCCGCCGCCGGGCAGCGACGACGTGAAGGCGTAGCGCAAATCCCGCTCGGGCGTGTTCGGCAGGCGGATGAACCCAACCTTCGGGCTGCTCTCCAGCGCATGCAGCAGCTGCGCCTGGCCCTTGGTCCTGAATGCGGTGACGAGTTTCTCCCGCTCCCTCGCGCTCGACCACCGGTCGATGTTGACGAACACGTGTCCGGCGACGGAAGGGCCACTGCCCATGTTGACGGCAGTGGCACTGTAGCGCTCCGGCGCGCCCGTGGTCTGGGCGCCGACCCGCAACGACATCCCGCCGGCCACGACCACGCCGCACACCAGAGTCATCGCGGTTCGACAGAACCATCGGGCGCGCACCGGCGTCCCCGGCTCACGCCTTCGGCTTGGGTGGGAAGTCCTTGAGAATCTTCTTCACCGCCGCGGCGATGTTCTTGTCGCGTTTTTCGGCCTTGGCCTGGACGTCCACTTCCTTGACGCCCATGCCGCGCCACACGATCGCCTTCTTGGACGCTTCGGCGACGTCGATGACCAGTGTGCCGACGAGTATTTCGTTGACGCGCACATCGGTCGTACCCCAGCCGCCTCCCCACCCGTAGCCGTACGGGCCGTAGCCGCCGTAGCCGGAGCTGAACGTGGTGATGTCCTGCTTCTTGTCGAACGCAATGTGATAGACCACGACCACGTCGGGCATGGCGTCGTTTTTCGACAGGCCCTTGGCGACCATCTCGGCTTCGATCGCGGCGACGATCCGGTTGTGTATCAGCGGATCGTTGACCTTCGTGCCGTCCTTGAGGGTGTAGGTCTTGAACTTCGAGAAGTCCGTCGTCTTGTCGAAGTCGAAGCTGGTTTTCTGCGCCAGCGCAAGCGTTGGCGCCAGGAGCACGATTGCTGCGGCAGTCAGGAGAGCTTTCATGATGGCCTCATTCAGAAACGGAACCCGAACGTGAGTGGATAGTAGGTGCCGTTTGCACTCCCCGAACGGTCTTCGCTGCCGGCGGGCAGCAGCGAGCTGTCGAACTCCGGTCCCCACACGTGGTGGAACCGCGACTCGACAAAGAACTCCGCCGTCTCGCCGATGCCAAACCCGACGCCGGCGCCGATATTGAACCCAAAGTCCCAGCCACCGCGCGAGCCGACAACGCCCTCGATCGGGTACGTCCCGCACACATACCAGTACGGGTCACAGATGACGCCGTTGCCGATGTACTCCGTGATCTCCACGCTCCGGTAGTACATACCCGGTCCGGCCAGCACATACGGACGGATCGTGGCGCCGGTGGGTGCGAAGCTCCCGATCCAGTTGAAGTCCAGCTGGTGCGTAGTGTGATTCGCCGAGAAGCGCGTCGCGCCAAAAAACGGCGCGTCGTCCTTGATGTCGAACCAGCGGTAGGCGTACTCGAACTGAAACGCTGCAAAGCGGCTCATGTCGAAGGTGACGCCGATGGCCGGACCCCAGCCGTTCCCGAAATGATCGCCGAGATCGCCCGCGTTGAACGTCGGGCCGCCGCCGATGTTCACATGCACCGTCTTCTGGGCGCTGCTGGGCGACGCCGTCAGCACCAGCAGCAGAGCCCCAAGAGCCACGTAACTCCCGATTCGCATGATTTCAAATCCTCCTGGCATCCAGGGGAGCAAGAGGCAGGCCACGGTGCCGTCAGAAGGCCTGACGGGCCGTTTGTCGCGTCATTCGCGCCGGGCACCGCCTTGGGAGGGTGGCCCTCTGCCGATCCCTCGGTAGCGCGATGACAACATACCGTGACCGGACGACGCCCTGTGACGAACTGCGGCCCGCTCAGGGGGCGTTGGGCGGTCCCCGTCTTGCACCCGCGACGCTGATGACCCTGCGGTGGTGCCTCGCAGTCATCCTCGTCGCGATGCCCGCCATCGCGGTCGCGCAGGAGACGCGCTCCGAGTCCATCGCCGCGGAACAGGCTGAAAAGGCCAGGAATCTCGCCCCCCGCACCCCTCATTGGGGTGAGGCGCTTCTCTTGCGCTTTCAGCAGCAGCTTGTCGAGCAACCATCCGGCTTTTATCCGTATTTCGCCAGCGTCTACAGCGGCGGCGGGTTCACGCTCGGCGGGGGGTACCGCCGCTTCACCGGCGACCGCACCCAGGTGAGTCTCGCGGGGTTGTATTCGGCCAAGGGCTACAAGTCGGTGGAGGCCACCGGCACGTCGCCCGGGCACCTCTCGGGTCACCTCGACCTGGGCGGCACGGCGTCCTGGAGAGATGCCACGCAGGTGGCGTATCACGGGCTCGGGATCGGCAGCCCCGCCGACATCGACACCGCCTTTCGCATGCAGCAGGTGGTCGTGGGCGGCGACGCGACGGTGCGGTTGCACCGGTGGGTGCGGCTCACGGCTGCGACGGCGTACGAGGACTACACGCTGAAGGATCCGACCGGGGATCTCGTCCCCGTCGAGGATGTCTTCACGCCCGCCACGGCTCCCGGCGTCGGCGTCGATCCCGCATATCTGCACGTCACGGCCTCGGCCGCCTTCGACTGGAGGCCGGCGGAGGATTACGCGCGGCGCGGCGGGCTCTACCGTCTCACCCGCCATCATTACGCCGATCGGGACGACACCTACAGCTTCGATCGGCTCGACGCCGAGGTCGTGCAGCACATTCCGATCGTGCGGGAGAACTGGGTGATCTCGCTGCGCGGCCAGCTCGAGACGACGCTGGACGACGAGGATCAGGTGCCGTACTTCCTGCTGCCCTCGCTCGGCAGCGGCAGCACGCTGCGCGCGTACAGCAGCTGGCGCTTCCGCGATCGCCACGCCATGCTGATGTCGGGCGAGTGGCGATGGATTCCCAATCGCCGGGCGCTCGACATGGCGTTCTTCTACGACACCGGCATGGTCGCGCCCAGTCTCGACGCGATCGCGCTGAAGCGGTTCGTCCACGACTTCGGCGTCGGCATCCGCTTTCATGGGCCGGTGCAGACGCCGCTCCGGGTCGAAATCGCCCGAGGATCCGAGGGCCTCCACCTGGTGTTCGCTGCCAGCGCGGCGTTCTGATGGTGGCCACACCCACACGAACCCTGGCGCGACTGGCCCTCTGCGGGCTCCTGGCCGCGAGCCCGGCGCTGCTCGCCGGAGCCGAACGCCGTTTCTTCGACGACGATCCTCTGGCGCGCGAACCCGACACCCAGGACGCCTCGAACGTGCAAGCGGACGACATCGATCTGATCGTCGATTTCGCGATTCAATCGTTCGGCCGTCCCGGGGATCCGCAGCCCGACGTGCGCGCGCGCAACATCAACACGATTGACGAGGTGCCGGACTCGAACTGGTTCACCAATCGTCTCCTGACGAGGGCAGTGACCGCGGATGACGTGTCACGCGGACCGGTCACTGGCGCCGGGCCGGCCCCGGGGCCGTGGGCCGTCGTGTCGCGGAAACTCGCCGGGGCCGCGCCCGGGTTCACGATCCGCGATGCGGGCGGCGACGTCTGGTTCGTCTCGTTCGACGCGGCGGGCCATCCCGAAGCCGCGACCGGCGCGATCATGGTCGCCAACAAGATCTTCTGGGCGCTCGGGTACTGGCAGGTGGAGAACCATCTCGTGACAATGGCGCCGGCCAGCCTCACCATCTCCGAGGAGGCGAGATTCACTCCCCAATCGGGGCGCGAGCGCCGGATGGAACGGCGCGACCTCGACGACGTCTTTGCGCGGGCGCATCGAAGCGCCGATGGCACCTATCGCGCCGTGGCCGCGCGCGCCGTGCCCGGCCGCTCGGTCGGCGGCTTCCGCTACCACGGCACCCGCCCGGACGACCCCAACGACGTCGTCCCCCACGAGCACCGGCGCGAGCTGCGGGCCCTGAAGGTGTTCGGCGCCTGGACCAATCTGTCGGACATGAAGGCAGGGAACACGCTGGATACGGTCGTGACCGAGAACGGCCGCAGCGTGGTGCGGCACTACCTGCAGGACGTCGGGTCCACGTTCGGAACCGGCGCCAACGGCCCTCACGATTACGACGAGGGGTGGGAGACGCTGTTCGACCTCGGGCTGACGCGGAAGCGCCTGGTGAGGCTTGGATTCGTCTTCGAGCCCTGGCTCACGGCGCCGTATGTGGAGCATCCTGCCATCGGGCGGTTCGAAGGCGACCGATTCGATCCGGAGGGTTGGCAGCCCCGCGTCCCCATGGCCGCATTTCTGCGGGCGCGCGCCGACGACAACTTCTGGGCGGCCCGGCGCGTGGCGGCGTTCACCGACGATCTGATTCGAGCCGCCGTCCGGGCGGGTGGCTACTCCGACCCGGCCGCCGCGGCGCTGCTCGCCGATGTCCTGATCAAACGCCGGCAGAAGATCGCGGCGGCGTATCTCCCCGCAGTCAACCCGCTGATCGACGTCACCCTGTCAGGCGATGGCCGGCTGCGCTTCCGCAACGCGGCCGTCGACGCAGGTGTCGCCCCCCCGCCGTCCGGCGGGTACACTGCGAACTGGGCCGTCTTCGACAACCTCACGGGCGAGACCCGGCCGCTGGGGCCGGCCACCACGTCCCTCTCGAGCGACGTTGCCGCGCCGCCGCAGCTGCCATCGGCGATCGGCGCATTCGTGCGGGTCCAGGTCGCGGCGGTCGGGCCCGCCCGTGACGAGTGGACGCGCCCGGTCGATGCCTATTTCCGGCGGGCCGCCGATGGCTGGCGTCTCGTCGGGCTGGTCAGACTTCCCTAACTTTGGAGCCGAAGCGCATGCAACCACAGTCGAAATACATCACACCGGCCATCGCGGCGGCACTGGCGCTCGGGCTCATCGTCGGGCTCGAGGCCATGGACGTGAAGGTCGAGCACAACAAGACGTTCGATTTCAAGGCGGTTCGCACCTGGGCCTGGAATCCCAAGGGCGCCGGCGACGTCATCATGGCCCGCACGCAGGAGGACGATGCGGCGGCGATGAAAGCGTACGTCGATCCGCTGGTCCGGGATGCCGTGGCGACCGGCCTGATGGGGCGGCTGCAGCCAGCGGCCGCGCAGCCCGACGTGACGGTCACCTACTATCTGCTGCTCAACACCAATATCTCCTCGCAGACGGTGGGCCAGTTTCTCCCGGCGACGACCGCGTGGGGCATCCCGCCGTTTCCGCAGGCGACACAGTCCCTCAAGGTCATGAACCAGGGATCCCTGGTCATCGATCTGACCGCGCAGGATGTCGTGGTGTGGCGCGGCGTGGCCCAGGCGCAGATCAAGCCGGATGCGCCGACCGACAAGCGGGAGTCGCTGCTGCGCGAGGCCGTACGCGATCTGCTCAAGCGCTACCCGCCGAAGCCGTCGTAGGTGCAGCAATGGCGATGGGCGACAAGGCGCGCAACCCGCCGCACTGGCGGCCGATATCGCGGTTCCCGGGCAATGTCGATTCGCCCGCTCCGTCGGCCTGGGTGGACGTCAAGGTCGGTGCGTGCTCCCGCAGGGGTCCGTCGCGCGCCGTCAACGACGACCACTACCTGGTCCTGCGGCTCGGACGGCACCAGGAAACCCTCCTGACGAGCCTCCCCTTCGACGGCGTCCCGTCGCGTTTCGACGAGTTCGCGTACGGGATGGTCGTGGCCGACGGGATGGGCCAGCGGGCGGAGACAGCAAGCCGCCTCGCGATCACCACACTCGCCCACCAGATGGTCCACTTCGGCAAGTGGAACCTGCGGGTCGACGAGCCGGTGGCGAACGACATCATCGACCGGGCCCACCGCTTCTTCAAGAACATCGATGCCGCGCTGCTCGACGCAGCCAACGGCAACCCCGCCGGGTTGCAGACGACGCTCACCGCGGTCTTCAGCGCCGGCAACGACCTGGTCTTCGCCTACGTCGGGGATTCGTCGGTGTTCCTGTTCCGCGACGGAACCCTGATGCCGCTCACGCGGGACCTATCGGTCGCCTACGCGCCCAGCCCGGGACCCAGCGGCGACGTGGCCGCCGGCGCGCCCGATCCGACGTACGTCGAAAGCGAGACGCTCGGAGGGACCGGTCTACGCCGCCCGAGGGCGGGCGTCGAACGCGTCGGCCTCCTGGATGGCGACCTCATTCTTCTGTGCACGAACGGCCTGACCGATGTCGTGGGGGAATCTCGTATCGCCGAGACGCTCCGGCTGCACAGCACACCGGACGATCAGTGCCGGGCGCTGGCGGATCTTGCCGCCGCTTCGGGCAGCCGCGATGACGTGACGACGGTCGCCGCCCACTATCACATCGCCGCGGACCCCGGCACCGACGACGCCGTCCACCAGCCCTAGATCGTGGTGCCCTGATCCGCTGCTCGACGGGAGGCCACCGTCGAGCAGAAGCGGCTCTCGGAGGCTACTTCCCGACCTGTATACCGATCACTTCACCAGACACGATCAGCTCGACGCGCCGGTTCTTCTGCCGTCCCGCGGCCGTCGCGTTATCCGCGATCGCCATCGTCTTGCCGAAGCCCTTCGCGGTCACGGCATCGGCGGACAGTCCCTGTTGAACCAGGTAGCTGCGAACCGCGCCGGCGCGCTGCTCGGAGAGCGTCTGGTTCAGCGCGTCGCTTCCGGTGCTGTCGGTGTGGCCTTCCACCTCGAGCTTCAGGCCGGGGTGCGCCAGGACGATTCCGGAAAGCCGTGCGAGCGCCTCACGGGTGGGCGGGCGCAGGTCGTACTTCCCCGTGTCGAACAGCACATCGGCCATCGTGATCACCAGGCCACGAACGCTGTCCGTGGTTTCGAGAATGCGGTTGAACTGTTCGAGCAGCTGCGCGCGCAGGGTCTCGGCCGCGACCCGGGCCCGTTCGGCTTCCGCCCTGGCGCTGGCTTCACTGGCCGCGGCCGCCGCTTCGCGGGCCTCGGCGGCGGCCGTGCGACTCGCCGCCGCGCGTGCAGCTTCGGCCTCTCTGGCCGCGGCTTCCGCCTTGAGCTGCGCCTCACGCGACGCGGCGAGCTCGGCCTGCAGCCGTGCCTCCCGGTCCGCACGCTCTTTGGCCGCCGCAGCCTCCCGGTCCGCACGCTCTTTGGCCGCCGCCGACTCCGCGGCCGCTTTCGTTTCTGCCGCCGCCTTCGCGGCGGCTGCGGCCGCGGCACGTTCGGCGGCGATGCGTTCGGCCTCGACCCGTTCCGCGGTCAGGGCCCGCGCATCCTCGGAAGCCTGCGTCGCCGTCCGTGCCAGGGAGATCACTTCACTGGTCTTCGCCTTCCGGCTCAAGGCCTTCTCGGCCATGTCGAGGCCACCCTCCGCCTTCGAGAAGATCTCCGGCGCGTACTTGGCGGCTCCACGCGTTCTCGCGATGTCCACGGCGTTGCGGGCCTGATACATCTCGAGGGGAGCCTGCTTCAGGTCCGGTGAGAGCGCCAGTGGGTTGGCGAGTTTCTGGTACTGGCTGCGCCTCATGAGCGGATAGTTCTCCACGATGAAGAGCTTGCCCTTGGTGCCCTCCCGAACGTCGTTCTCGACGATCAGCATCTCGCTGGGCTGCCGGACGGCAGGGTACGGCTCCGCGGTCACGAACAGCGAGAACGTCTGGAGCGGCGTCGTCACCTTCAAGGTGGCGCGGCCGTCCTCGTCCTGCCGCATCTCGCCCAGATTGACGGCCCGGCCCTCGGGAGACACGGCCCACATCACATAGGACAGGAACTCCGTCCCCACCTGCGAGGGTGGCCTGAGCCCTTTGAGCTTGGCCTCGATCGACGTCACGGCGGTCTTGGCCTCGACCTTGGCCTCGCCAACCGCGCCCGCGCCGAGATCCGTACCCTTCAGGTCGATCGTCGTGTCACCGCGGTTCACTTGATACCCGACAGCCTTGATGGAGCGCGCCGTGACGTCGGAGGCCGGCGCCTGGGGGGCCTGCGCCAGGGCGCTTCCGCCCATGACGAGCCACATAGCCGCCGCCGGTAGCAATCTCCACACTCTTGCGTTCATTTCGATCACCTCGGTTGCGGATGAAGTGCGACAACGCCCGCTCGTCCGGTCGTCCCGGCCATCCGCAACCGGGTCACCTTGAGAAAAGGGGGGAACATGATCGACGGAGCAAGAAAACGGCCATCGTGCTTCGAGTCGGAGAGGGGGGGATCTGGTGAGTCGTGACTCGCCGCAGCCCGCCACGGCGCCCCGGGTGACGAGCCGTAGTGGAAGGGCCCCGACCTGCCGTCAACGAGTGGACGTGCGCGCGACCTCTTGAAGCTCTAGCGTGTGAGCACGACTATGACCGGTCCCCAGGCGGTGAGGATGATATTCCCGATCGCATACGGCACGGTGTAGCCGAGCACCGGAAGCTTGCTTTGCGACTCGTCCTGGATCGCTCGCAGCGCCGCCGTCATGGTTCCGGCGCCGGCGCACGCGCCGAACAGGATCAGGGGGTTCATCTTCAGGACGTGCAGCCCGAAGAGCAGGGTCAAGAGATGCGGCACGAGCGCCACGACCATCCCGACGAACAGCAGGCTCAGCCCGGTCTCGCGAAGCCCGGTCACGAACGTCGGGCCGGCAGTCAATCCCACGACGCCGATGAAGACCGCAAGGCCGACGGTGTCGAAGATCCAGAGGGCCGGCTCGGGAATTCTGCCGAACGTCGGATACACCGAGCGTAGCCAGCCGAAGACCAGGCCCATGATGAGCGCGCCGCCGCTGCTGGTCAGCGTCAGCGGAAGCCCCCCGACCGTGACCGTCGCCAGGCCGATGAGCCCGCCGATCACGATACCCACGCCGAGGAACACGACGTCCGACTCGCTGGACGGGCGTTCGATGTAGCCCAGCGCCGCGCCGGCGCGCTCCACATCCCGCTGGGCGCCGCCGAGCCGGAGAATGTCTCCCCGGTTGATGATCGTGTCGGGGATGAAGGGAATCTCCTCGCCGCCCCGGATCAGTTTGGCAAGGACGACGCCTCTCCCGTGTCGCTCGCCCAGCACCTTGAGCGGCTGCTCCGCCGCCTCTCGTTTCGTCACCACCGCGTCGAGCGTGGCCATCGGAAAGCGCAGAAGCTCGGGGTCCTCGAGTTCCTCCCCGAGCGGCAGCTTCCCACCGAGCAGCACCCGTCGCCGTGCCCCGACGGCCACAACGTCGCCCGGCTGCAGAACGGTGTCGGGAGCGCCGTCGATCAGCTCCGTCCCCCGCCGGATGCGTTCCACGAAGACCCGATCGGGGCTGCCGCTGCGTTCGAGATCCGCGACGGTCCGGCCTGCCGCGGCTCCCGCGATGCGAAACGCGCGAATGCTCCATTCCTTGTAGGCCAACCGAATGGCCTCGTCCGCGGCTCCGCCTGCTGCCAGCGCCTCGGCCGCGAGTTTCCGGGCTTCTTCCTTCAGGTTGATTCGAAGCAGACGCGGAGCCCCGGACGACAGAAACCAGATGACCAGTCCCGTGCCGACCAGATAGGTGACCGCATACGCCACCGGGATGTTGTTCTTCAGCCGTGTCTTCTCGGCCTCCGGGATGTCGAGCCGATCGATCGTGTCGCTGGCCGTGCCGATGACGGTCGATTCCGTGAACGCCCCGGCCATCAGCCCCGCCGCCGTTCCGCTGTCGTAGCTGAACACGCGCGCCGCCAGGAGCGTCGTCACCAGGCTCGCCACGCAGAGCACGAGCGTGAGCGCGACCTGGGGCAGCGCGTTCTTCTTGAGGCCGCGGAAGAATTGCGGCCCCACCTTGTAGCCGGTGGCAAACAGGAACAGCGAGAAGAAGACCGACTTGACCGTGGGATCGACCTTGATGTTGAGCTGTCCGATGATCACGCCCGCGATGAGCGTGCCCACCACGTTGCCCAGCTTGAACGTCCCGATGCGAATCCGGCCGATGACGAAGCCCAGGGCCAGCACCAGAAAGATCGCGAGCTCCGGGTGTTCTCGAAGCGAGGTCAGCACATAGTTCATGACGACACCTCACACGTTGACTGCACCTCGGGTCCCGGCCGGCCTGCACGCTGTGGATGGCGTCTTGATTGAGATGGCCCTGGATCCTGCGCGAAGGGCCTGGTAGAGGGCGCTGAAACCGGTTGCGGCCTGTGGCCACAACCGGTTCCAGAGCGTACGTCCCGCGTCGTTTTCACATCACACTCGGCCGACAGCCGAACGCCGTCCGTGTGAGGTTCCCGCCGCCGGCGCCATCTAGCGCCTTGCCGCGGGTGCGGCCCCGGCGCCGACGGGACTGCCGCTCTGGCCCGTCGCGGCCTCATAGGCCTGCCGGTAGCCGCGCGCAATCGCGCGCAACGCCCGGCCGATGTCGTCGTAGACGTGATCGTTCAGATTCGCGAACGAGATGCGCACTGACCAGTCCGGGGCGGCAAAGCCGCTGCCGTTGAGCAGGACGATGCCGTGGTCCTCGGCCAGCCGGAACACGATGTCGAGGGGATGCACGTTCGCCTTCATCCACGTGACCGCATCCTCGCCGATGTTCTTGCGGGCAAAGAACTCGAAATCGATCAGGCCGTAGTAGTAGTCGAAGTGTTCGTTCGGACCGACTTCGATGCCCAACCCCTCGAGCGTCGCCTCGACCCGCTTCTTGACGATGCCGATGCAGGCTTTCTGATAGTCCTTCTTCGTGTCCATCAGCTCGCTCAGCGAGAACATCGTCATCATGACCTGCTGTGGCAACGACAGGCCCGCCGTGTGATTCAGGCCGACGTCGCGGCTGTCGGCCACGATACGGTCGATGAAGGCCAGCTTGCGCGGCTCGAGGGTGAGCCCGCCGTAGCGCTTGTCCAGCAGCTTCTTGATCGGCTCCGGATGCTTGGCGATCATCTCGTCGAAGATGTTGTCCTCGTGGACCGCGATCGTCCCGAGGCGCCAGCCGGTACAGCCGAAATACTTGCTGTACGAGTAGACGCCGATGGTGTTCTTCGGGTAGGCCCCCATCAGCGAGCGGAAGCCAGGCACGAAGGTGCCGTAGACGTCGTCGGTCAGCAGGATGAGATCGGGCCGCTTCTGGAGGATGGCGCCGATGTTCTTGATCGTCTCGGCGGACAGCGCCACCGCGTAGGGGTTGCCCGGGTTGACGATGAAGAACGCCTTGATCTTCGGGTCGAGAAGCTTCTCGAGCTCCTTCTCCGAGTACTGGAACTTGTTCTCCTGCGTCGCGTGCACCTCGACGAAGTGCAGGTCGTAGTCCTCGAGATGCGCCATCTCGATGTAGGGCGTGAAGATCGGCACGCCGAGCGCGATGGTGTCGCCCTGATTGAGGATGCGGTTGGCCTTCAGCGACTTGAAGATGTAGCACATGGCGGCGGTGCCGCCCTCGACCGCGTAGATCTTGAACTTCCCTTTGGGCTTCGGGTCTCCGCACATCGCCCACTCCAGGTACTCGTGGACGATCTGCTCGTTGTGCACCAGCATCCGGTCCGGGACCGGGTAGTGGTCACCGATGATGGAGTCCACCAGCTCATGGACGAATTTGTCGGGGTCGAACCCGAACTTCTTCACCGCGAATGGCACCATCTTCTGCAGGAAGGGCGCGCCCGGCATGTCCTCGTGCTTGGTGAGCCAGGCCTCGAGCCGGGCCGCGATGCCTGCGGCCTTGGGCATGCCGCCAACGCCGGGCGGAAGGTCGAGCACCCGCTTGCTCTCGGTGATGGCGAACTGTCCGAGCAGGAAGTAGCCCTCGCGCGGCTCGGTCGCGACCCAGTTCGGATTGCCGCGGCCGGCGTTGAGGTACGTGGTTGAAGACTCCTCCGCCGCTTTGGATGCGATCTTGGCGAGGAAGTCCTTGATCTCGAACGGACCCAGCTTCTCGTATTCCGCGTAGCGTGTGATCGTCAAATCACTCATGGATTTCTCCTTACCGAGAGACGCCAGTCTCTGTGTCTTTACGACAGCAGGATGATGAGGACCATGCCCCAGATCGTCAGCAGCGTGTTGCCGACGGCGTAGGTCACCGTGTAGCCGAGCGCCGGGATCTGGCTCTTGGCCTGATCGCACACCAGTCCGAGCGACGCCGTCGTCGTGCGTGCGCCGGAGATGATGCCGAGCGTGAGCGCATCGTGGAAGCGGAACAGATACTTGGCGATGAACATGCCGAGCACCAGCGGGATCGTCGTTGCGGCGGCGCCCCACAGGAACAGGCCCACGCCCTGCGTCTTCAGGCCGTTGACGAACCCCGGGCCGGCGGAGATGCCGACGATGGCGATGAAGATGTTGAGGCCGACCGAGTTCATGAACCAGACGGTCGGCGTCGGGACGCGTCCGAACGTGGGGCGGACGGACCGGTACCAGCCGCCGATGATTCCCGCGACCAGCGCACCGCCGGCCGTGGACAGCGTCAGCGGCACCCCGCTGATGTTGAGGACCAGCGAACCAAACAGGCCGCCGATCACAATCGCCGCGCCGACAAACGCCATGTCGGTGATGTCGGTCGCGCGATCAGCGACACCAAGCACCTTGATGGCCACGTTGGTGTCCTGCGTGCGGCCGACGATCGTGAACAGGTCGCCGCGCTCGACGGTGGTGTTCGCCAGGATGGGAATCGAGGTCGCGGTGGCACCGCGCGTGATTTTCCGCAGGAAGACCCCGCGCATCTCCGGCAGCTGGGCCAGTTCGGCGAGAGTCTTGCCGTCGACCGCCTTGTTGCTCACCAGGACATCGACGCCCTCCACTGGCACGGCCAGCAGCTCGCGATCCTCGACCTCGGCCGCGCCCTCACCGAGCAACCGGACCAGCACCTCGCGAGCGCCCGCGACGGCCAGAACGTCCCCTTCCTGCAGGACGGTATCGGCTCCCGCCTCTTCGAGCTTCCCGTTGCGGCGCATGCGCAGCACGAAGACGCGCGAGTCTGGTACCAGCGCCTCGGCCTCGCTCGCACGCAGGCCCACGGCCCTTCCACCCTTCGCCACACGGAATGCCCGCACTTCCCAGCGCCGCCATGCCGTGCCTGGTCCACCGATTTCCTTGCTGCCGCCGCCGAACTTGTCCTCGTAGTCCTTGCACGCAGCGACGAGATTGATGCCGAGCAGCTTGGGACCGAGGACCGCGATCACTACGGCCGAGCCCATGGTCCCGAACATGTAGGTCACGGCATAGGCGACCGGCATCGAGTCGACGAGAGCCTTGGCCTGATCGGCCGCCAGGCCCAATCGGTTGATGGCGTCGGTCGACAAGCCCATCGCGGCGGAGATCGTCTGCGATCCCGAATAGAGCCCGGCCGCGTACCCGAGGTCGTAGCCGGCGAACTTCGCGATCGCGACCGGGACGATCAGGCTGAACAGGCATTGGACGACCGTGAAGAGAGCCTGCGGCACGCCGGTGGTGGCGACGCCGCGGACGAACTGCGGCCCGACGCCGTAGCCGACCGCGAACAGGAACATGAGGAACACCGTCGCCTTGAGGGGCTGCGCGATGGTGATCCCGATCTGCCCGATGATGACACCGGCGAGCAGTGTCGCCGTCACCGACCCGAGGCCGATGCCCTTGAAGGTGAACTTGCCGAAGTAGTAGCCGATGGCAAGCGTGAGAAAGATCGCGATCTCCGGGTACTGCTTCAGTGTCGCAAAGAACCAATCAATCATGAGTTGCTCCGTTTGCCATCTCTCAGATGCAGGGGCCGTGGGTCGCTGCCGGCGCTATATGGCGGCCGCAACCGCCGGCTTTGCCTTCTTCGCGCGTTTTTCCAACGCCGCCGGGCTGATCAGCTTGAGCCCAAGAGCGGCGTCGTAGCCGTGGATCTCCTTCACGTCCAGCTTGCGCATGAACTCGATGGTGTCGGCCTTGATCACCTGCCCGGGCACCATGATCGGGAAGCCGGGTGGGTAGGGAATCACGAAGTGGGCCGAGACGAGCGGCGGTCCGGAGGCGATCCGCTTGTCGATCTCCGGGCTCATCAGCTTGATGTGCTCGCACCCGTCGTCGTCGTAGGCCATGTAGAAG
>Ga0070675_100001881_pt1 | contig 15482 bp, 13 predicted proteins | sample KBSM43metaG_FD_65343 | JGI IMG/M metagenome (GOLD analysis project Ga0070675, IMG submission 65343) | Miscanthus rhizosphere microbial communities from Kellogg Biological Station, Michigan, USA - KBS M4-3 metaG | ecosystem: Host-associated > Plants > Roots > Rhizosphere > Soil ...
CCTTCGAGATACGTGTTCGCGACCAGCGCCGGACCGCCGTGCCCCGGCCCGGCGATGTAGATCATGTCGAGGTCATACTTATTAATGAGGCGATTCAGGTGCACGTAGATGAAGTTCAGCCCGGGCGTCGTGCCCCAGTGACCGAGCAGGCGCGGCTTGACGTGCTCGATCTGCAGCGGCTCGGTGAGCAGGGGATTGTCGAGCAGATAAATCTGGCCGACCGACAGGTAATTGGCAGCGCGCCAATATGCTTCGATGCGCTCGATGTAGTCGGGCGCGAGGGTGGGGTCTTCGTTCATGACCACTACAACGCGGTTCGCAGCGCTAAGTTCTCGACTCCATCAACGCGTTGACGTTGATCCTGGGCGGGATGCGCGTATCGGAGCCGCCGCCGCAGTGTAGACCGCTCGATACGACACGGACATGAAGGAGCGGGAACACGTCGTCGCGCATGGCGCGCAGCAGATCGCAATCGCCCGGCCCCAGCGACAGCGGCGGGCTGCGCGTCAGTGCGACGGTGCGCCACTTCGCCGGAAACCGCGTGATCTGCTCGGCACTCGGCAGCTGCTTCTGCTGCAGGCGTGCGACGAGCTGGTCGCGCGTGCCGAAATTCGTTGCGGCGCGGAGATTTTCTTCGGTCGCTTCCACCGGTACGGCGAGTGTGAGGTGCACGTTCGAGTAACGCACAAGGTCACCGCTGCGGCAGCCGAGCTCCACGCCCATGCTCGGGTTTGCGCCCACCGCTTGCAGAATTTCGGCGATGCGCCGCTGCAGATTGCCGCACGAATAGCGCACGGTGCTGCTGCTGTAGACGAAATCGATTTGCTGGATGTGCCAGATCGCCGTGATCTGCAGGTCGGGCGGCGCTTCGTCCGCGACGCTGACGCCGCACATCGCGCCGAGCGACGCGACGACTGCAAATCCCCAGATACGCCGCGAGCTGAGCATGACGCTGCCCCCGACAATTCTTATGGGCGGTCACCGGACCAGGACTGGCGACCGCTGGTGAGCGCATGCTAGCGTGCGGCCGCCGCCGTAACCACAATTCTTAATCAGGGGTTTTCCGTGACGGACGAGCAGAAAAACGCGCGATTCGCGCTGGCGGTGCTGTTCGGCATCAACCTGATGAATTTCTTCGACCGGCAGATCGCCGGCGCGCTGCTCGAACCGATCCGCATCGAGTTCGGCATGAACGATGCATCGTCGGCGTGGGTCAACACTGCGTTCACTCTGATCTACGCCGTGGCCGGCGTGCCGCTCGGGCGACTCAGCGACACCTGGCATCGCACGCGCGTGATTGCGATCGGCGTGACGTTCTGGAGCGTGCTCACCGCGACGTCCGGACTCGCGATCGGTTACTGGACCTACTTGTTCACGCGCATGGGCGTCGGCATCGGCGAAGCCAGTTGCGCGCCGGCGGGGCAGGCGCTCATCGGCGATCTGTATCCGGCCGAGAAGCGCGCGCGAGCGATGGGTATCTTCATGATGGGTCTGCCGCTCGGTCTGTTCGCTTCTTATCTTCTGAGCGGCGCGATTGCCGAGGCATGGGGCTGGCGCGCGGCGTTCTTCGTCGCCTGTTTGCCCGGACTGATTCTCGCCGTCGCTGCGCTGAAGATCCGCGAGCCTGCGCGGCCCGCGGCCGACTCCGCTGCTCGGGCGCAGGCGGGAACCAGCACCTTCGGTGTGATTCTTCGCGTCCCGACGATGTGGTGGATCATCCTCTCGGGAATCCTGTTCAACTTTCACGCCTACGCCGTGAACATGTTCCAGAACGCGTTCCTGCAGCGCTTCCACGAGGTCAGCCTTGGCACTGCGGGCAAGCTCTCGGCGTTTTCGCTCGGCCTGGCCGGCGCGATCGGGTTGCTGGTCGGCGGCGCGCTCGGCGATCGCCTGCGCGTGAAGATGGCCAACGGTCGGTTGCTGGTCGCTGCCGTCTCGATGTTGTTAGCGGCACCGTGCATCTACATTGCGCTGGAGCAACCGAAGGGCAGTGTCACGGTGTTCACGATTCTGATGGCGGCATCGAGCGCGTGCACGTTCGTTTACTACGCCACGGTCTACAGCGCGATTCAGGACGTCGTACCGACTCATCTGCGCGCCACTGCGGTGTCGGTGTACTTCTTCGCGTTTTACGTCTTGGGCGCGAGCTTCGGTCCGACCATCATGGGAACGTTGAGCGACCGCATGGCGCACGACGCGATGCTCGCTGCGGGCGCGAGCGAGATGACAACTGCATTCCGCGCAACTGGTTTGCACACGGCGATGTACGTGATGCCAGTGTTAGTGCTGCTCTGCTCAGCTTCGCTGTTCGTTGCTGCGAAGACAGTCGCAAAAGATATGCGACGAGTGCAGGTCGGTGCTGTGGGTCAGGCTTCAGCCTGACTCGCGCTCTCGCCGGCAGCTCACCGCGTGCCGGTGAGACTCTCCATCATCAGGCCGGTGCCGCCTTTCGAGACGTGCGCGACGATGGCAGTGCGACGGTGAATCTTGGTGACGACGCCGAGATTGATCGCGAACGCGAGATGCACGGTCGCGCCCTTCTTCAAGCCGAGATTCTCAGTCTCGATGAACACGCCGTTCGCACTCAGATTGCGCGCGCGACACAACTTGCCGGGACGACCGGGAACCGAAACGTAGACGGCGGTGCGCGCGCGATGGCGAGTATGGAGACGTCGCTCCATGATCAATACCTTCGGTATCTATAGTTGTTGTCACGCACGCGGCCATTATGCCGCGACGGCTGGCGGGTGCGAAGCCCGCCGTTGCAGTGTTATGTCGTAAGATTGCCCCTTATGACTGCGCCGCTGAAGCTGCAAGAGATACAGGACGCCGCGGCGACGCTGGCCGGGCGCGTGGTCCGCACGCCAGTGCACCGTCTGCGCAGTGCCGAGCTGGATCTGGCAGTCGGCAACGAGACCGAATTGCATCTGAAGCTCGAGCTGTTGCAGCTCACCGGGACCTTCAAAGCACGGGCTGCATTGCTGAATGTCCTGGCATTGTCGGCCGAGGCGCACAGTCGCGGCGTGACTGCAATCAGCGCGGGAAATCATGCAATTGCAGTCGCCTTTGCTGCGGCTGCTGCCGGCGTCAGCGCCAAGGTCGTGATGATCGCGACCGCCAATCCGTTGCGAGTTGCGCTGTGTCGTTCCTACGGAGCGGAGATCGTGTTCGCGCCGGATGCACATGCGGGCTTTGCCATGGTCGAGAAGATTGCTGCCGAAGAGGGCCGCACGTTCGTCCATCCGTTCGAGGGCCGCACGACGGCACTCGGTACCGCCACGCTGGGGCTGGAACTGTGCGAGCAGGTGCCAGACTTGCAGGCCGTGATCGTTCCGATCGGCGGTGGCGGGTTGTGCGCCGGTGTTGCGTCTGCCGTGAAGTTGCTGGCACCGAAGTGCGAAGTCATCGGCGTGGAACCGTTCGGCGCCGACAGCATGTATCGCAGCTTCGCCGCGGGAGAGCCGCGCCCGATCGAACGCGTCGCAACGATCGCCGACAGTCTCGGTGCTCCCTACGCGTTGCCGATCTCGTTCGAGTTCTGTCGCAACAACGTCGATGAGCTGGTCCGCGTGACCGATGATGAATTGCGCGCGGCGATGCGCTTCCTGCTGCGCAATGCAAAGCTGGCAGTCGAGCCGGCGGGCGCGGCTACGACCGCAGCGCTGCTCGGACCTGCGCTTGAACGGTTGCGAGGGAAGCGAGTTGCCGCGATCGTCTGCGGCAGCAACATCGACGAAGCGACCTACGCGAAACTGATTTCCTGATTACGAGGCGATCGGCGAACGGCGCGCCGTCGAAATCTCTTCCACGCACTCCACGCGATTACGTCCGCACAGCTTGGCTGTGTAGAGCGCGTGATCCGCGGCTTCGAGCAATGCCAGCGTAGTGGCAAAGCGCTTCTTCGTCGTATGCGTCGCGACGCCGATGGATGCAGTCACGCGCACGTTGCCAGTCTGCGGATCGTGATCCGCAGTCGCGAGCGCGGCGAGCATGCGTTCCGCAACCTGACGTGCGATCTGCGGATCCGCGCCAGGCAGCACGACGACGAATTCTTCGCCGCTGTATCTCGCAACCAGATCGCTGCCACGCACGCAGGCTTGCAGCGCCTGGGCGCAGCTGCGCAAGACACGGTCGCCGACCGGCGTGCCGTGACGCTCGTTGATGCTGCGGAAGTGATCGATGTCGACGTGCGCGATGCTGAGGTCGCGGCCGAACACAACGGCCTGCGTAAATTCGCGATCGAGCGTGCGATCGAGCCAAGGCCGGTTGTGTGCGCCGGTCAGTGCGTCGCGACGACTCGAGTCTTCGGCTTCCTCGGTGCGTGTCAGCAGCACGCTGGTGGTTGCCTGCAGCGCGCTGACTTCCTGCAGGGCGTGCAGGTTGCGCACGGCCAGCAGCTCGCGTGCTTCGGCCATGAGATTCTCGGCGTCGTCGGAATCGAGGATGCTGGTCTCGTACAGCGCTTCGGTTTCCGGAATCAGGTTGAGAACTCGCGTGACGACTTCCGCGAAGGTCTCGCTGTTCATGCCGAGCAGCTGGTCGGCACGCTGGGCAAGCGAGGCGACCAGGTGTGCGCGCTCGGTTGCGACCACGGCTTCGGCGAGATCGCTGCCAAGCGCGACGCAACGCGCGAACCGGCCTTCGTCGGTCGTCGCGTCCAGCTTCTGCGGTTCGTGGCTGGCCTCGACGGTCTTGCAGATGCGCTCCGGGAGATTCCAGGACTTGAGCAGCATTGCCGAATAGCCCGCGTGATCGCGGCCGAGCTGCTCGGTCTCGTAGGCGACCCAGTCGGCATGCGAGGAGGGCTGCTTGAGCTTGGCGTAGAAGTCGCGCGACGCCCGATCGAGCGCCAGCACGGCCATGTCTTGCAGCAGCGCCGCAAGAAAGATGTCCTCGGCGTGGCCGACCTTGATCGACTCACCAAACGCCCGGGCGGCGGTCGCGCCCAGCAGGGCCCGGCGCCAGAAGCGGGGGTAGTCGATTCCGACCGGGCGGAGGGCGCGCATGGACGAGACCAGGGAAAAGCTGAGCGCCAGCGTCAGCGCGGCATTCAGCCCGATGATGACCAGCGCCTGGCGCAGGTTCTGGCTCGGCCGGCGCTGGGCATAGAACGCGGAGTTGGCGATCCGCAGGATCTTGGCGGTCATCGCCGGGTCGCGGCCGACCGCCTGGGCGACTTTGGCCATTTCGATGTCCGGATCGCGGGCCAGCGCAATGATTTCCGTGGCCACGCGCGACGGACTGGGGAAGTCCACCTGGGCCTTCAACCGGTTTTCGAAGTCCTGAGACAGCATCTTGCCCGCGTTATCGGCGGGAGCCGGGACGACTTGAGCGACGGCAGGGGTCGAAACAGGGTCCTGATCGTCAACTTGCCATTGACAGTCAATACCTTGGTAAAGAGAATACCCGGCTCTTTGTATCCGCGGAGGGGTACCCAAGCGGCCAACGGGGGCAGACTGTAAATCTGCTGGCTTATGCCTTCGTAGGTTCGAATCCTACCCCCTCCACCACCACCTCTGCGGGTGTAGTTCAATGGTAGAACCTCAGCCTTCCAAGCTGATGGTGTGGGTTCGATTCCCATCACCCGCTCCATTGCGCAGCAGATAGATAGATGAAGGGTTGAGTCGTCGAAGAACGGGTTTGAAGGGTGCTCACGTAGCTCAGTCGGTAGAGCACGTCCTTGGTAAGGACGAGGTCACCGGTTCAATCCCGGTCGTGAGCTCCAGACAAGACGTATATATAGAGGACTGCGGTCGTGGCGAAAGAGAAATTTGAGCGGACCAAGCCGCACGTGAACGTCGGCACGATCGGCCACGTCGACCACGGCAAGACGACGCTGACGGCTGCCTTGACGAAGGTGATGGCCGAGCTCAACGGCGGCGAGTTCAAGGCGTACGACCAGATCGACAAGGCGCCCGAAGAGAAGGCTCGCGGCATCACGATCGCGACGGCGCACGTCGAGTACCAGTCGAAGGCGCGTCACTACGCGCACGTCGATTGCCCCGGACACGCCGACTACGTGAAGAACATGATCACCGGTGCCGCGCAGATGGACGGCGCGATCCTGGTCGTGTCGGCCGCCGACGGCCCGATGCCGCAGACCCGCGAGCACATCCTGCTGGCGCGCCAGGTCGGCGTGCCCTACATCGTCGTGTACCTGAACAAGGCCGACATGGTGGATGACGTCGAGCTGCTGGAACTGGTGGAGCTGGAAGTTCGCGAGCTGCTGTCGAAGTACGACTTCCCCGGCGACTCGACTCCGATCATCAAGGGCTCGGCGCTGAAGGCGCTCGAGGGCGACAAGAGCGAAATCGGCACGCCGTCGGTCGTGAAGCTGGTCGAGGAGATGGACAAGTACATCCCGGTGCCGGAGCGCCTGATCGACGGCGCCTTCCTGATGCCGGTGGAAGACGTCTTCTCGATTTCGGGCCGCGGCACGGTCGTGACCGGCCGTATCGAGCGCGGCATCGTCAAGGTGAACGACGAGATTGAAATCGTCGGAATTCGCCCCACGACGAAGACCACCTGCACGGGCGTCGAGATGTTCCGCAAATTGCTCGACCAGGGACAGGCGGGCGACAACGTCGGCGTGCTGTTGCGGGGTACGAAGCGCGAGGAAGTGGAGCGCGGTCAGGTGCTGGCGAAGCCCGGCTCGATCACGCCCCACACGAAGTTCGAGGCCGAGGTGTACGTGCTGACGAAGGAAGAAGGCGGGCGTCATACCCCGTTCTTCAAGGGCTATCGTCCGCAGTTCTACTTCCGGACCACGGACGTGACGGGTGCGGTGGAGTTGCCGGCGGGCGTCGAGATGGTCATGCCCGGCGACAACATCAAGATGACGATCGAACTGATCAGCCCGATCGCGATGGAAGACGGGCTGCGCTTCGCGATCCGCGAAGGTGGCAAGACCGTCGGCGCGGGTGTTGTAGCGAAGATTCTGAAGTAATTCGTAGGCCAGTAGCTCAATTGGCAGAGCGGCGGTCTCCAAAACCGCAGGTTGGGGGTTCGATTCCCTCCTGGCCTGCCACGATTCGAAGAGAACAATGACTGAACAGGTGCAACAGAGCGTAACGGTGCTGGACACGGCAAAGCTTGCCGCCGGCGCCGTGATTCTCGCCGGCGGCATTGCCGCCTTCTACCTGCTGCCGGATCTGCCGATCTGGCTGCGCTGGATCATCGTGCTCGCAGCCCTCGTGCTCGGCACGCTGGTCGGACTGCAGTCGGCGCCGGGCAAGACGTTCTGGGGATTCGTGCAGGCCTCGCGCACCGAGCTGCGCAAAGTGGTGTGGCCGACGGCCTCCGAGACGCGGCAGGTCACGCTGGTCGTGTTCGTGATGATCATCGTGCTGGCCTTGTTCTTCTGGGCGCTGGATTCGCTGCTGGGCTTCATCACGCGCTGGCTGGCGAGCGGCGGAGGTTGAGAATGTCGTTGCGCTGGTACGTCGTGCATGCGTATTCGAACTTCGAGCACCGCGTCGCGGATGCTCTGAAGGACCGCATCAAGCTGATGGGGATGCAGGAGAAGTTCGGCGAGATCCTCGTGCCGACCGAAGAGGTCGTGGAGATGCGCGACGGTCAGAAGCGCAAGAGCGATCGCAAGTTCTTCCCCGGCTACGTGCTGGTGCAGATGGAAATGGACGAAGGCACCTGGCACCTGGTGAAGGAAGTGCCGAAGGTGCTCGGCTTCATCGGCGGCACGCCGGAGAAGCCCGCGCCGATCACCGACAAGGAAGCGATGGGCATCCTGCGGCGGGTCGAGGAAGGCGTCGACAAGCCGAAGCCGAAGGTGCTGTTCGAGCCCGGCGAAGTGGTGCGCGTCATCGAAGGACCGTTCAACGACTTCAACGGCGTCGTGGAGTCGGTGAACTACGAGAAGAACCGCCTGCAGGTGGCGGTGCAGATTTTGGGGCGCTCGACGCCCGTGGAGCTCGACTTCAGTCAGGTCGAGAAAGCTTAAACCTACGATGGGGAGCTGCGTGACCCGCAGCGTTTGCACCCGGAGAGAGTCATGGCCAAGAAAGTAACTGGCTACATCAAGCTGCAGATTCCTGCAGGCCAGGCGAATCCGAGTCCGCCGGTCGGTCCGGCGCTCGGTCAGCAGGGCGTGAACATCATGGAGTTCTGCAAAGCGTTCAACGCGCAGACGCAGAGCCTGGAGAAGGGGTTGCCGACGCCGGTGGTCATCACCGTGTACAGCGATCGCAGCTTCACCTTCATTCTGAAGACGCCGCCGGCCTCGGTGCTCATCCGCAAGGCAATCGGCATCGAGAAGGGCAGCGGCACGCCGAACACCAACAAGGTCGGCAAGATCAACCGCAAGCAGCTCGAGGCAATCGCGAAGGTCAAGCAGCCGGATCTGACCGCTGCCGACCTGGACGCCGCAATCCGCACCATCGCGGGCAGTGCGCGCAGCATGGGCGTCGACGTGGAGGGCCTCTGACATGCCGTTCGTAGCGAAACGTATCAAGGCCTGGGCCGGCAAGATTCAGCCGGGCAAGCAGTATCCGATCGATGAAGCGCTCGCCCTCGTCAAGGAATTCGCCAAGGCGAAGTTCAAGGAGTCGGTCGACGTCGCGATCAACCTCGGCATCGACGCGTCGAAGTCGGACCAGCAGGTTCGCGGCTCGACGGTGATGCCGCACGGCATCGGCAAGTCGGTGCGCGTCGCCGTGTTCACCGGCGGCAAGAACCAGGACGCCGCTCGCGCCGCCGGCGCCGACGTCGTCGGCCTGGAAGATCTGGCCGAGAAGGTGAAGGCCGGCGAGATGAATTTCGACGTGGTCGTCGCCAGCCCCGACGCGATGCGCGTGGTCGGTCAGCTCGGCCAGATCCTCGGCCCGCGCGGCCTGATGCCGAACCCGAAAGTCGGCACGGTAACGCCGAACGTCGCCGAGGCGGTGAAGAACGCGAAGGCCGGTCAGGTGCGCTATCGCTCCGACAAGGCCGGCGTCGTCCACTGCACGATCGGCAAGGCGGATTTCGAAGCGACGAAGCTGAAGGACAACCTGCACGCATTGCTGCAGGACATCCAGAAGCACAAGCCGGCAGCCTCCAAGGGCATCTTTCTGAAGAGGGTCTCCGTGTCCTCGACGATGGGTCCCGGTGTGCACGTCGAGCAGTCGACGCTTCCCGTGTAAGTGGCAATGTAGTGTTTAGTGTTGTGGGTCAGGCTTCAGCCTGACTCCCATCGAAGACCGCAGGCGGGACTGCAGAGTCCCTTAATGATCGCCCGCGCAGATGGTGACACCCGAATCGGAGGGGCACCGTCAAAAGGGCCAGCCGGCCAACGGCCGGCCCAAAGGGTGAGCGCAGAAGGATCCGCGCTCGTAGTGATAGTGCTCTTCAACGCCAGGAGGAAACATGGCGCTCAGACTCGATGACAAGAAGGCGATGGTCGCCGAGGTGGCCGCGGTCGCTGCAAATGCGCAGTCCGTGGTCGCAGCGGAGTACCGCGGCCTGACGGTTACGCAGATGACCGATTTGCGCGCAAAAGCTCGCAAATCCAACGTCTACCTGCGAGTCGTGAAGAATACGTTGGCCCGCAAGGCGATCGCCGGCACGCCGTTCGAGTGCGTCGGTAAATCGCTGAAGGGTCCGCTGATTCTTGCGTTCTCGAAGGACGACCCCGGCGCGGCAGCGCGCCTGGTCAAGGCGTTCGCGAAGGACAACGACAAGCTCAAGCCCACGGTTGTGTCGCTCGGCGGCTCGGCCCTGACGGCGAAGGACCTGGACAAGGTCGCGAGCTTGCCGACCAAGCAGCAGGCCCTCAGCCAGCTGGTTGGCTTGCTACAGGCGCCGATCTCGAAGTTCGTGCGCACGGTGGCGGAACCCCACGCGAAGCTGGTGCGGACCATCGCTGCTGTGAAAGACAAGAAAGCTGCAGTGTCAGGCTAAAGCCTGACCCACAGCTTGAAACCGATTCGGAAAGACATATCTCGGAGTGACGACAATGGCTGCTAGCAAAGAAGACATCCTGAACGCGATTTCCAACATGACGGTCATGGAAATCGTCGATCTCGTGAAGATGATGGAAGAGAAGTTCGGCGTGACGGCCGCGGCCCCGGTCGCGATGGTCGCGGCGGGCGCTGCTGCGGGTGGCGCTGCCGCCCCGGCTGCCGAAGAGAAGACCGAGTTCAACGTGACGATGACCAGCTTCGGCGCCAACAAAGTCGGCGTCATCAAGGTCATCCGCGAAATCACCGGCCTGGGCCTGAAGGAAGCGAAGGACCTGGTCGAAGGCGTGCCGTCGGCGGTCAAGGAAGGCGTGTCGAAGGCCGATGCTGACGCGATCAAGAAGAAGCTGGAAGAAGCCGGCGCTGCAGCGGAGATCAAGTGACGGAAACCGGGCGGGCCGCCCCGAGCGGGGCGGTCCGGCTGGTTCATGTCCGTTTGGCGCAGGGATGCCGTACACGGTTGGTGGAGAAGTGCTCCACCGGCCGCGTTTTCTATTTGTTTCGTAGAGGGTGATCCAGATGGCCTATTCGTTCACCGAGAAGAAGCGCATCCGCAAGGATTTCGGCAAGCGGCAGAGCATCCTCGAGGTGCCCTACCTGCTGGCGATCCAGCTCGACTCGTATCGCAAGTTCCTGCAGGCCGACACGGCCGAGGACCGGCGCAACGAGCAGGGCTTGCACGCTGCTTTCAAGAGCGTGTTCCCGATCACCAGCTACTCCGGTAACGCGATTCTCGAATACGTGAGCTATCGCCTCGGCGACCCGGTGTTCGACGTCAAGGAGTGCCAGCTGCGCGGCCTGACGTACGCGGCGCCGCTGCGCGTCAAGGTGCGCCTGGTCGTGTACGACAAAGAAACGTCGACGCCGACCAAGAAGACCGTCAAGGACATCCGCGAGCAGGAGGTTTACCTGGGCGAGATGCCGTTGATGACCGATAACGGCACGTTCGTGGTCAACGGCACCGAGCGCGTCATCGTTTCCCAGTTGCATCGCTCGCCGGGCGTGTTCTTCGATCACGACCGCGGCAAGACCCACAGCTCGGGCAAGCTGCTGTTCTCCGCGCGCATCATCCCGTACCGCGGCTCGTGGCTCGATTTCGAGTTCGACCCGAAGGACTGCGTGTTCGCGCGTATCGACCGCCGCCGCAAGCTCCCGGTCACGATCATCCTGCGCGCTCTCGGTTACACCGAAGAGCAGATGCTCGACATGTTCTTCGAGAAGAACACCTATCACCTGTCGAAGGGCAAGATCGAGTTCGAGCTGATCCCCGCGCGCCTGCGCGGCGAGACCGCGTCGTTCACGATCAAGGTCGGCGATGAAGTCATCGTCGAGGAAGGCCGCCGCGTTACCGCGCGCCACGTGCGTCAGCTCGAGCAGAAGAACGTCACGCGCCTGGAAGTGCCGAAGGAATACCTGATCGGCAAGATCCTCGCGCACGACGTCTTCAACACCGACACCGGCGAGATCCTCGCGAAGGCCAACGAAGTCCTGACGATCGCGGTCATCGACAAGCTGATCGAGGCCGGCATCCAGCAGGTTCGCTGCCTGTACGTGAACGACCTGGACCGCGGCCCGTACGTCTCCGACACGCTGCGCATCGACCCGACGCGCACCCGTCTGGAAGCGCTGGTCGAGATCTATCGCATGATGCGTCCGGGCGAGCCGCCCACCAAGGATGCGGCCGAGAACCTGTTCCAGAACCTGTTCTTCAACCCGGAGCGCTACGACCTGTCGGCGGTCGGCCGCATGAAGTTCAACCGTCGCGTGCACCGCGACGTGATCATCGGCCCGGGCATCCTGTACGACCACGCGCACTTCGTGAAGCGCTCGGACGAGTTCTCGAAGAAGCTGGTCGAGGCGCAGGGCGAGACCTCGGACATCATCTCGGTCATCAAAGAGCTGTGCGACATCCGCAACGGCAACGGCCAGGTGGACGACATCGATCACCTCGGCAACCGTCGCGTGCGCTCGGTCGGCGAAATGGCGGAGAACGCCTTCCGCATCGGCCTGGTGCGCGTCGAGCGCGCCGTGAAGGAGCGTCTGACGCTCGCCGAGTCCGAAGGCCTGATGCCGCAGGAAATGATCAACGCCAAGCCGGTTGCGGCCGCGGTGAAGGAATTCTTCGGCTCCTCGCAGCTGTCGCAGTTCATGGACCAGAACAACCCGCTGTCGGAAGTGACGCACAAGCGTCGCGTCTCGGCGCTCGGACCTGGCGGTCTGACGCGCGAGCGCGCGGGCTTCGAAGTGCGTGACGTGCATCCGACGCACTACGGCCGCGTGTGCCCGATCGAAACGCCGGAAGGTCCGAACATCGGCCTGATCAACTCGCTGTCCGTGTACGCGCGCACCAACGAATATGGCTTCCTCGAGACGCCATACCTCAAGGTGATCGACGGCAAGGTGAGCAAGGAAATCGACTATCTGTCGGCGATCGAAGAGAGCCAGTACGTCATCGCGCAGGCGAACGCGACCCTGAACGACAAGGGTCAGTTCACCGATGACCTGGTCTCGTGCCGCAACCTGAACGAATTCATGCTCTCGGCGCCGGACAAGATTCAGTACATGGACGTGTCGCCGAAGCAGATCGTGTCGGTGGCCGCCTCGCTGATCCCGTTCCTCGAGCACGACGACGCGAATCGCGCGTTGATGGGCTCGAACATGCAGCGCCAGGCTGTGCCGACGCTGCGCGCCGAGACGCCGCTCGTGGGCACCGGCATGGAGCGCGCTGTGGCAATCGACTCGGGCGTCACCGTCGTGGCGCGCCGTGGTGGCGTGATCGACTCCGTCGACGCGTCGCGTATCGTCGTGCGCGTGCATGACGAAGAGACGTCGGCGGCCGAAGCGGGCGTCGACATCTACTCGATGACCAAGTACACGCGTTCCAACCAGAACACCTGCATCAACCAGCGTCCGCTGGTGAAAGCAGGCGACGTGATCGCGCGCGGCGACGTGCTGGCCGACGGCCCGTCCACGCACTTGGGCGAGCTCGCGCTCGGCCAGAACCTGCTGGTCGCGTTCATGCCGTGGAACGGCTACAACTTCGAGGACTCGATCCTGATCTCCGAGCGCGTCGTGCACGACGACCGCTTCACCACTATCCACATCGAAGAGCTCACCTGCGTCGCTCGCGACACGAAGCTCGGTCCGGAAGAAATCACCGCTGACATCCCGAACGTCGGTGACGTCGCGCTCGCCAAGCTGGACGAAGCTGGTATCGCGTTCATCGGCGCCGAGGTGAAGGCCGGCGACATTCTGGTCGGCAAGGTGACGCCGAAGGGCGAAACCCAGCTGACGCCGGAAGAGAAGCTGCTGCGCGCGATCTTCGGCGAGAAGGCGTCCGACGTTAAGGACACCTCGCTGCGCGTGCCGCCCGGCATGGACGGCACCGTGATCGACGTGCGCGTGTTCACGCGCGACGGCGTCGAGAAGGACACGCGTGCGCTCGCGATCGAGAAGGCGGAGTTGGAGAAGGTTCGCAAGGACCTGGAAGACCAGCGCCGCATCCTCGAAGAGGATCTGTTCGAGCGCGTACGTTCCGCGATGCTCGGCAAGGCGGCCGAAGCGGGCCCGAAGAAGATCAAGGCGGGCACGCAGATCGACGAGGCTTATCTGTCGGATCTGCCGCGCGAGCAGTGGCTGGAAATCCGCTTGCAGGACGAGGACGGCAACGCTGCCGTCGAGCGTGCTGCCGAGCGCCTGAAGCTGCAGCGCAAGGAGTTCGAGAAGCGCTTCGAAGAGAAGCGCGCCAAGATCACCGCCGGCGACGATCTCGCCCCCGGCGTGCTGAAGATGGTGAAGGTGTACCTCGCGGTGAAGCGCCGCGTGCAGCCCGGCGACAAGATGGCCGGCCGCCACGGCAACAAGGGCGTCGTGTCCACGATCATCCCGGTCGAAGACATGCCCTACACCGAAGACGGTACGCCGGTCGATATCGTGCTGAACCCGCTGGGCGTGCCGTCGCGCATGAACATCGGTCAGATCCTCGAGACGCATCTCGGTTGGGCCGCGAAAGGTATCGGCCAGAAGATCGGCCGCATGGTCGACGAGATGGAGAACAGTCGCAGCGCCGCGCAGCTTCGCGAGTTCCTCGACGAGGTCTACAACAAGACCGGCGGCCAGAAGGCGGATATCGCCTCGCTGACCGACCCAGAGGTCGCCGCGCTGGCCGGCAATCTGCGCCACGGCGTGCCGATGGCGACACCGGTGTTCGACGGCGCGGCCGAGGAAGAGATCAAGCACATGCTTGCGCTCGCCGACCTGCCGCTCAGCGGTCAGACGATGCTGATCGACGGACGCACGGGCGAGAAATTCGAGCGCCCGGTGACCGTCGGCTACATGTACATGCTGAAGCTGAACCACCTGGTCGACGACAAGATGCACGCGCGCTCGACCGGTCCGTACTCGCTCGTCACGCAGCAGCCGCTGGGCGGCAAGGCGCAGTTCGGCGGCCAGCGCTTCGGCGAAATGGAAGTGTGGGCGCTGGAGGCCTACGGCGCGGCGTACACGCTGCAGGAAATGCTGACCGTCAAGTCCGACGACGTGAACGGTCGCACGCAGATGTACAAGGCGATCGTCGACGGCAACCACGAGATGAAGGCCGGCATGCCGGAGTCCTTCAACGTGCTCGTGAAGGAGATCAGGTCGTTGGGCATCAATATGGAATTGGAGCAGGAGTCGGATAAGTGACGAAAGTCACGAGGGTCACGAAAGTCACGAAGGCAGCTCTTCGTGACCCGCGTGACTCACGTGACCCACGTGACTCTGCTTACTCGAATCGATACACCTTACCCAGGTGATACAGATGAAAGATCTATTGAAACTGTTCAAACAGCACACGCCGGTCGAGAACTTTGACTCGATCCGGATCGGGCTCGCCTCGCCGGAAATGATCCGGTCGTGGTCGTTCGGCGAAGTAAAGAAGCCGGAGACGATCAACTACCGCACGTTCAAGCCGGAACGCGATGGCCTGTTCTGCGCCAAGATCTTCGGACCGGTGAAGGACTACGAGTGCTTGTGCGGCAAGTACAAGCGCCTCAAGCACCGCGGCGTCGTCTGCGAGAAGTGCGGCGTCGAGGTGACTCAGTCCAAGGTGCGTCGCGAGCGCATGGGCCACATCGAGCTGGCTAGCCCGACTGCGCACATCTGGTTCCTGAAGTCGCTGCCGTCACGCATCGGTTTGATGCTCGACATGACGCTGCGCGAAATCGAGCGCGTGCTCTATTTCGAAGCCTTCGTCGTCATCGATCCAGGCATGACGCCGCTGCAGCGCGGCCAGTTGCTCACCGATGAGATGTATCTCGAAGCCATCGAAGAGCATGGCGACGAGTTCGACGCCCGCATGGGCGCCGAGGCCGTGTTCGAACTCCTGAAGAGCATCGACCTGCAGGCCGAGCTGCTGAAGGTTCGCGAAGAGATGGCCGGCACGTCTTCCGAGACGAAGCTCAAGCGCCTGTCGAAGCGCCTCAAGCTCGTCGAGAGTTTCATCGACTCGGGCAACAAGCCCGAGTGGATGGTCATGACTGTGCTGCC
>Ga0070675_100001883_pt1 | contig 15480 bp, 15 predicted proteins | sample KBSM43metaG_FD_65343 | JGI IMG/M metagenome (GOLD analysis project Ga0070675, IMG submission 65343) | Miscanthus rhizosphere microbial communities from Kellogg Biological Station, Michigan, USA - KBS M4-3 metaG | ecosystem: Host-associated > Plants > Roots > Rhizosphere > Soil ...
CGACGTTGGCGCCGATCCCGAGCGCGAGGCCGAGAATCGCCACCAGCGTGAAGCCAGGCGACTTGCGCAGCTGACGGATCGCGTAGCGGATCTCGGACACGGTGGCCCCCTTCCGTTGATTCCCAGGATTTTAAGCGCTTCTGTCAAAAGAAGAAACCGCAGAGAGCGACGAGAGCTACTGAATCGGCGCGCCCGTCGACGGAATCGCGTTCGCGGTGAACGCGGCGCTTGTCGACTGGAAGATCGTTGCGCGCGTATCGGTGCCGAAGTAGCGCGTGCCGGTACCGCCAAGTGTCGCCGGAGCTGCCGACGCGCCGTAACCGCTGGCCGGATTGGCTGCGGGGTTGTTGCAGAACGTGCCGACAAAATCGACCGCACCGGTCGCCTTCTGCAGATCAACGTTGTAGCCGCTCTTCAACACGGTGCTGCCGGAAGTGGGCATCAAATCCGGACTGATGAATCCCGCGCCACCCGAGCTTGGCGATTTGAACAGGTCGGAGAGGCTGACGGCGTATCCGCCGTTGCCGCAGCTGGACGAATAGCTCGCCTCGCCGCTGTTGATTGCGCGCAGCGACCCAATCGCCGACGCTTCATTACCCGACATTCGCGCGCGAAGCAAGCCTGGGACGGCAATCGCCGCGATGATGCCGATGATCGCGACGACAATCAGCAGTTCGATGAGTGTGAAGCCGGTCGCGCGGTGATTGCGCAGCTGGCGGATCGCGTAGCGAAACTCGGCCATGTCTCCTGCACCCCTTCCCGGATTTTAGGCGCTTTTCGGTCCAAGGAGGAAACCATTGAGAGCGCTGAGGGCGCTGAGAGTGTAGGATTCTCGGGCGATTCAACGAGGTGTGAATGGTCCGGACGGAACAAACGCCGATCTACACGCATCTGTACTTCCAGGTGCTGGTGGGAATTGTTCTCGGTGTCCTGGTCGGCTACATGGTTCCGGCTACCGGCGCCGCGCTCAGGCCACTGGGCGACGGGTTCATCAAACTGATTCGGATGATGATCGCACCGATCATCTTCACGACCGTGATCGTCGGCATCGCGAAAATGGGCGACATGAAGAGCGTTGGCCGGATCGGCGTCCGCGCCCTCGTCTACTTCGAAATCGTGTCGACGCTCGCGCTGGTGATCGGGCTGGTGATCATCAACGTCCTTCAGCCCGGCGTCGGGGTCAATGCGGATCCGAAAACGCTCGACGCGAAGGCGGTCGCCGCCTATACGTCGAACGCGCAGCACCTCAGCACGATCGACTTCCTGTTGAACATCATCCCAACGACGATCGTGGATGCGTTTGCCAAGGGCGACATCCTCCAGGTGCTGCTGTTCTCGATTCTGTTCGGCCTCGCGCTGCTGCGCCTCGGCCCGAAGGCGAAATCGCTGGTGGTCTTTTTCGAGGACTGTTCGCACGTGTTGTTCAGCGTCGTCGGCATCATCATGCGCGTGGCGCCGATTGGCGCGTTCGGCGCGATGGCGTTCACCATCGGCCAGTACGGCATCGGCACGCTGTTTTCGCTTGGCAAGCTGATGGCGTGCTTCTACGCCACGTGCGCGCTGTTCATCATCGTCGTGCTCGGCGGGATCGCGGCGTGGACCGGATTCAGCCTCTTCAAATTCATCCGCTACATCCGAGAGGAAATCCTGATCGCGCTCGGCACATCCTCATCCGAGCCGGTGCTGCCGCGGATGATGGCCAAGCTGGAACATCTCGGATGCTCGAAGTCGCTGGTCGGCCTGGTGATTCCGACCGGCTACTCGTTCAACCTGGATGGGACGTCGATCTACATGACCATGGCGGCGATCTTCATCGCGCAGGCGACCAACACCCATTTGTCGATCAGTCAGCAGATCGGCATCCTTGGCGTACTGCTCCTGACGTCGAAGGGCGCGGCGGCCGTACCTGGCGGCGGTTTCGTGACGCTCGCGGCGACTCTTTCAGCGATCCCGACGATCCCGGTAGCCGGCCTGGCGCTGATCGTTGGCATCGATCGTTTCATGTCGGAGTGCCGGACGATCACGAATCTGATCGGAAACGGCGTCGGCACCGTTGCGGTTGCGGCGTGGGATGGGGCGCTGGATCGGAAGCGGATGATGCGTGTGTTGGACGGCGAGACGCCGGAAGAGGCTGACCACCCGGAGGACGTGCTGGTGGCGGAGGAGTTGGCGGCTACTGCCGGAAGGCGGTAATTTTCGGCGCGGCCACAAGCTCTGGCGCATGTATCTGCCACCAGTGGCGCGCGGCCTCCTGCGTCCAGCGATCTCTCGTGGCCACCTCCGCGAGGCTTGCATCGACCTCCATCGCTGATGAGAATCGATTTGCCGGGTCCTTCTCGAGGCACTTCATGAGGATGCTGTCGAACTGTTTGGGAATCGGCAGCTCGGAGAGCTGCGACGGCGGCGTCGGTCGAGTTCGCACATGATGCAAGAGCATGTCTGTCGGCGTCCTTGCTTCAAAGAGCAATTGTCCGGTCACTACCCAATACGCCGTGCATGCCAGCGAGTAGAGGTCCGCCCGGCCGTCGACATGATCTTCACCGACGACGATTTCCGGCGCGATAAACGCCGGTGTGCCCTGGAGGATTCCCTGGGCAGTCGCCAGATTTGGTTCGTCTCCACTCGGCTGATCTTTCACGATCCCGAAGTCCAGTACCTTCAGATAATCGTACTCGTGCCCGAGACGGGTGACGAAGAGATTCGCCGGTTTGATGTCCCGATGCACAAGGCCGTGTTCGTGCGCTTCGGCAAGTGAACGACACGCCTGACGCCACAGCATGACGACGCGCTCGACCGGTTGGGGTCCAAAGCGCTTCACCAGCTGCTGAAGATCCAGACCTTCGAGCAGCTCCATGACGTAGTAGAAATTCCCAGTATCGGTGACGCCGAAATCGTAAAGCTGCACGGTGTGCGGCGAGCGCAAAGAGGCGGTCGTCTGTGCTTCGCGTTCGAATCGACGGACAAGCTGTGCTCGCGTCGCGCCCATGGGTCCGCTCTGGCGAATCAACTTCACGGCCGCAGGTCGGACCAGGAGGCGATGCTGGGCACGCCAGACCTCGCCCATCCCGCCGCTGCCCAGTTGTTCCATCAGCCGGTAGCTGCCCACCGCGAGCCTTTCGTCGAGCAGTTCCTCGTCAATTTCAAGAACCGAGCCCGTCGAGAGGACGATCGCGCGCTCGAGCACGGTCCGAAGTTCACGGATGTTGCCCGGCCACGCATACGCTTGCAGTCGGCGCATCGATTCAGGCGAGACGCGATCGACTATCTTGCTCATCTGACGAGCCTGTCTGCGCACGAAATGGTCGACGAGAGCGGGAATGTCCTCGAGGCGATCGACCAGCGCGGGGACCGCTACCCGATTCGCGACCAACATGCGCCGGAACGGCTCGAACAAACCGCTCGTTTCCCCTGTCAGGTCCCGCGTCGTGGAAGCCACCAGCCGCAATTGTGAAGTCCGCGTCGAGGCGGCTAAGGCCTCAGATTCGACCGCCTTGCCGACGATGGCCTGCTGAAGTTCAATCGGCAGCTCGTGAACGGCGTCGAGGTACAGCGTGCCACTCGTGGCGAGTTCCACCTTCGCCTGGAACAGCGTGGTCGCGCCGGCGCCGGTGCCGGCGGATCGGTGTTGAGCATCCAGCTCGGGGCAGCTGACGAAGATAAACGCGCCGGAGCGCCGCGACGCAACGTGCACAGCGTGGGCGATGGCCTCCTTACCGGCACCGGGCGGCCCGCTGAGTAACAACGGCTCCGAACGCGCGGCTTGCTCCCGCACGGCGTTTCGCAGCGTATCCACCGCGGCACTGTGGCCAATCAGCGGACCGTCAATCCTGCTGCGAGCATCCTTCAGAAGATCCTCCGCGACCCGCAACTCGCGTTCCAGCGCTGCGGTTCGCTCCGCGACCCGCACCTCGAGCGAGGCATTCAACTCCTGCAACTGTTCGGCGGTTTGGCGGCGCTCCTCATAGAGCCGTGCGTTGTGGATCGCACTGGCGATGTGCTCGGCGATGATCGAGATCAACGTCCGCTCATGTTCGCTGAACGTTCGTCGGATCGGCGTCTCGATCGAAAAGACTCCCACCAGCTGATCACGGATCAGGAGCGGGATCGCGAACTGGCTCTCCGCGTTCTGCAAACCGGGAACGGCCACGGCGTCGCCAAGCTCGGCGCCGCGGCCCGCTTTCAGCATCTGCTGCCGTTGCACCGCAGCATAGGCACGCTGCTGTCCCAGGTTGGTGACGTGCATCATCTTGCGCCTTTCAGCGACGATGCCGATCACTCCTGTTCCGACTCGCACGCGGCCGCCGATCGCCTGGTTTTCGTAGCCGCGACTCGCCACGACGGTCAGCGTGTCGCCTGCTGGATTCAGCAGCAGGAGGTTCGCGTGATGGAACTCGAATAACTCGCCCATCGTGCGCAGAACGGTGTCGTAGACTTCGTCGAGTTCGAGCGTCGAGTTCAGTTCCGACGAGACGCGGCGCAGCACCTGGAATTCAACGGTCTTGCGGGCAAGATCGGCCGACAGACTATCGGTGTTGTCAGGCCTATCGATCATGCGATCGAGGCCCGTTGCCGTACGGCCGTTTCTCTACCGACAGCACCCGATAAACGTCAGCTGCACGCAGTTTGAATATTCCTGACATGCCAGTGGCGGAGGCAATCGCTTCAATTTGCATGTCCATTGCATCGAAGGTAGGGCCCGACGTCTCCGAGCGTTGGAACACCAGCTGCAGAACCCAATCGACCTGCCCAGCAACGTCTGCCACGCAGACGTACGCCCGCGGATTCTCACGGACATTCCGGATCGTTTTGCTGAAAAACTGGAAGGACAGGGCGGCGTGCTCCTCGTCGACGTAGTAGACCTGCGAAATGACCGTGACGTTCGGGATGCCATCGGCGGAGCACGTGACCATGACGGCCGGCATCCCGCTCTCGAGCACCGGGCGGATTTCGGCGGGAAGCGTCATACGTGGGTCGCCTCCGCGGGCGGCACCAGCCGAGCGCCGGCACCCGGTCCCGGTGTCTGCACGAAGATCTCGTGCACTTCGAACTCGACGGCGAGGGCGGGCGCCTGAATGAATGCGTGCAGCAGCGGCTCGGGAGCCTCGCTGTAGATTGGCCGAACGCTCTTCACGAACCGGCCTCGAATGCGATCGACGACCTGAAGATCCTCACGCTGTACGGATCGGTGACGCAGGTAGCGGCCCTTGAATTGATACGTCTCGTGCGATGGAAACTCCTCGACAGTGAGCGCGAACTCGCCGTTGTCCTGGAGCGACTCGACGAGCTTCTCGGTCGAGTGTTCCGAGACGAACGCTGTCATGCTTTGCCCGCCAGGTTCGACCAGCCATCCGCTCACGCGATGTCCGTACGGCACCAGGTCACGGTCCCGCGTACCAGCAAACGCGACATTGGCATGCTGCTCCAGAAATCTGAGGATTCTTCCGGGAATGGTGATCGCAATCATGTGGTGGTCTGCATCGAAACTGGACGAATGTCACAGGCCCTTCAATGCAAGGCTATTGGGGCGACCCGCGCGCGTCAAGCGCCCGCCTTTCCACTCAGGTAATCAGTCCGTTCCCCACGGGTTGTCGATCACAAAACGCCAGGAGCCATCTGCCTGACGACGCAGAACATCCGCGTTGTGCCCCGTCAGCGTCACGGACGCGCCGTCCGATCCAGTGCCGGTGAACGACCAGGCTCCAACGACGAGAGCCAGGCCACCTGCCTCGAGCACCCGTGTCACTTTGAGATCGAGGGTGCCCTTCATCGCGATGAACGCGGCCAATGATTCACGAACACCCGCCAGGCCGTGAGCGAGGCTGCCTGGGCTAGGCGCAAAGGCAGCGCTGGGCTCATACAGAGACATCAGGGCGTCGAGATTCCCTGCATTGATTCCGTCGACGATCGATTTGAGAACCTGCTCAGGCGTCTCTTTTGACATGACCTCAAGTATCCTTCCTCTTGGTGTTGTCGAGCGGCAACTCTCGGATCGTAGGAGCGCGGCTGACGCGAATCGTCGCGGCCGGTCTTTTCTGTCTGCTGGCTGCTGCCTGCGCCGAGACGCCGACCCAGCCTCGCAACACGACCTTGACCGCTGGCCGATGGACCGGCGACGGCGGATGCCTTTCGGTGGCAGCCGACGGCTGCGATCTGGTCGTTGGATGCGGCCACGGTCAGTTCCCGCCGCCGGTCGTTCGTGCCGACGGCACGTTCGAGGTCAACGGCACGTATCGCATCGAGGTGGGGCCCATCAGCATCAACCCGGCGCCGCCCGCGACGTTCTCAGGCATCCTGAAGGGCCAGACGCTGACGCTGAGCGTGATGCCCAGTGATCCGTCGCTGCGACCGGCATCCTACGTGCTGCAGCCGACAAACGGTACTGGCAAGTGCGCGGTGCCATGCCTCTGAATTGAGTCAACGCCCCCGAAGTCGGGAGACGTGGCTTCGCCTGCGGGAATGATTTCATCACGCACAGCAGCGTTTTCGTTCGGTAATTCCAGTTTTTCAACGCCATACGTTGTCGGGATCGTGCTCTCGCTGGGCGTCGCGCTGTTCGCGAGGCGCGTGGGGCTCGATCGTGACCGTGGATGGATCGTCGTAGGTGGGCTGGCCGGGCACGGCGTCTTTGATGCCCCTCACGGCACCCTTCTGTCTCGCCTATGACGTTGGCGCGGCAGTCGGCCTTGCCTGGCTCATACGACGCAGGCCGGGCGGTTAGCTATTGATGCCTCACCAAGTTCTTCAAATCGCGAACTGAGTCACGGCGGGATCTACTGCAGCGAGGAGGGCGGCGTCAGCAGGAGCGGTTCGTCGCGTAGTTCGCGACTGAGTCGCGCCTGGTGTCGTCGCCAGAACTCGAATCGGGTCGCGATGGCGTAGAGCAACCGCGCTTTTCGTGGCGACCGTTCGTGGACGGCCGCCCGGCTGAAGAAGCCCGTGCCGAGTTCGGCATACCAGTGGATGTTGTGCCGGCGACGCATCTGGTCTTCGAAGAAGCCCGCGAGGAGAAGGCACTGCGCTCCCGCCGTTTCCAACATCACGCTGCCATGCAGGAGCGTGGTGTCGGCGACGAAGCGGTCGAACACGGCGCTGAGATCTGCCGGGGCCGGCATGTCGACGTCGGCCTGCGTCGAGATTTGCGCGTAATGCGCCAGCACGCTGGCGTTGTAGAGCAGTTCATCGCGATCGACGTCCGGCTCGGCGACGTCTTGCAGGCGAAGGACGAAGAAGGCCAGCGCCTGCTGATGGTCGACCGCGAGCAGTTCCGGTAACGGATCCATCTGACCTGCCTTCACTGTGTATCGGCGCTATGCCGACCGGGCGGTAATGCCGTTCCCGTTGTCGCGGATTACACACACCTGCACACGACTTGGCGACCTCGTCCGATTTCATGAGAACCATCCAGCTGCGCGAAGATGTAAGTATATACTTACTTATAAAGCAGTCTGCTTGGACACTGCCCGTTGAAGCTCGGTGAGCACGTCGCTCCACAGATTGTCGATGTAACGACGGATTTCAATCAGTCCACGCAGTTCGACGCGATAGATTCGATGGACGCCCTGGCGGCGTTCGCGAACCAGTCCTGCGTCCTTGAGCACCTTGAGATGTTGCGATACGGCCGGACGGCTGACTGGCACCTGCCTGGCCAGCTCGTTAACCGTCGCTTCGGAATCTCGCAGCTGTTCGAAAATCGCCCGCCGCGTCGGATCCGCCAGAGCCTCTAGCGCCTTCTGACGTTTCACCATCGGGTTACGCTTCCGTGTCGGCTGGAAAGGCAGTTGGAGGAATCGCCACAGGTAAGTATGGACTTACCTATGTTCGCTGTCAATGCAGCGTTTGATGAGCCCGCAGCGGAACCGACACCGGACTGGCGGGCTAACGTTCCGCCCTGCTGAGACCCGTCTCACCGGCAGCCGCACGGTTGATCCGTGATGCCGGCTTCAACCCTGTGGACCTCGGCGAGCTGTCGGCGGCGCGGTACGTCGAGCCATTCTCGTTGCTGCTCGCGGAAGTCGCCTACAGCCGTGACCGGAATCCGGAGCTTGCGTACCGCTTTATACGGTATCCAAGCAAGTAGCCGTACGAGGGCTTTACTAAATTGGCGTGCCGGTTGACGGAATCGCGTTCGCGGCGAACGCGGCGGTCTTCAACACCGTGCTGCCGGAAATGGGCATCAAGTCGGGACTGATGAACCCGGCGCCGCCCGAGGCCGGCGACTTGAACAGGTCGGACAAGCTGACGGCGTATCCGCCGTTGCCGCAGCTGGACGAGTAGCTCGCCTGGCCGCTGTTGATCGCGCGCAGCGATCCAATCGCCGACGCCTCGTTGCCCGAGATCCGCGCCCGCAGCAGGCCCGGGACGGCAATCGCCGCGATGATGCCGATGATCGCGACGACAATCAGCAGTTCGATGAGTGTGAAGCCGGCGGCGCTGTGACCCTTCATCGCTGTGCTCCGAAAGTGCGATCGTACTAAGGCGTGTCCGTGATCGGTCAAAATACGCTCATCAGCCGGGCTCGAGCCGCAGCATCGAGCCTTGCTCGGTCAACACATAGAGGAAGCCGTCGGGTCCTTGACGCACGTCGCGGATCCGTTTGGTCAGCTGGCGCGATCCGATCGCCTCCTGGTGCGTGACCTGTCCGTCCTGAATCACCAGCCGCCGCAGGTGCGCGCCGCTCAGCGCGCCGAGGAACGCGTTGCCGCGCCAGCTCGGAAAACGACTGCCCGAATAGATTGTCAGCCCGGACGGCGAAATCGACGGTGTCCACTGGACGACAGGTTGATCCATGCCGCTGCGGGCAGTGTCGTTCGAGATCGGCGTCCCGTTGTAATTGATGCCGAAGGTAATCGCTGGAAAACCGTAATTGTGCCCGCGCGCGATGATGTTCAGCTCGTCGCCGCCGCGCGGGCCGTGTTCGTGCTCCCAGATTGTGCCGTTTGGATCGACGAACAGTCCCTGCGGGTTGCGGACGCCGTAGGCAAAGATCTCCGGCCGCGCGCCGCCGCGCTCGACGAACGGATTGTCGCGCGGAATCGATCCATCGTCGTTCAGCCGGAGAATTTTTCCCTTGTCGGTGCGCAGGTCTTGCGCCGGCTTCTGCTCGTGCCGCTCGCCGACACTCCAGTAAATCGTTCCGTCGCCGCCGAACGCGATTCGCGAACCGCTGTTGCCGCCGTTCGTGTTCCACGCATCGGCGACGAACAGGTCGCGAACGCCCAACAGCTTCGCGCCTTCCAGCTGCGCGGCGGCAAGCACGGTCGTGTCGCCGCGCTCGCCGCCATTCTTCGAGTACGTAAAGTAGAGCGTCTGGTTCGCCGCGAACCTGGGATGGAGGGCGATGTCCATCAGCCCGTCCTGCGTTCGAGTGTCGACTGGGGGAATGCCCTCGATCTCGGTGAGCGCGTCGTTATGAAAACGTCGCAGCCTCCCGGCGCGCTCGGTAATCAGGATGTCGCCGTCGGGCAGAAATGCCAACGCCCACGGCTCCGACAATCGGCTGGTGAGCGTGGCGACGCGGATCCGCTCGGACTCGGTTTCGACGACGGACGGATCGGGCCGGGTCACGTCCACTGCGGCACGAGCGACGCGCGGGGCATGGGCGCGCTCCAGCGCGAACATCGCGCCAAGCGCGAGGAGTGCCAGTGCTGCGGGAAGGAGCTGAGCGCGGTTCACTGTCGTAGTTTTGCCTTGAGCTCCTCGAGGCAGTTTGTACGACGACGAGGTTGATCGACGCCGGTGTGAAGTATGCCCTTGGACTCGGCGAAAATCCACCGACTGCCGAGGCCATCACTGCACAGGTGATCGAACTTTTCGCAACAGGCCGCGCCGATTTCAATCATTTTGAACGGGAAGCGTCCCGACTGGTCACGGACGCTCCTGCACGGTGTAGCATTCCGGGCATGCGAAAGAGGTCTTTGATCCCGGCGATCGCGATCTTCATGACTGCGGCCCTGCAGGCCCAGGGTCAACCTCCCGTCTCGATCGCGCAGCGGCTCGACACGCCGCAAGCCCGCGTCATCGTTGCGACGCTGCAGCCGCACCTGCCGGTAAACGCCAGGGCCGGGCACGCGACCGACCGCGTGCTGATTTATCTGGACGAGGGCGCGATGACGGTGAAAGACGGCGACACCGCATCGACGCGGATCGAGTTCCGCCGCGGCGATGTGCGGTGGCGGGCGGCGAGCGGCCCGTACGTCGCCGAAAACCTCAGCGACCAGCCGATCCGAATCCTCGAGATCGATCTGAAATCCGCCATCTCCAGCCCAGCGCCGACAACGAAGCTGGATCCGGTTGCCGTTGATCCGCAGCACTACACGGTTGCTTTCGAAAACGAACGCGTCCGCGTGCTGCGCGTTCACTACGAGGCGCGCGAGAAGGGCGCGACGCACGAGCACATCCTGAATCGCATCGTCCTCTATGTGAACGACCAACCCAACGCGAAGGCCGATGACGTTCGAGTGGCCGGAGCGGCGACACACGCCGAAGAGAACGCGTCGGACTCGCCAGCCGATCGGATTGCGGTCGAACTGAAGTAGCGGCGCGGGCGTACACGGCCTACGGAGAAATCGGTGCTATTGCGTCGAGGTAGCGACTGATTTGCGCGAGGTGTGACAGGTCGTGGCCGCCATGCGCAGCATGACCGCCAGCGACTCGACGCCGCGCTCGTTGTGCTGTCCGGTGCGCTCGAAGTCGGCCGGCGCGAGCCGGCGCCACACCGACAGATTCAGTTCGCGTAGAGTCCGGAAGGTTTCGACCAGCTCGGACGGTTCGCGATCGTTGTGACGCCGCGAATGACCTACTCGAAGCGCGTGGATCTCCCGGACATTCTGAGCGTCATCAACAGCTTCTAGTTCGTCGGCGGACGCGCAACGGCGCGAGCTTGAATAAAGACGTCAGGCTCGCGCTGGAATGGCGCGCGAGCGGATGCGCCACAGCCAGTAAAACATCGCCACCAGGACCAGCAGCACGTCATCAGCCCGGTGATTACCAGATACGACGTCATCAACGCTGCGAGCACGTTGGCCGTCTGCCCCCTGGCGGCCGCTGCCACCAACGCCGAGGCGCACATCGCGCACATCGAGTAGACAAACACGATCCCGCTCTTGCGATGGATCGCCCGACCCTTGGCGGTGGTGAGCGCGACTGCGCCCGAGACGAGGCCGATTCCGGCGGCGGCGATGTGGATCGGTAACAGCAGAGGCAACGCTCGAATTCCCTCGTTCAGTCGGTTCTGAGTCGATAGACGTAGGTCGTCTACTGCTTGTTCCGAACCGGACGGCAGGTCGACTCGGCCCGCGATCAGAAGATGGAACGGAAGGACAACGATATAATCCGGCTCCCTTACACCGTGGATCTCAGTTCATCCCAGCGAGCGAACACATGGTCGGCCTGACAGTTGGCGTCTACCACGTCCTCGAGAAGCTGGGCGCCGGCGGCATGGGAGAGGTGTATCGGGCGCGCGATACGAAACTGAATCGAGACGTCGCGCTGAAGGTGCTGCCGGCGGACTTCACGCAAGACTCCGAAAGGGTGGCGCGGTTCAACCGCGAGGCGCAGGTGCTGGCGTCGCTCAACCATCCTCACATCGCGCAGATTTACGGGCTGGAGCAGCGTCCCTCCGAAGCCGACCCGGGGCTGACGAGACACGACGCGGTCATCGTGATGGAGTTCGTCGACGGCGAGTCGCTGGATCGCCGGATCGCCCGCGGGCCGATCGCGGTCGATGACGCGATCACGATCGCCACGCAGATCGCCGACGCGCTCGAAGCGGCGCACGACAAAGGAATCATCCATCGCGATCTGAAGCCGGCCAACATCGTCTTGACGAGCGAGGGCACGGTGAAGGTGCTCGACTTCGGTCTCGCGAAGTCGCTGGATGGCGCTGGCGCGTCGGGCGCTGGGCTGACGCAGTCGCCGACGATTACCACGCCGGCGATGATGACCGGCATCGGTGTGATCCTCGGCACGGCCGCATACATGGCGCCGGAGCAGGCAAAAGGACGTGCCGCCGACAAGCGGAGCGATATCTGGGCGTTCGGCTGCGTGTTGTTCGAACTGCTCACTCGCAAACGGCCATTTGATGGCGACGATGTCGGCGATGTCCTTGCGAGCATTCTGAAATCAGAACCCGACTGGACGCTGTTGCCCGCTGGCACGCCGGCGGCGCTGCGCCGGCTGGTTCGTGAGTGTCTCACTAAAGATCGTCTCAAGCGCGCTGGCGACATCGCCGTCGCGCGGTTCGTTCTCCGCGGCGCCGCTGACGACACGCCTGCGGCGGCGAACTCCCGGCGTTCGCGCGGCGTGCCGACGAGAACCGCAGTTCTGACGGCGGCGCTGGTCGTTGCGCTCGGCGTTGCCGCCGGTGCTGGTTGGCTGGCCTGGCGACGGTCGACGTCGTCGCCGCTCGTGGCTCACTTCACGCAGCCGCTCGGGCCCGGCGTGGCGATCGGCGCGGGGGCGCGCCCGATCCTCGCCTTTTCACCGGACGGCAGCCAGTTCGTCTACGTCGCCAACGGATTGTTGTTCGTGCGCCAGTTGTCGCAGTTCGACACGCAGCCGATTGCCGGGGTCGAATCGAAAGACACGTATGCAGGGGCGCTGTCGCATCCGGTGTTTTCGCCTGATGGCAAGTCGCTGGCGTTCTACTCGCTCGTCGAGGGTGTGATCAAACGCATTCCGATCGGCGGGGGTACGCCGATTACGCTGTGCCGCGCGCCGAACCCGTACGGCATGTCGTGGAGCGACGACACCATCGTCTTCGGTGCGGCCCGCGACGGCATCTTCCGTGTGCCGTCGGGCGGGGGGACGCCCGAGCAGATCGTCAAGGTCAACGCCGACGAAATGGCCGACGCGCCGCAGTTGCTGCCCGACGGGGCGGTGCTGTTCACAATTGCGACGGGCATCGCGCGCGACCGATGGGACAAGGCGCGGATCGTCGTACAGTCGGCGAACGGCGAACGGTCGACAGTGATCGATGGCGGCAGCGACGGACGGTACTTGCCGACGGGCCACCTCCTTTACACGCTCGGCGGCACGGTCTTCGCTGTTCCGTTCAACGCGTCGCGCCACACCACGTCGGGCGTACCGACGCCAGTGATCGAAGGCGTGCGCCGGAGCGTTTCGGCGGGCAGCGGCGTTGCCCACTTCGCGGTGTCGGCAGGCGGTTCGATGGTCTACCTCCCGGGACCGACGTCCAACGGCACGCAGCGCAATCTGATGTTCTCCGACGCCAACGGCGGCTCCTCGCCGCTGCCGCTTCCGCCTGGCCAGTATCAGCACCCGCGCGTGTCGAGGAACGGCAAGGCACTGGCGGTAGAGACAGACGAAGGCGCGGAAGCCAACGTGTGGATTTACGATCTGTCGGCGTCGAGCCAGATTCGACGCTTGACGTTCGGTGGTCACAATCGCCTCCCGATCTGGGCGGGCGACAACCAGCGCGTCGCATTTCAATCCGACCGCGAAGGCGATACCGCGATCTTCGCGCAGCGCGCCGATGTGAGCGGCGGGACGCCCGAGCGTCTGACCAGGGCGGTTGCCGGCGAGACGCACACGCCGGAATCGTGGTCGCCCGATAGCCGCACGCTGCTCTACACAGTTTTGAAGAGCGGTATCTATACGTTGTTTGCGCTGTCGCTCGACACTGGGAAGGCACAGGAGTTTGGCGGCGTGCAATCGGCAGAGCCGACCGACGCCACGTTCTCGCCGGATGGCCGATGGGTCGCATACGCCCAGAACGAGCGGCCCGGCGGCTCGCCGTCGCCGAACCGCGGAGTGTACGTGCAGCCGTTTCCGCCGACTGGCGAGCGCTACCAGGTGCCGAAGCAGCGGCTCGATTTTCACCCGGCATGGGGTCCGAACGGATCGCAGCTGTACTTCGTGCCGACCGTCGGACGGTTTTCGGTGGTCACGCTCCAGACCAAGCCGACGGTGACGTTCACCGCCGCCGTGGAGCGCCTGGTCACGGTGCCGCACGATCGCGTGTCGACCGAGATCCGCGACTTCGACGTCACGCCGGAAGGACGTCTACTACTGACGACGGTCGGCGACGACCGCGCCGCAACGACGTCCGTCGCCGGTCCGCAGATCCGTGTGGTACTCAACTGGTTCGAGGAGCTGCGGCAGCGCGCGCCGATCCGGTAATGGCGCTCCCCTGGTAATTCACTCGTCCGCGTAGAATCACGTGGCAATGGTTTGCAGCGCATGCCGCCGGAGGGTCGATCCGAACCGGTCGTTCTGCCGGGCGTGCGGCAGTTCGGTGTTCACTGACGACGCTGACTTTCGAGGGCCGCGGGCGGAACAGCCCGTCGAGCAGAGGGTAGACGCCCCGGTAGCGCGTCGCCGACTGGAACGATTGACGTCGGCGGAGCGGCCACCGTGGGCGGGGCCGTCGACCACGAGCCGCCTGGCAAGACCGGCCGGATGTCTTGCCGCGCTCGTGCGGCTGTTGATCTTTGGAGCGATCGTCTGGTACGTCGGCAAGTGGCTGCTCGCCATTCCGGAGGTGCGAGCACTGGTGAATGCGTTCATAAGCGGCGCGTTGACCGACGATCAGCTCAACGCGGCCGGGACGGCCATTCGCGATCGCCTTCTTCAGCTGCTCGGCGGCAACTGATCTCGGACACGACCGACCCCAAGGCCATGACGGAATACATCGAGATCCGCGGCGCCCGCGAGAACAACCTCAAAGACATTACGCTGCGGATCCCGAAGCGTCAGATCACCATCTTCACCGGCGTCTCCGGCTCGGGCAAATCGTCGATCGTCCCCGACACCATCGCGACCGAGGCTGGGGCAGCCCAGCAAGTACCTCGCGCCCACCGCGGCGACTGCCCCGGCTTGATGGCACATCACTACGGTCCAGACGAAACACTTCGGCGGTCGTTGCAGCCAGAACGGCCGGCAAGTCGCTAGGCGAACAAAAAGCGAATATAATCGCCCGGTCGTGCGCCGGGCTTTCAGACGTGCACGGTCCGCTTCAGGGGTCAGTCCGTCCGGTCGCTTGAGCGGGTGCGCTGCATCGAAGCGGCGGTGGCGTAATCAGTTGCGGTCGTGGCACATGGTGCTAGCCAGTCCTTCCGAGCCGCTCTCGCACCTCGAGGTGCTGGTGGTCGACTGCCAGGCCACAGCCGCCGCTCCACGAGGTCATCTCCTCGAGATCGGCTGGGCCCGCGTCCTCGGCACGACAATCACGCATGCGCATGCGTCGTTGATCGCGCTGCCGGATGGCGAGCAGATTCCGCCAGCTGTTGCGCGGATCACCGGGATCTCCGAGCGCCTGATGCGGTCCGCTGTCGACAGCCGCTGCGCCTGGCGCGAGCTGACCGACCAGGCCGCGAGTCTCACGCAGCAGCCCGCGCCGACGGTCATCCACTTCTCTCGATTCGAGCAGCCGTTCCTTCGCACGTTGGCCGCCGGCGTGTTGCCGCTCGACGTGGTCTGCACGCGGGATATCGCCAGGCGCCTTCTGCCCAATTTGCCTCG
>Ga0070675_100001886_pt1 | contig 15476 bp, 15 predicted proteins | sample KBSM43metaG_FD_65343 | JGI IMG/M metagenome (GOLD analysis project Ga0070675, IMG submission 65343) | Miscanthus rhizosphere microbial communities from Kellogg Biological Station, Michigan, USA - KBS M4-3 metaG | ecosystem: Host-associated > Plants > Roots > Rhizosphere > Soil ...
ATCGCGCTGCCGCAGGTGCGCGGCGGCAAGATCAAGGCGATGGCGGTGCTGCAGCCGCAGCGCTCGCCCGTGGTGGAGGGCGTGCCCAGCGTCGATGAAGCGGGAGTGCCCGGCCTCTACCTTCCCGGCTGGTTCGGGTTCTTCGCGCCGAAGGGAACGCCGAAGGACGTCATCGCGCGTTTGAACGCCGCGATGATGGAGGCGCTGGCCGATCCCGGCGTGCGGGCGCGGTTCGCCGAATCGGGCCTGGACATCGTGCCGCGCGAGCAGCAGACGCCCGAAGCCCTCGCGGCTTTCCAGAAGGGCGAAATCGACAAGTGGTGGCCGCTCATCAAGCAGGCCGGCATCAAGGTGGAGTAACTGCTCGCCGATCCCACCCGCCCGGGTGGGGCAGTCATGGTCCGCGCGCTGTACGGTGATGCATCGTTCCTCGCAAAGGGAGCGTTATGGTCCGCCATCCAGCCGCACTCGTGCCCGCCGTACTCGCGGTACTTGCCGTTGCCTCCCCTCATGTCGCGCTCGCCGCCGAAGGCCTCTGCTCCGGCGAATCGAATGCCAGGGCGAGGATCGAAGGCAGCCCACGGCGCACGGCATCCTCACGAAGCATAGGCGCACCGGCCTCGGCGGCGAAGATGCAGCGGGCGGCGCTCGTGGAGGCAATCCGTCTCGGTGTGTCCCTCAACCAGGTGGTGATCAACGCCGAGGATCTGGCTTGGGCGCTGCGGAAGGTGCACCAGGAACCCAGAGCCCTTGATTGGCCCAGGCTCAAGATCGACCAGTCCGACATCGAGGGCACGTTCGCGTTATGGGCCGCATCAGGGGATGCGCCGGCGGGCGGGATTGGACAGGACACGCCGGCACTACCAGGGCCGCGACGCGTGTATGACATCCAGACCGAAATATCCCATTCAAGGCTGCGCGCGCCCGACATCAAGAGCGATGACGGACGTGTCATGTACACGGATGCCGCGGTCGAGGTCGCCGGAGTGACGCTACTCAAGCCGCTGCGCATCGTCGATTCGATCGTGAGCGGCAATATCAACCTCACAGGCGCGGTCCTCGCAGTAGGCAAGGAGTTCCAGGATCGTTATCCGCGCTCGACTCCGTTCTCGATGAGCATTCGCACCACGATGGTGGACGGCTCCATCTCGATGCGATCGACCGTCGCATCGGCCCCGGTCGTCATGTACTCGAGCGAATTGTTGGGCCAACTCGAGGTGACCAAGACCCAATTCAGGAAGAGCTTCTGGGCAGCCGGCTCCGTCTTTTGCGGAGGCGCGCGCGTCTCGGAGACGACGTTCGAGGATGATGCGGTCTTTCAGCGAACATTCTTCGGCGGCGATGTGCAAAGCATTTCTGCGACGATATTTCGCAAGCCGGTCTCCTTCCGGGACGCGGAGGTCCAGTCCGACCTCGTCTTCGAAAGCGTCGTGTTCGAGGATTCGGCCGACTTCACGCGAGTGTCGACGAACGCCACTTTGGTCTTCGCCGGCGTGGACTTTCGCAAGGGCGCGGACTTCCTCGAGATTTCCGGCGGTACGCCGGTGACCGCGAAGCCGCAGTACGCGGCCCAAGGGCATCTGGCTTTCGCCGGGGTGACTTTCGGTGGACCAGCGGATTTCTCGGGTACTTCCGTCAACTCGCTGCGTTTCGTGCTGGATTCCCAGGGACAGCGCGGGGCCGACCCACAAGCGCGCAATTATTCGATCCAGTCTCTCATGGAGGGAAGATGGGGCGAAGCCAGTCGGCGATCGCGATTCCTCGGGACCGCGACATTCTCGAAAGTAGCGTGCGTCGAATGCGTCTTCAGCCGCGCGGAGTTCGGCGGACGCGTTGATTTTTCCGAGGCGCGCTTCGGCCGCACCTACGACATCAGCGACGTCGTTTTCGAGAAGGAGGCCCGCTTCTCGCGCGCCGCATTTCCTGCGGTGCGGGCCGACGCGGCCCTCCAGGCGCCTTCCGCCGGAACGTTCTTCAACGATGCCCGGTTTTTCGGGCCGACCTACCTGCGTTGGGATCAGGTGGGCCCCGGCATGCATGCCCACAGTGCGCAGACCTGGCGGACGCTGGAGGAGGTATTTCGCCAGTCCGGCGACATCAAAGGCCAGCTGGAAGCCCAGTTCCAACGCGAGGACATCCAGGCCAGGGAAGCGTCGAGCCCGATCGATTCCGGCACGGCGGCAGTCGACCGGTTCGTGTGGGGATACGGATACCGGCCGTGGCGCCCGGCCCAGTTTGCGATCGCGCTATTCCTCTCGGCCCTGGGCCTGTATTTCTTCTTCGCGTGGCGCGAGCTGAATCCAAAGTCGGTCGCTGATTACAGCCGGACGGCGAAGGCCGCCATCAAATTCACTTACAAGGCGTCGGTCTACCCGTTTTACGCCTGGGACAACGTACACGGACGCTGGCTGATTGCGGTGAGCATCGCCTATAGCATCACATTCAAGATTCTGATGGCACTGTTCCTGTACTCATTCTCGTTGCGCTATCCGGTGGTGCAGCGCGTCGTGCAGGGCCTCGTCTGACTACGCGCGGGCGCGCGTGACGATCACCGTGGCGTAGCCGGGTTCGCGCATGTTCTCGATGGCGGCGGTCACGCGGTCGATCGCGTCTTCCATCGACATGCCCTTCTTCTCCAGCAGCAGGCCGCGTGGCGTGCCGCGCACCTGGCCCGTGGCGAGGGTGCGCGGATCGCCGCCCACCGGCAGGCGGTTCTTCACGATCTCGATGTCCTTGTAGCCCGCGCCTGCGAGGAGGTCGCGCAGCACTTTCTCGTCGTGCAGCTCCCATGGGAGCCGGAAGCGGATCTCGGGGTCGTCGGGAAACAGCGATTCGATCGTCGAGGCGTACACCTTGGCGTAGGTGTTCTCCTCGATGCTGTCCCAGGTGCTGATCGCGATGCACCCGCCCGGCTTGGTCACGCGGCGCATCTCGGAGAGCGCGCGCTTCTTGTCCGGCATGAACATGAGGCCCAGTCCGCAGACCACCACCGCGAATTCGCGATCGCCGAACGGAAGCTTCAGCGCGTCCGCTTCCCGATACTCGATGCCCTTCATGTCGGCGAGCTTGGCGCTCGCGAAATCCAGCATCGCCTTGTTCAAGTCGGTGGCGACGAGCTTGCGCGAAGGATCCAGGCGCCTGCGGATCTCGCGCGTGATGAGGCCCGTGCCGCAGGCGATCTCCAGCACGTCGCCATTCGGATCCGCGGGCACGCGCTTCACGAGCTCATGGGCGGCGGGGCCGAACCACGCGGGGCCGAGGCAGCGGTCGTAGTATTCCGGGATCGTGCCGCTGAAGCTCGTGCGCGGGTCGGCCGTCATAGCCGGTTCTTCACGAGCTCGCCGTCGCGCATGATGAGGGAGAGCTTCTTGCCGTCGGCGGCGACGAGGTTGATGTCCTTCAGCGGATCGCCGTCGACGACGATGAGGTCGGCGAAGGCGCCGGCTTTCACGCAGCCGATCCTGCCCTCCATCATCATCAGCGCCGCATTGTTGGACGTCGCCTGCCGCAGCAGCTCCACCGGCTTGAACACCTCGCGGCGGATCACGAACTCGCGGCACTGCCGGTCCGTCGTGGTACCGAGGAGGTCGGTGCCGTATCCGATCTTCACACCCGCCTTGCGCATCTTCTCCAGTCCGGAGAGCGCTTCCTTCGACGCGTAGTCGGCTTTCACCTGGCTCTCGGGCGGGAAGCCCAGCTTCTTCCCCAGCTCCACCAGCGCGAAGATGATCGCCATCGTCGGCACGATGTACGAATCGCTCTTGGCCACGAAGCGGGCGGTGTCGTCGTCGATCAGCGTGCCGTGCTCGATGGAGCGCACCCCGAATTCCACGCAGCGGCGCACCGCGCTCGCCGGATGGCAGTGCGCCGCCGCATACGTGCGGCGCTCGGTGCATTCGTTCACGATCGCGCGGATCTCGTCGTCGCGGTACTGGTTCATCCAGATCGGATCCGTGGGCGAGGCGACCCCGCCCGAGCCCATGATCTTGATGCAGTGCGCGCCCTGGCGGAGCTCCTCGCGCGTCGCGCGCGTGCATTCGTCCACGCCGTCGGCGATCTTCGCGAAGCTGTTGAACACGCCGCACGAGCACATCGCCTTGTAGTCGGGCAGCTCGTCCTGGCGGCGCATGTCTCCATGGCCGCCGGTCATCGACAGCACCTTGCCGGCGTAGAAAAAGCGGGGCGCCCGGACCAGGCCGTCCGCGATCGCCTTGGCGAGCGAATAGTCGCCGCCGCCCACGTCGCGCACGGTGGTGAAGCCGCAATCGAGCTGGAAGCCGAGCATGCGCACGCCGTGGGCGGTGCGGTAGGCGGTACCCGCCGCCTCGACCTTGAACATGTTCACGTCGCTCGCGTACGCGTGCATGTGCGCGTCGATGAGTCCCGGCATCAAAGTCCGGCCCGCGACGTCGAGGACGCGCGCGCTCTTCGACTTGATCGGCCGGTCGGAGACCTCCCGGATCGTGTTGCCTTCCACCAGAACGCTCATGCCTTCGGGGCACTTCTCGCTCTTCCCGTCGAAGACGCGCGCGTTCCTGAACAACACCGTCGACATGCGGCTTCCTCCCCTTGGCGCGCTATGCTACGCGCTTCACAGAGAAGGAGAGCAAATGGCTGTTTCGATGCATCAAGCCGCGGTACCGACGATGATCCGCGGACTCGAGAACCTCGCCGCGATCCTGGAGAAGGCCGCCCAGCACGCGGCCGCGAAGAACATCGCGCCGGAGGTGCTGGTCAACGCGCGGCTCTTCCCGGACATGTTCGCGCTCGCGAAGCAGGTGCAGATCGCTTCCGACTCCGCCAAGGGCGGCTGCGCGCGCCTCGCGCAGGTAGACATTCCGTCGTACGAGGACAACGAGACCACGTTCGAGCAGCTCGCCGAGCGGGCACGCAAGACCGCTGCATTCCTGAAGACTCTCAAGCCCGAGCAATTCGAGGGCGCCGAGCAGCGCACCGTGACGTGGAAGGTGAGGGCCGGCGAGCGCTCCATGCAGGGCCAGCCCTACCTTTACAACCACGTGTTCCCGAACTTCTTCTTCCACTGCACGACGGCGTACAACATCCTGCGCCACAACGGCGTCGAGCTGGGCAAGATGGACTTCCTCGGGAAGCCGTAGCTACTTCTTCATCGCCTTCTTCTCGTCCTTCATGGCCGGCTTGGTGTCGGCCGTCTTCGACGGGTCGTCCTTCGGGTCGACATAGACGATATCGAACGGGCCCGTCGCGTTGATCTGCACGATGGCGGGTCCCTTCGACCACGCGTAATGCCTGGTCTTCGCGGGCAGGTGGTGGAAGCTGCCTGCCGTCATCCCGTGGCCCGCCTTCGCATCCATCTTGTCGCCCTCGGCGAAGTAGAACGTGCCCGAGATGACCGTGAGGTCCTCGTCGGTCGAGTGCCAGTGCGGGGGGATCTTGTAGCTTGCGGGGACCTGAAGGCGCGCGACGAACGGGCCCGCCTTGCCGGGGTCCCCGCTCAGCACGGCGATCTTGGCTCCCTTCGGCAGCGACGGCGGGGCGTCGCCCCACTTGAGGTCTTTCGGGCTCATCGTCATCGCCATGTCCGCAGCGACCGCGATGGAAGAAGCGAGGAGCGCGGCGCCGGCCGACGCCACGATGAAACGTTTGTTGTTTCGCACGCTGTTCTCCTTGTTGGTTGTAGACGCGGGCGGCATGGTCCGCCCAATGCCTTCGTCGTGCAAGAGCGATTATCCTTTCGCCCATGAGATTCCTGGCCGCGCTCCTTTTCCTCCTGCCCATGACCGCCATCGCCCGACCGTCGCTCGAAGAAGTCCGCAAGGACATGGGAATTCCTTCCAGCGGCGAGCTGCGCGGCCAGCGCGACGCCGTCGGCTATGCGACGAAACGCGAGGCGATGGAGAAGGTGTGGGAGCTCTCCGCGCAGGGGCCGATGCCGGAGGCGTTCAGCGGAAAGGTCGAGCCCGGCGTGCTGGGCGTGATCGGCCCCCACGACGACTATGTCTACGCGGCGCGGACCTATCGGCGGATCTTCCCGCTGGTCACGGCGAAGACGGTCATCGTCGTCGGCGTATTCCACCGCTACCGTCGCTTCGAGGCGCGCGACCAGCTGGTGTTCGATCCGTACCGCGCATGGAGCTCACCGGATGGCGATATCGCGGTCTCGCCGCTGCGTGATGAGCTGGTGGCCACGCTGCCGGCGGGCATGGCGGTCAAGGACGCCGCGGCGCACGACAGCGAGCACAGCATCGAGGGCATCGCATATTTCCTGAAGCACGCGCGCCCCGATGTGGAGATCGTTCCGGTCATCATTCCGGCGGCATCCTTCACGCGGCTTCACGAGATGGCGGGAAAGCTCGCGGATGCGCTGGCGGCATCGATGAAGAGACGGGACTGGCATTTGGGCCGCGACGTCTCGATCGTCATCTCGGCCGACGGCACGCACTATGGAGAGGACTTCAAGTTCACGCCGTACGGTTGGGGCGGCGTGAAGGCGTACACAAAGGCGCTGGATGCCGACCGCAAGCTCATGCGCGAGACGCTGGGCGGCCTCGTCCGCACGCAGAAGGCGCGCGACTTCTACGAGACCGTGGTGAATCCCGAGAATCCCGACCAGTACCGCGTCACCTGGTGCGGCCGCTTCTCGGTGACGCTGGGCACGATGCTCATCGCGGAGACGGCGCGGCGCCTGGGCATGAAGGCGCCGCAGGGCGTCCCGGTGGCCCTGGGCGTGAGCGTGGATACGCCGGAGCTCGCGGTGCGTGATCTGGGCGTGGGCCCCACGGCGCCCGCCAACCTCTATCACTTCGTCACCCATCCGGCAGTCGCATTCGTCGCGGGCTCCTGATAGGGTTCATCCATGAATCGTCCCCGCATCCTTGCCGCCGGCCTTTTCGCAGTCGTGATTGCCACGGGTGCGCTCGCGCAGAGCCGCAGCGAAGAGCTGATGCGCAAGTCGGGGCTGTGGGACCAGGCTGCACAGATGCGCTTGCAGATGAAGGCGGGCGTGGCGCAGGCGCGCGCCGAAGCGAAGGCGGCTGGGCAGACCATGTTGAGCGAGGAGGAGTACGCCAAACTGCAGTCCGGCATCGACCGCACGTTCGCGCCCGAAGTGCTTCGCGAGACGATGACGCTCTACATGGAGGAGCTCGTCACTCCGGCCGACCAGGATGAAGTGATGAAGTGGCTCTCCTCGGACCTCGGCGGCCGCTTCACGCGCTGGGAGGTCGTCGCCGGGACGGTGGAGGAGATCCGCAAGGCGGAAACGGACGCGCCGAAGCTGCTGAAGGCGTTGTCGCCGGCTCGCCGCGAGCAATACCGGCGGCTCTCGGTCGCGCTCGACGCTGGAAACACGATCGCGACGCTCACCATCAACCTCACCACCGCCATCGTCTATGGAATCGGCCTGGTCATGCCCAATACGGATGCGGATGGAGCGGCGCGAGGGATACGCCAGCGCATGGAAGGCCAACGCGCGGGCATGGTGAAGCACTTCGCCGAGCGTTCGCTGCAGACGTACTCATATGTCTACCGCAATGCCACCGACGCGCAGATGGAGCAGTACGTGCGCTTTGCTGAAAGTCCGGCAGCGCAGCGCTATCACCAGGCCGGCATCAAGGCCATCGACCAGACGATCTCGCAATCGGCGCTCGCCCTCGGCCAGGACCTGGGCGCGTCGATGCAGGAGCGGCGCAACAAGTCCTGATGGCGACGCGCTGCAAATGGGCGGATGGCGATCCACTGCTCGCCGCCTATCACGACGCCGAGTGGGGCGTGCCGGTCCACGACGACCGGCTGCTCTTCGAGATGCTGAATCTCGAAGGCGCGCAAGCCGGCTTGAGCTGGCTCACCGTGCTGAAGAAGCGCGCGAACTACAAGCGGCTGTTCGACGATTTCGACGCGAGGAAGATCGCGCGCTACGACGCGCGCAGGAAGGCCGCGCTATTGAAGGACGAAGGCATCATCCGCAACCGCCAGAAGGTGGATGCGGTGGTGTCGAACGCGAAAGCGTTCCTGGCGGTGAAGGAGGAGTTCGGCTCTTTCGATCGCTACATCTGGCAATTCGTCGGCGGGGAGCCGATAGCGCGCGCGAAACGCCGCCGTGCGGTTGCCGCGAGCGAGGCCATGAGCAAGGACCTCGCGGCACGCGGCTTCAGGTTCGTGGGGCCCACCATCTGCTACGCCTTCATGCAAGGCGTCGGGATGGTGAACGACCACGACCCGAAGTGCTTCCGCGCGTGACTACCCGACTCTGATTACTTGGCCGGCTGCGTCGGCTGTTGCGACGAGGTCGCGCCATTCGTGCCCGACGCGGTCGAACCGTTCGTGCCCGACATGCTGGACGTGCTGCTCGACGACGAAGTCGCCGGCTGGTTCGTGCCGGACGGATTCGACGTGGAGCCGTTGGTGCCCGACATGCCCGACGAAGAGGCCGACGGCGCGCTGGTGTCCGACGGCTGGCTCGACGAAGAAGTCGAACCGTTCGTGCCCGACATGCCGGACGTACTGGTGGACGACGAGCTGGCGTTGATGCTCAGCGCGGCGACCGTCTGCGAGTCGAGCTGACCGGAAGCCGTCAGGCCTTGTTTCTGCTGGAACTGCTTCAGGGCCGACTTGGTCTTCGGGCCCATCTTGCCGTCCACCGCGCCGGCGTTGAATCCCTTGTCGTTCAGCGCCTGCTGCAGCTGGCTCACCTGCGAGCTGTCGGCTTGCTGCGAGGACGATTGCTGCGAGGCGACGTTCGACTGCGACGACTGCGCGTTGTAGCTCTGATCCGACGACTGGGTGGTGGTGGCTGACGTGGTGTTGGCTGCGGCCATCGCGCCGACGCTCGTGCAAGCGAGTGCCGCAATGACCAATTGACGAAGCTTCATGGTATTTCCTTTCCTATTGGGAGTGTCGAGCGGAAAGATGTACGCCGCGCCGTGCGTTGAGCCGCGATAGCGAGGGTGATCCGCTCGTACGGGAAATACGTGCAAGTCGCGTGCCGTGAACGCATCGGCGCCTCGCGCGTCAGATTCCCTTTGCCGACAACACTCAACACCAAGGAGATGCGCGTGGCGTCCGAGCTGGAGAAACTGTACGAACTGATCGAAGACATCGAAACCGCGATGATGACGACGCGGCGCAACGACGGGCACCTGGTCTCGCGCGCCATGGCGGTGCAGAAGCGCGCTTCCGGCGCGGACATCTGGTTCGTCACGTCCAACGAGACCATGAAGGTGGACGAGCTCGAGGACGATCCCCACGTGAACCTGTCGTTCTACAAGGACCGCACGCGCGAGTGGATCTCCATCTCGGGGATCGCACGCACGACCACCGACCGCGAGAAGATCCGCGAGCTCTATGCGAAGGACTGGAAGGCCTGGTTCCAGGAAGAGGGTGATCCGCGCCATGGAACCCCCGACGACCCGCGCCTCGTGTTGATCGGCGTCGAGATCCACTCGGCCGTCTTCCTCGAGGTCAACAAACCGCAGCCGGTCGTGCTCTTCGAGCTGGTGAAGGGCATGGTCACGGGGAAGATGCCCGAGCTCGGCAAGACGCACCGAGTCGGGCCCCAGCACTGAGGGGCGAGGCCCCTTACTTCAGCGCCACCGACTCCGTCGGCGCGAGCGGCTCCGGCACGCGGTTCTTCACCGGCGGGATCGACTGCAGGTAGGCGAAGATCGCCTCCAGGTCCGCGTCGTTGAAGTTCTTGTACATCGGGATCGGCATCGGCGGCAGCACGGGCCGGCCGCGTCCCATGTGCTTGCCGGTGCGGATCGTGTCGCGGAAGTTGGCGTAGGTCCACTTGCCGAGTCCCGTCTCCGCGTCCGGCGTGAGGTTCGCCGTGAAGCTCGTCCCCCACGGGCCGTTCCACGCGGTGTTGGTGGCGGCAGCGACCATCACCCAGCCTCCGCTCACCTTCGGTGCCGGCGTGAGCGGGAAGTCCGACGGGTGGCCCGAGAGCATGCGGGTCATGTCGGGCTCCGGTCCCTTGGCTCCCATGACCCACGGCGTGTGGCAATCGTTGCAGCCGGAGGTGGTGACGATGTATTTGCCGCGCGCCACCGTGTCGGCGGAGCCATCGGCGAAGGCGAGCGCGGGAATCGCGGCCGCGATGAGCAGCATGGTGCGTTTCATGGCGAGTTCTCCTGTTGTCGTTGAGCTTCCTTGAGCCAGTGTTCGACGGTTGTTATTCCCTGCGAATCGGGGATCGCGACGCCGATGGGTGGCATCCGCGTGTACGGATCGGTGGACTTCATTCGCGCGACGAGGACCGATTGGCGCGCCTCGCCGTGGCGAAAGCGCCCGTGGCGGCCGATAAGCGCGGCCAGCGTGCGCTGCGAGCTCGCCTCAGGATCGGACGCGCGTTGCGCGAGCACCATGTCCAGGGCCGGCAGCGCGCTGTCGTTATGGCAGTGGCCGCAGTTGCCGTGCAGGTACCCCACCGCCGGCGCGAGCTTCGCCTGCAGCTGCACCGCGCTGTAGCCGAGGATCGGCGTTGTCGCGCCTTCGTGGCACGCGACGCAATCGTCCCGCGAGGGAATGCCGCGCTGGGGGACGCCGTCCGCGGGCGCGAGTGTCGCCTGCGTGCCGTCCTCGCTCCATAGATACGTCGCATAACGCCAAGAGCCGTCGTCGCGCCGCTCGATGAAGCGCGTCTCGACCTTCACGCCGTCGCGGCTGAATTCCTTCCACGCGCGCGTTCCCACCGGGAAGTCCCACCGGTCGGGGTTCGACGTATCGATGGAGCGGCCCTCGGGGACGTGCAGCCAGCGCCGCTTCGCCTGGCCGTCGGACCAGAGCGGGTATTGCGGAGCGAACGCCTCGGCGCGAAGCTGCGCGTAGCCGGTCGCGCGCAGGTCGCCCGGCAGGGGAGACGCGGCGCTGGTGGCCATGGCGGCGGCGAGTGCGATGAATGCCTTCATAGGCCGCGCATTCTCGGCATTCACATCCGCCGGATAAAGCCCCACAATCCGAAATCATCATTCGGAGCCGGCGAATAATGGACCGTCTGCTGAGCCTGGAGGTGTTCACGGCGGTGGTGGATCGCGGCAGCTTCGCGGCCGCCGCGCGCGCGCTGGAGCTATCGCCCGCCAGCGTCACCGAGCACATCCAGGCGCTCGAGAAGCGGCTGAAGACCAAGCTCATCAACCGCACGACGCGGCGCATCGCGCTCACCCAGGAGGGCGCGGCGTACTTCGAGCACTGCAAGCAGGTGCTGTCGCGCATCGAGGAGGCCGACGGCATGCTGGTCGCGCAGCGCCTCTCGCCCAAGGGAACGGTGCGCGTGCAGGGCCCGCAGGTCCTGGTGAACGGCATCCTCATCCCGAACCTGCCGAAATTCCTCGACCGCTATCCGGACCTCTCCGTCGAGTTCTCGGTGAGCGCCGCGATGCCGGACCTCATGCAGCAGAACCTGGACCTGGCGCTCCTCGTGAATCCCGACCCGAACCCGGGCGTGATCTTCCGGCCGCTCGGCCTCTGCCCGGTGCGCACCTTCGCGTCGCGCGCGTACCTGCGAAAGCACGGCACGCCGAAGCATCCGGACGATCTTTCGAGCCACACGCTGATCGGCGCGCGCACCGCGCCGGGCGTCTACCTTTCGGCGTTCCGCTTCCAGGAAGACGGCCGCATGATCACGCGGGAATTCGCCTGCCGCGTGGGCGTGGACCTGGGCGACGGCCAGGCGATGGCGGCGATGGCCGGTGTCGGCATCGGCCAGTCATACAACTACGCGGTGGCGCAGCACATCGAGGAAGGGCGGCTCGTGCCCGTGCTCGATCACTGGATGTGGAGCGGCCCGCCGCTGGGCGCGGTGCACCTGCCCAACCGCTTCCTGTCACCGAAGGTGCGGGTGTTCCTCGATTTCGTGAAGCAGGCGCTGGGCGACAAGGTGTCGCCCTACCGCGCCGATTGGGACAACCGCTAGCCCTTGCGCTTGGCCACCAGGGCTTCCATCTCGTCCATGATCTTGTTCATGCGGCGCGCCACCGCGTCGTAGGGCGCGGCCGTGGCGAGATCGACGCCGGCGGCCTTCACGAGCTCGTAGGGATAGTCGGAGCCGCCCGAGGAGATGAGCTTCAGGTACTTCTCGCGCGCGCCCGGCTTGCCGGAGAGGATGTCGTCGGCGAAGAGCGAGCCCGCGGAAACCGACGTGGCGTACTGGAACACGTAGAACGCGTTGTAGAAGTGCGGGATGTACGCCCACTCGATGGAATACAGGTCGTCGATCTTCACCACACCCTGCGCATCGCCGTGGTAGCGGCGCAGGATGTCGCCGTAGATCTTGGAGAGCGCCTCGCCCGAGAGCGGCTCGCCCTTGTCCACCAGCTCGTGCGTCTTCTGCTCGAATTCGCCGAACATGGATTGCCGGAAGAACGTGCCGCGCAACTGCTCGAGGGCCGAGCCCAGGTACAGCAACCGCTCGTCGTCCGTCTTCGCGGTCTTCAGCGCGTATTCGAGCAACAGCGCCTCGTTGGTCGTCGAGGCGATCTCCGCCGTGAACGTGGCGTACGAAGCCGTCGGGAACGGCTGGGTCCTGTTGGAGAAGTACGAGTGCATCGCGTGGCCCCACTCGTGCGCGATGGTGGAGACCGACTCGTAGTTGTTGTTGTAGTTGATCAGCAGGAACGGGTGCACGTCATACGCGTCGCCTGCCATGTGCGCGCCGGAGAGCTTCTTCGGCCGGGGATAGACGTCCATCCAGCGGTCCGCGAGGCCCTTCTTCATCGCGGCGACGTACTCCGGGCCGAGTGGCGCCACGGACTCGACCATCATGCGGATGCCCTCGTCGATCGGGTATTCGCGCCCGCCCGGGATGAGCGGCGGATAGATGTCGTAGTAGCGCATCTCGGAGACGCCCAGCATCTTCGCGCGCAGGCGGAAGTAGCGGTGCAGCGTCGGCAGGTTCGCGTTGGCGCTCTTGATGAGCGCGTCGTAGACCGCGCGCGGCAGGTTGTTGGCGTCCAGCGAGCGCGTCATCGAGTCCGGATACTTGCGCACCTTGGCGTAGACGCTGTCCTCCTTCAACGACGAGTAGTACGTCGTGCCCAGCGTGCTTTCGAACTCCTTGAACTTGCCGAAGAAGGCGTCCATCACCTTCTTGCGGTCGTCGCGGTTGGCGACTTCGCGGTACTTGCCATACGCGGACTGGTCGAGCTTCACCTCCTTGCCGTCGGCGAGCTTGATCGTGGGCCACGGCATGTCGGAGTTGGCCATGATCCGGTAGATCGAGCCGGCCTGGCCCTGCGTGAGGCCGAAGGTGGCCAGCAGGCTCTCGCCCTTGTCGTCGAGCGTGTGCGGCGCGGTGCGCAGGATGTCGTTCACCGGGTGGCGGTAGGTCTTGAGGCCCGGCTCCGCCTTGAAGAAGCCGTCGATCTTCGCCTTGCCGACGCGCAGGATCTCCGGGTTCAGGAAGGCGGTGGTCTCGGAGAGCTTGGTGCCGATCACCTGCGCCTTCTGGTTCAGCGACTGGCGGCCCGCGTCGCCCGTGTCTTCGCTCTCGCGCTCTCCCGAATACACCGCCATCCGGTAGTAGCGCTTGGTGGCGTCGTAGATGAGATCCAGGCACTCCTTCAGCCGCTTGGCGGAGCTGCCGAGCTGGCCCTTGCACTTGGCCACCTCGGCGAGCTGGGCTTCGACCTTCGCGGCGTCGGCGTTCCACGCGGCTTCCGAGGGATACATGTCCTCGAGCTTCCAGCGGTCCTGGGGCCGCTCATCGGCGGCGTTGGCGCAAAGCACGGCGAGCGCGGCGACGAGCGGCGCGGCGATTCTCTTCATGTTCTACCTTCCCAGTCGGATGACGCGGATCTCGCTTTTGACGAGGTCGGGCACGTAGACGGATTCCCCCATCACGCAAAAGTCCGCCGGCCCCTTGAAGTCCTTGGCCAGCATTTGCACGCCGTTTTTCGGGCTCCAGCTGTTCAACGACCCGGTCTTCCAGTCGGTGTAGAGGATCGTCCCGTCACGCATCTCGTAGAGGCCGTCGAGCATGCCGCCGGGCGCCGCCAGCGCCTGGACCGCGCCGCCCCTGGCCATCGACTGGATGCCGCGCGCCTTGTCGGCGCCGGCAAAGCCCGCCATGAGGAGCGAGCCGTCCCGGGCGGGCCACAGGCCGTTGGCGTTGATCTCGCGGCCCTTCAGGAGCGAGGTCACCTTCGGCTGCACGTTGGCCGCCAGGAAATCCGCCGGCTCGATGCTGAAGACCTGGTCGCCGCGGTTGTCGCTCACGTAGAGCACGCCGCCGCTCACGGCCGGGTCGTTGGCGAACACGGCGCCCGGGATGGGCAGCCGCCGGCTTTGCTTGCTGCGCGTGTCGAAGATCCACACCGAGTCGATGTCCGTCACCCACAGGCGGCTGCCCTCGATCCACTGGCCCTTGGGCTTGTTCATCGTCACGTTGAAGGCGCGCTGCTCGAGGACCTTGCCGTCGAGCGACACTTTCATGATGTAGCCCTTGCCGTCCTTCTCGCCGGGCTTGAGCTCCGTGCCGCCGAAATTGCTCACGTAGAGCACGCGCTCGGTGGCGTCGCAGCCCACGGATTCGGGGAATGCGAAACCGGTGATCGTGGACTCCGACACCATGCGCACCGGGCGGGTGTCCGTGTCCATGCTGCCCATGTGGGCGCAGGCGGCCAGCAGCAAGGCGGCGAGGAGGGGTAGTTTCTTCATGTGCATGGCAGCCTCCGTTGTTAGACTGGCGTGCATCCTACCGTATGCGAAAGCTCCTTCTCATCGCCGCCGCCACCCTCGCGGGTTGCGGCACCGCCGAGCGAACCGGCCTCACCGCCGCGGATGCGCGCGCCATGATCGCGAGCTACATCCCCGCGAGCGTGGGCGACCGCGAGGGCTGGGCCACCGACATCTACACGCCGATGGCGGTGCTGAAGATTCCCGTGACGCCCGACAACATCTGCGCCGTGGTCGCGATCACCGAGCAGGAGAGCGGCTTTCGCGCGGATCCCGCCGTGCCCAACCTGCCGTCGATCGCGTGGGCGGAGATCGAGCGCCAGCGCGAGAAGCTCGGCGTGCCGAAGCTCGCCCTCGACGCGGCGCTGTCGGTGAAGTCCACCAATGGCAGGACGTATCGCGAGCGCATCGACGCCGCGCGCACCGAGCGCGAGCTTTCCGAGACGTTCGAGGACCTCATCGGCCGCGTGCCGATGGGCCGCACGTTCTTCGGCGACCGCAATCCCGTGCGCACGGGGGGGCCCATGCAAGTCAGCGTCGCCTACGCGCGCTCCCACGCCACCGACAAGCAGTACCCGTATCCCGTGCTGGGCACCATCCGCGACGAGGTGTTCACGCGCCGCGGCGGGATGTACTTCGGCGTCGCGCATCTGCTCGACTACCCGGCGGCTTACGATCGTTACCTGTATCGCTACGCCGACTACAACGCGGGCCACTACGCGAGCCGCAACGCCGCGTTCCAGGCAGCGCTCGCGATGGTGTCGGGGGAACGCCTCACGCTGGACGGCGACCTCGTCGTGCCACGCTCGACCAACCCGGGTGACACG
>Ga0070675_100001889_pt1 | contig 15457 bp, 14 predicted proteins | sample KBSM43metaG_FD_65343 | JGI IMG/M metagenome (GOLD analysis project Ga0070675, IMG submission 65343) | Miscanthus rhizosphere microbial communities from Kellogg Biological Station, Michigan, USA - KBS M4-3 metaG | ecosystem: Host-associated > Plants > Roots > Rhizosphere > Soil ...
CCGATCAGTCCTTCTCCGAATCCGATGCGCAGGGTTTGGACGACTTTTTGCTCATGGCCGATACCGAAACGGTAATAGAGGTCACGCTTTGCCTCGTCGACGAGGAAAATCGCAAAGATCTGATAGGGAATGACCCTGTTGGTTAACGCGGCGATCTTCCGGAGAAGCTGGTCGAGATCCAGAGTTGACGTGATGTCGTGATTGATTTCGACGAGCGTTTCCAGAAAGTTTGGATCGGTTCCCAAAACCGGTTTCATAACTTGCGAGATTCCTCCACGATGGCAACTCCTGAACTGGTTCCAATGCGCGATGCTCCGGCCTGCAGCAGCGCGAGCGCTTCACTATGAGATCGTATTCCACCTGCCGCCTTGATTTGTATTTCCGGCAGCAGGGTCGCGCGCATTAGAGCGACATCTTCAACCGTGGCGCCGGACGGACCAAATCCGGTTGACGTCTTCATGAAGTTCGGCCGCACGCGATTCGCGATCGCGCAAACCCGAAGCTTTTCATCGTTCGTCAGACAGCCGGTCTCCATGATGAACTTTATCGCAACGCCCAATCCGCGAGCGATGCCCGTCAAGTATTGCATTTCGGCCTCTACCGCCGCATCCGCACCCGACTTGAGAAGCGAAATATTGATCACGATATCTGCTTCATTTGCGCCCATCGAGGCTGCCGTCCGCATTTCTACCGCCTTGACTTCGCTGTAGGTCACCCCGAACGGAAATGCGATGACTGTCGCCACCTTGATGCGCGTGTTCCGGAGGATTTCACGGGCCATAGACACATGAGAAGGGAAGACGCAGACTGCGGCCATATCGTAGTCACGAGCTTCCCGGCACAGGCGGCTGACATCGCTTGTGGTGCCCGTAGAGCGCAACAGCGTGTGGTCGATATGGCGCCCAAAATCACTCGGCATCGAGAACCCGGATCTCCTTGAGATTGCGATAGTGCTGAGCGAAATCGAGTCCATAACCGACAACGAACACGTTGGGAATGTGGAAACCGACATAGTCGAGCGCGACAGGCGGCCGACGACTTGATTCTTTTTCGATCAGTGCCGCGATGCGAAGCGACTTCGGATTCCTCGATGCCAGCAGTCCGTGAACGGCGCCCAGCGTCAAACCTGAGTCGACGATGTCTTCGACCAGCAGGACATCTTTCCCGGCGATCGGAACCGACAGATCCTGCTCGATGCGCAGCTCGCCCGACGACACCGTTCCCTCGCCATAACTGGAGGCCGACATGAACTCGACTTCAATGAGGATCGAAGCGTCGAGGCTGCGAATCAGGTCCGCAATAAAGATGAAACTACCTTTGAGAATGCCGATAACCGTCAGCGAACCGTCCCTGTAATCTTCCGAAATCTGAGCAGCCATTTCCGAGACGCGGCGCTGGATGTCTGTCTCCGAAATCAGAACGGCGCTCGCAGCCCTCTTCATAGCGCATTAGTGTACCGAAGTGCGTGTGCCCGCGGAGCTATTCTGCTCAACAAATCGTTCCTGTAGTCCAGAGGTTCGCAGAATTGGAAATCGGAATATCCAGTGCAGGACTTTCCGATTTTCGATTTTCTTTAGAACGCTACTCGCCACCCTTCGGGGGCGTTTGACATGCCTCCACCGCCGACGGTATAACCCCTTTCATGGGTCTGAAACGGGCCACTTTGATGTCTATGTTATTCCTCCTGGTACTGGCGCCGAATTTCGCGCTGGCCCAGAAAGACAGGCCTCTGTTTCTTGATAGGCGGCCGGGAGAGGATCCTTCGGTCATCGACATCACGGAGGTCACGGACCAATACCCAAAGGCTGCGGTTGATGAGTACCTGAAGGGAATCGAACAGGGCCGAAAAGGAAACCGGGTTGCCGCCAGGGAACGGCTGGAAGCCGCGATTCGAATTGAACCGGACTTTTTTAATGCACACAACAGTCTGGCTGTTCTTTTCCACACGCTCGGACAGTACAGTGATGCCGAGCGTGAATACGAGGAAGCGGCGCGCATAAATCCGCGATCGCTGGCACCTCAGGTCAACCTGGCGAGTCTGCATATCGAAGAGGCCATAACGAAGCAGGAGCAGCAGGACAACAAAGCTGCCCGCACCCTTCTTAACGATGCTCTGGCCAGTCTCAATAAGGCTTTCGAGGTTCAGCCGGGCGCTCCGTTAGCCCACTACCTGACCGGCATCATCTATTTCATGACGGGTTTCTACGAGGAGTCTGAATCGCACTTTAAAGATGCGCTTGCGAAAGGTGGAAGCACGATGATTGCTTCTCGCCTCGCTCTTGCCGAGATCTACATTAAGTTGAAGGAATGGGACAGCGTAGTGCTGCAACTGGACCAGTATTTGCAAGAGCTCCCGTATTCTCCGAATCGTGTGCGCATTCGATCGGTTCGAAATGCAGCCGCTGAAAGGCTCGTCGCTCCCAGCCAATGAACACAACACAGCTTCGCGACTGCGCGCGTCAGATCTGGGAAGCAGCGCTCGATGCGGCGAATCCCGCCACCTGCATCAATAAGACCCTTCGTGTAAACGGCAACGTTCTCTCCATTGGGGACAAGCAGTTCACGATTGAAGGAAAGCTGATTGTCGTCGGAGCCGGAAAGGCCGCGTCTCGAATGGCACAGGTCGTGGAGGAGACGCTGGGGGAGCGGATTACCGACGGCCTGGTGGTCACGAAGTACGAGCACAGCTTGCCCCTGCGGCGAATCCGCCAGGTTGAGGCCGGTCACCCGATTCCTGACTTGGCAGGCGTGAACGCCGTGCGGGAGATGCGTGAACTCCTGAGAGGACTGAAGCCTGAGGATATCGTTCTCTGCCTCATATCCGGCGGCGGTTCAGCGTTGTGGCCCGCTCCGGCAGAGGGAATCACGCTCGAGCAAAAGCAGGAAGTGACATCGTTGCTGCTTCGAGCCGGTGCCACAATCCTGGAGCTGAATGCGGTGCGGAAGCACCTTTCGGCAGTTAAGGGTGGACAGCTTGCCGCGTGGGCCGCTCCGGCCCGTATAGCGACCCTGATCATGTCGGATGTGATCGGCGATCCTCTCGACTTCATTGCGTCCGGACCGACAGCTCCGGATACGACGTCATTTGGTGAGGCACTCGCGATTGTCCAGAAATATGGCGTCACCATTCCAGCCGCCGTTACAGAACGCCTGCAGGCGGGAGCGCAGGGCCGCATTCCAGACACACCAAAGCCGGGCGATCCGTTGTTTCGCAATGTCGAGAATCTCATCATCGCGAATAACCGGTTGCTGGTGGACGCCGCCTCTGCGCGTGCCAGGGCGCTCGGCTTTGGGACGGTCATTCTCGGAACCGAAGTCCAGGGCGAGGCGCGGGATGTTGCCGGATTTTTTGCGTCCATCGTGCGCGAGATCGGCAGCACGGGAAATCCCGGGAAGCCTCCCGTCTGTGTGCTTGCTGCGGGTGAAACCACAGTTACGGTTCGAGGCAAAGGCGCGGGCGGAAGGAATCAGGAAATGGCTCTGGCCTGGGCGATTGCGATGGGATCGCGGCCAATCGGGATTCCGTGCTGCTTCGCGAGCGTCGCAACAGACGGATCGGACGGTCCGACGAATGCTGCGGGCGGAGTTGTGGACCCGTCCACGGTACAGCGTGCGGTTGATCGCGGGCTTGTGGCGCAACGCTACCTTGCGAATAACGATTCGTGGAATTTCCTGCAAGAGACGGGTGACCTGATCGTTACCGGACCTACGCAGACCAATCTGATGGACCTTCAGATCCTCTTAGCGGGCTAACTTGCGCGGTGGCTGAACGGGTGGCGGGACATCCCTGCCGCGCAACGTGTTCGCCGGTGCCGCCGCCTGGCCTCTCTGATTTTGGTTGCCGCGCGCAACGGGGGGACGTTGCTGCCCTTTGAGAGGCAAATTCCCCGCTCGTACCTGTTCCAGGAGATTAGGAAGTCTTTCCGTGAAAAACTCTTTGTTGTAGGTCCGCAGGGCAAGAATCTGGCGCTCCGAGAGCTGCTGGTCTGCGCCGAGGTCATTCTGCAACTTTCTGATGAGGCGGGTCTCCCACGTCGCTATTTCGCCAGCCAGCTTGCTCTCGTCTTCATTGAGCTTCTGAATATCGGCTTCAGACGCGTTCAGCTGTTTGAGGATTTGCTCCTGACGTTCGTCGAGATTTTTTCTCTGGTTGGCATTTCTGAAGCGCATTCCAATGAAGTTCTGAATTGCCTGCCTTGACCTAAGGAATTGTCCGTCGGTGAGCCCTAACTTATTCTGGAGACCGGAAAAGTACAGCTGTGTGACGCTCTTTTGCAGTTGAGCTTGCGAGTCATCGACAGTGTCGGTCGGCCCCGCAAGACTTCGTGGTCCTTCTTGCGCGAAAGCCGGGAGCGACAAGAGAAGCAATGCCAGGATTGCACCGAATCGGTTCATTGCTGACTCACACCTTCCTGGGCCATATCGTCGAGAATCATCTGCAGATTCTGGGCTTCATCCGCATCGAGCTGAATAAGCTCATCAAACACGTCCGTTTGTGACATCGCAGCGAGAGAATTGAGGTCCACATCATCCTGGGCAGTATTGTCAATCGCGACAGCTTCGGTCTGCGATTCCAGATGCTCGTGCTGATGATTCCAAAGCACACCGGCCATCCCGATAACCAGGACCATTGAAATTCCCCATGCCATGGCGGGTTGCCATCCCATACCGCCAAGCCATCCCCGGTTCGCAGTTTCCCGCTTCACCGAGCGGGAAAGAAGTGCGGTACGAACATCCGAACGAAACTCCGTCCAATCGGGCTCAGCAATGTACTCTGCCGATTCCGCGCGCATTTCCTCGATCTGGTTGCGGACTCCCTGTATCGACTCGAAAGTCTTCATGCACTGAGGACACGACTGCAGGTGTGCATGAAGCCGCTCGGTAAGCTTTGCTCCATCCAGCAGGTTCGTAAAGTCTTCGGCTTTGAGATGTCCAAACATATTTATTGCAGCTTCATTTCGCTGCGCGTCTTTAACGGTTCTTTTACCAGTTTTCGAAGCTTTTCGAGAGCGAAAAACACGCTCGCTTTGATTGTCGACACCGACCGATTCGACATGGTCGCAATTTCTTCATAGCTGAGCTGCTCATGAATCCGCAGTTCCAGAATCGCTCGTTGCTTGGGCGGCAGCCTCTTTACCATCTTACGGAAGTGGTCCCGCTGTTCCCGCTCTTCAAGTTCAGCATGCGCCGTGGCGGAGGTCTGGCGGACCGTTTCGGTCACTTCAACGAACTGCTGCGTGTTCGACTTCACGTGATTGATGCAGTGATTCGTCGCGATCCGGTAGAGCCAGGTCTTCAGGCTCGATTCCTTTCTAAAATCCGCGAGGTGCTCGAAGGCCTTGATGAACACTTCCTGGGCGAGATCCCGGGCATCGTCGGTGTTTGAGGTGAACCGGTAGCAGAGACGATAGATCTGCCGTTCGTACCGGATCATCAGCTCGTCGAAGGCGGTCATGTCGCCATTCGTGTAGCGTTCAACAAGCGTGATGTCGGAATCGGCTTCCTTCGAGTTCATCACTGTCGGCGCTGTCAGAATCCTGTCCATAATTGCCATGCTACTCGCAATTTGACCCTCGAATTACTTGGACAGGTCTTCTGCCTCAAGGGTTTAAGACGATTTTTAGTCTACTATTAAGTCATGCCCGGCAGTGACGTATCGAAATGGCGTGTTCTGTCTCGCCTGTACCCCTACCTCAAGAACCATCGGGGACGGCTGGGCGCCGGATTTGTGGCCATTATCTTCTCCAATTCGTTTCAGATGATGGGGCCGTGGATCATGGGGCAGGCCGTGGACAGCCTGTATGCCACCGTCACGCGACGCCAGCTTCTGAACTACGCGGGAATCCTGGTTGGACTGACCCTTCTCGAGGGGGTCTGCCGTTTTGCGTCACGGTGGTGGTTTATCGGGGCGTCCCGGGATATGGAGTACGCCCTGCGCTCGGATGTGTTTGGCCATCTGGAAGCCCTTCCCACGGCGTTCTACCAGCGCAACAAGACCGGGGAACTCATGTCTCGGGCGACGAACGACCTCAGCAACGTCCGGATGCTCCTTGGGCCCGGAATCATGTACTCGCTCAACACGATCGTAACGGCTGTGGTGGCGGTCGGCTTCATGCTGTCGATCGATTGGCGGCTTACTCTGGTCTCCCTGCTGCCGATGCCTGTGGTTTCGATCGCAGTCCGGAAAGTCGGTCAAAGAATCAATGCTTTAACCGAGGAATCTCAAGAGAAACTTGCGGATCTCAGTGCGCGAGTTCAGGAGAGTATGGCAGGAGTTCGCGTCGTAAAGGCATTCTCCCAGGAGACGCAGGAAATCAGCGATTTCCAACGGCTCAATGAGGATCTCGTTGAGAGGAATAACAGGCTTAACCGGGTCACCAGCGTTTCATACCCTCTGATGCAATTCGTGATTGGTCTGGCGATCGTCATCATCCTCTGGTTTGGTGGCCGGCAGGTTGTGCAGGGAGTCATCTCGAGGGGGCAGTTGGTCCAGTTCATCTTTTACCTGGGAACGCTGGCCTGGCCGATGATTGCTCTCGGCTGGGTCGTGAATCTTCTGGAGCGCGGACGCGCCTCGATGCAGCGGTTGAATTACATCCTCGATACCGAGTCCGATGTTCGCGACAAACCGGGAGTTGGAGGCGCGTTCGAGATTCAGGGAGAAATCGAATTTCGAAACCTCAGTTTTGCCTACAACGGCAAACCGGTTCTGAAGAACATTTCTCTGAAGATTCCCAGCAGCACGACGGTTGCGATTGTTGGCGCGACGGGGTCCGGAAAATCCACGCTCGTGCAATTGATTCCGAGGCTGTACAACGCTCCTCCCAATTCGCTGTTTATCGACGGTGTTCCGATCGAGAACATTCCGCTGGAAACTCTGCGTCGTGCCATCGGGTTCATCCCGCAGGATACGTTTCTGTTTGGCGAAAGCATCCGCGAGAACATTGCTTTTGGAGTGGAGAGTGCATCGGATGCGGAGGTGGAGCGCGCTGCGGCAATTTCCAACATCCTGGCTGATATTCGTGAGTTTCCGGCGGAGTTCAACACCGTAGTCGGCGAACGCGGCATCACGCTTTCCGGGGGACAGAAGCAGAGGACCGCGATCTCCCGCGCCGTGATTCGGGATCCGAAGATACTGATACTCGACGACGCGCTGTCGAGCGTGGATACCTACACGGAAGAACAGATTCTTCGAGAACTGAAGAGTGTCATGAAAGGAAGGACGTCGATTCTGATCAGTCATCGCGTTTCGACGGTCAAGGAAGCGGACGAGATTGTAGTAATGAATCGGGGCGAGATTGTCGAGCGTGGGACTCATGAGGAATTGCTGGCCAACGAGGGTTACTACGCCGAGTTGCATCAGCGTCAGTTACTGGAAGAAGAAATCGAAGTGAGCGACTAAACCCGTGCAGGACGAAGAAATACTCGGCAAGGCTTACGACGCGCGGCTGATGCGCCGGTTGATTGGCTATCTCCGGCCATACTGGAAACAGGTCCTCTTTGCCTTCCTGCTGCTCGTGGTTGACGCCGCACTGGAGACCATACCGCCGCTGCTGACGATGCTCGCGATCGACCGATACATCGCGGTAGCGGATGCCGGCGGTCTTGCCATCGTGGCCGGCGCGTACATCCTGACACTTGCCGTGAAGTTCGGTACGGAATTCATTCAGGCGCTGACGCTGCAGCGCACCGGCCAGCGGATCATGTTTGACATGCGGATGCAGATATTCCGGCATCTGCAAAACCTGTCGCCTTCTTTCTATGACCGCAATCCGGTGGGGCGACTGCTGACCCGTGTGACCACGGACGTTGACGTTTTGAACGAGCTGTTTTCCTCAGGCCTGGTGTCGGTCTTTGGAGATGTGTTCACGCTGCTTGGAATCATCGTCGCCATGCTCTTGCTGGATTGGAGGCTGGCGCTGGTGACCATGGCCGTCATTCCCTTCATCGGCGTTGCGACCGCCATTTTTCGGTCGAAGGCCCGCGATTCCTACCGTCGCGTGCGCATCGCCATAGCGCGGATCAACGCATTCCTCAATGAACACATCACGGGCATGCCCGTGGTGCAGTTGTACAACCGTGAGAGAAAGAGTGCGATACGGTTTGCCGCTATCAATGAACAGCACCGCCTTGCAAACATGGATTCCGTGCTCGCGTACTCCTGGTTCTATCCGGTGATCGAGCTGGTGAGCTCCATCGCGCTGGGGCTGATCATCTGGTACGGCGGAGGCCGCATGATTCAGGGCGCGATGGAACTGGGGGCGCTGGTCGCGTTCATTCAGTATTCGGAAAGGTTCTTTCGTCCGATCGCGGATCTCAGTGAGAAATACAACATCCTGCAATCCGCAATGGCGAGTTCGGAACGCGTCTTCACGCTTCTCGACACGCCGGTGGAGGTTGGCAATCCTGTAAATCCGGTCCTGCCTTCCGGGTCACCCCGGGGCGAGATCGAATTTCGTAATGTCTGGTTTGCCTATAACAACGAGAACTGGGTGTTGCGCGATGTCTCGTTTCACGTGCAGCCCGGCGAGTCGGTCGCCATTGTGGGTCACACAGGGGCAGGGAAGACGACGACAACCAGCCTCCTGATGCGGTTCTACGACATTCAGCGCGGAGAAATCCTTCTCGACGGTCGCAACATCGTCTCTCTTGATCTGGGTTACTTGAGACATGCGTTCGCCGTTGTATTGCAGGACGTGTTTCTCTTTTCCGGAACTCTCGAGTCGAACATCCGCCTTGGATCAGACATTCCGCGAGAACGAATTCTGTCCGCTGCGCGCGACGTGAATCTCATGCCTTTCATCGAGAGTCTTACGAATGGCTTGGAGCATGAGGTGAATGAGAGAGGAACCACGCTCTCTGTCGGGCAGCGGCAGTTGCTGGCGTTCGCGCGCGCTCTTGCTCACGATCCCCAGGTGCTGATTCTCGACGAAGCGACGTCCAGTGTGGATACGGAGACGGAGATTCAGATCCGGCAGGCAATAGATCGGGTTATGGAAGGCCGCACGTCGATCGTCATTGCGCACCGTCTTTCGACCATTCAGAAGTGCGATAAGATCCTCGTCATGCACAAGGGTCGCGTGCGGGAAGTAGGTACTCATCAGGAGCTTCTTGCGCAGCGCGGGCTCTACTACAAGCTCTATCAACTCCAGTACAAGGACCAGGAAGTTGCAGTTCCCGGAGACTAGTTTATGACCAGCATCGAGGGAAAGGTTGCCGTCGTGACAGGCGCCGGCCGAGGGATCGGACGTGCGATCGCTCTTGAACTTGCCGGCATGGGCGCTAAAGTTGCTCTCGCGGCCCGAAACGCTTCCGAACTCGAGCAGACGGCCCGAGCAGGGGGTGCCGCAACGAGCGTTATCCCGACGGATGTCCGGAAGAAAGACGATGTGCAAAGGCTTCTGGACCAGGCAGCCTCGACACTCGGCCCTGTCGATATTCTTGTCAATGCAGCCGGCATCGGTGTGTTTGGACAGGTTACGGCGTTTTCAGACGAAGACTACGACGCAATCCTCGACACGAATCTGCGCAGCATCTTCATGACATGTCGCTATGTATTGCCTTCGATGATTGCCCGCGGGAAGGGAGATATCGTCAATATCGCGTCGATCGCAGGCAAGGTGGGCTCAGCGACACGCGCCGTCTATTGTGCTTCGAAGTTTGGAGTTGTGGGCTTTACGCAATCCCTGGCGGAGGAAGTGCGCCAGCACGGAATTCGTGTGAGTGTGGTTTGTCCGGGGTCAACCGATACGACATTTTCGTCGGATCCGCACCGCGAGGGGAAGGTGAAAGGGAAGATGCTATTGCCAGCCGATGTGGCTCATGCCGTCCGCATGCTCGTCACGCAGGAACCCAACAGCTTTATCAGCGAAATCATCCTGAGGCCGACTCAGAAGCCGTAAGGAAGTCAATCCGACCTGGCCGGATCACGGAGTTCGTGCGAGCCAGTCCCGGAATTCGGTCAACGTCACCGGATTTCCCCGAGAAACTGGCTTTTGTAATACCATTCCCGCCATGGATTTGTTGACGGCACGCACGGAGTTGAAGACGTTTCTGGAGGCTGAGAAGACTGCATTTCTCGAGAAGCCGGGCTTCGCGCCCCTTGAGGAAACGATATGCCGCAAGGTGGACGATATCGTGTTGCAGATCTGGGGACAGTCAGAGCGGTTGAACGCGAAGGGTTTTGCGTTGCTCGCGATTGGCGGTTACGGACGCCGCACACTACATCCGGAATCGGATCTGGATCTCCTGCTCTTCTTCAAGGACAAGGTTGACGAGGGCATCGTCAAAGCGAGCCTGGATCCGCTTTGGGATTTGCCCTTTCGCGTCGGGCATCAGATTCGCGTAGCCTCTGACTTCAAGGCTTTCGACGCATCACACGTTGAATCCTATGCCGCCTTTCTTGACAACCGGCATCTCGCGGGGAATGAACTGACCGCTGCGGAGTTTCAGCGGGAGGTTTTGCCCGGATTTCTGAGGCGGCATCGCGACGTTTTCCTTCGAGGTCTTCTCGAAGCCAAGCGCGTCCGTTACGAGCGTTTCGGACATACCGTCTTTCAACTCGAACCGGATCTGAAGGACGCGCCAGGCGGCGTTCGTGACTATCACTGGGCGGACTGGGTTCGAAAAACGCTCGAGGGTCCCGAGGAGAAAGACTCGCAGCGCACGCTGTCCTTCCATCACTGCATGCGGACGTTCCTGCATTTTCAGGCGAAAAGGAACTTCAACGTACTCTCCTACGAACATCAGGAACAGATCGCTCCGCGCCTGGGCTACAGCGAATCGCCCCACGGTGAAGCGGCGGAGACGATGATGCGCGATTACTTCCTGCGCGCAAGCCAGATCGCCCGGCGCGCCTCCATGTGGGAAGAGGAAGTTGGACGCAGCCGGAGCAAGATTGCGATCCAGTCGGATTTCAGCGACCCGTTCGACATGATTGAAGCTTTTGCTGAAGCTCATCGGAAGAAGGCGGGCCTGCATGCTGTGACGCTCTCCGCAATCCGCGAGCGCCTCACTGGGTTTGGAGGAATCCTCGCCAACAATCCCCGAGCCGGGCGCGCGATTCTCGAGATGATGAAGGACCGCGTCGGCATCTACGACACGCTTCTGTCCATGCATGAAGTGGGCCTGCTGGGGAAGATCTTCCCGGACTTTGAAGAAATTCGATGCCGGGTCATCCGCGACTTCTTCCACAAGTACACGGTCGATGAGCATTCTCTGATCGCGATCAGGAATATTGAAGAGCTGCCGCCCAAGCACCGGTTTTCGATGATCCTCAGCGAAGTGGAGCATCCCGAGCTGGTTTTGCTGTCGTTGTTGTTCCACGACATCGGAAAAGCGCACAAGCACAATCCCGAGAACCACGTTCATCCCAGTACGGAAGCCGTGAAGGTAATTCTCAACCAGCTTGCGCTTCCACGCGAGCAGTCGCAAAAGGTCACTGCCGCGATCCGGAATCACCTGGAGATGTCGAAGATCATCCTTCGACGAGACTTCAGCGACGATTCGGTGATCCAGCAGTTTGCCGACCTGGTCGGAAATGTAGACAACCTTCGCATGCTGGTCCTCGTGACGTACGCGGACATCAAGGCCGTGAACACCGAAGTCCTTACGCCCTGGAAGGAAGACCTGCTGTGGCAGCTTTACGTCGAGACCTACAACCTCCTGACTCTGGGTCTGGCGGACGACAGGTACGAGCAGCAGCCGGCGCTCGAAGCCGATATCCAGGGGGTGCTGGACCTCCTGCCGCGAAAGACGACCGCGCAGGATGTGCGAGACTTTCTCGACGGCTTCCCACGCCAATATCTCAGGATTACTCCAAAAAGAGACATCGCCGAGCACTTCACGCTTTCGCGGAAGCTGGAATCTGTGCCGATCGTCACCCATCTGGCGCGGCGGGACGGCCGCATCTATGAAGTGCTTGTCATGGCCGCCGACCGCCTGTTCCTCTTTTCAAAGATCACCGGAGTGCTCTCGTACTTCGGGATGAATATTCTTCGAGGGCAGGCCTTTTCCAACCGGCACGGAACGATTTTCGATCTGATCACTTTCGAGGATATCGATAACTACTTTGCGAAGAATCCTTCTGAAGTGGAGCGGTTTTCGAAGGTTCTCAAGGACGTGATTGACGGGAACACCGACCTGAACAAGCTTCTGCAGGGGAAAATGACCAGCATCCTTTTCCGGCAGAAGAGAAAAGCAGTGATTCCCTCGCGGATTCACTTTGATGATGAGTTCTCGGATCGCTGCACCATTCTCGAGATCGTGACGCAGGATGCCTTCGGACTTCTGTATCGGATCGGAAAGGTTCTCTCTTCACACGACTGCAACATCGAAGTGGCTCTCATCACCACCGAAGGGCATCGTGCGATAGACGTCTTCTACGTGACACGAGCCGGACGAAAGCTCACACCGGAGACTGAGAAGGAAATCGAGACAGACTTGCTGCAGGCACTGCCGGAGTCCTGAGGGATCTGTAGGCGCGGTCTATGACCGCGCACTGTTGCTCAATCAGGATCGTGCGCGGTCATAGACCGCGCCTGCAGATCTCTCAGGACTCCGGCAGGACGGCTAATTGGTGTCGCGCTCGCCCGTGCGAATGTTGTACCCGTGATCCACAGGAAGTATGAAGACTCGGCCGTCACCGATTTCACCGGTGCGCGCGGTGGTGATAATGGCCTTTAGAGTTTCTTCCACCCGATCATCCGTCAAAACAAGCTCGATCATGATCTTGGGTAGCAGGGTGACACTATATTCTGTGCCCCGGTAAACCGCCTTGTGACCCTTCTGGCGGCCGTGTCCGCGCACTTCCGTTACAGTCATGCCCGTAACGTTCAATGCGGTTAGAGCATCTTTAACTTCTTCCAGCTTGTTGGGCCGGATGATGGCTTTCAACAGTTTCATAATAGTTTCCCTGCGGTCTTGAATGAAAAGCCAGTGGGACAACCCCCATGGCCGAGCCACGGACTCTTCGGGTTTAAGTTTTGATTGATTTCAGGGTGTTAGCCAGATCGCCGTTGATCGCGGAACGCTGCTCATTCTAAGCATTTTTCTGGTCTGGCGTCGATATCTTATTTCGCTTTTTCGCGCATCGTCTTGATTAGCTTTTCAGCGCGGTCGAGGTTGCTCCACATCTTGGCCGACAGCACGTCCTTTCCGCCCGCTTCGATGTCGTCGCTCATTTTTGCCGACAATTCCTTCAATTCCACTGCGGCCGCCTTCAGTTCGGCGAATCTCTTTTCCTGGGCGGACTTTTCCGCGCGTTTCATCAGTTCCTCGGTGGGATCCGCAAAGGGGTCGAACGTGTCCTTTTTCTTTTCGTCCGACTTCTCTGTCTGAGATGCCTTCTTTTCTTCCTGAGATGCTCCGCCGAAAAACAGAGCTGTGGCCAGAAACAGTATTGAAAGTCTCATAGGGTCCTCGTGCGTCCTATTTTATGCTGAAATGGATATGCTAGACTCGACGGTTTTGAGATGGGGTTTTTAAAGTCTTTATCACAATGGCTGGTGGCCACTCTGGAGCCTTACGGGGCTTTGGGGCTGATGTTGATCGCTGTCGGCGATTCTTCATTTCTGTCCCTGCCGGAGGTGAACGACGCGGCGCTGATGGCGCTGTCGATCAACCACCCCTATCGGATGTGGGAATATGCGGCAGCGACGGTAATCGGATCCGTGATCGGGTGCACGTTGCTCTATACGGTGGGAAGGAAAGGCGGCGAAGCGATGCTCCACAAGCGCTTCGCTTCGGAGAAGGTGGCCCGGGTACGTGGCTGGTACAAAAAGTACGGAATGCTGGCGGTTATCGTCCCATCGCTGCTGCCCCCGCCGCTTCCGTTCAAGATCTTTGTTCTGTCGGCGGGGGCGTTTGAATTACCGTGGGGCCGGTTCATGCTCGCGGTTGCCATCGGACGAAGCATTCGGTATTTCTCGGAGGGAATCCTCGCAGTGTGGTACGGCAAGCAGGCGATAGAGATCGTGGCGAATAACTTCCCCATTGTGGGAATAATCCTCGCTTCGATCATCGTCATTGCGACTGTCGTGTATGTCGTGCTTCGCCGCCGCAGTGCCGCGGCAGGGCTGGTTCTGCTGCCGCTGATGATCACGCTTCTGGGTTCCGGTTGCATCAAAACAAAGGTGATACCTCCCGAGCAGCGGATGCTCAAGGCGTATCCGTTTACGAAGGAGCAGGCAATTCAGCGGCTGGAGATGCTGAGTCGGTCGATCCAGTCGCTCAAAACCTCGGTGGAGTTCACCGCATCCACCGCAAGCCTTACCCAGGAATTCACTCGAAAGACTTCACCGTCGCTGGGTGGAGCACTCCTGATCGAGCGCCCAAACCGAATCATGCTCAAGGCAGGATGGGCGCCCGTCTCGGTGTTTGAAATGGTTTCCGACGGCACGAGGTACCAGTTCTTCTCGATTCAAACTGGAGAACTGTATGTCGATGGCAGGGAGGACGGACCGCCCTACAAGCGTTTTTCGCACCTGGGAGATTTGACCAATCAGTTCATCAATCTCCGGCCGCGGCAACTTGAACAGGCCCTGATCCTCGATGTTCTACCACTGCTAAACGATCCCGCGACCCAAACCGCGACGTACGAAAATCCGGTAACGCAGGATAGAAGAAAGTACTATTGCGTCGACTTTTATGAGGGGTCCGGTAAGAAAAGCCAACTGGTCCAGAGAATCTGGTTTGATCTCTCCACGGAGCATATCGATGTCGTGCGGCGCCAGACATGGAATGGCAACGGGGAAGTGGAGACGGATACGAAATACTCGGCGTACGAATCGCTTCCCTCTGGTATCCGATTTCCCGCGAAGATCGATATCGATTTTCCAAAGACCGACACTGTGATCAATTTCGCTTTAAATCCCAAAGACGCTGTCTTCAATGGGCCGCTGCCGGCGGGCGCCTTTGATCTCAACCCGCATCCGGAAGCCAAGAAAACCTACAAGTTTGAACCTGTTGACGCGGTTTCCGTCACCCAGCAACGATGAATACACAAATCATTCTGGCCGGTCTCAAGGCTCGTCCCGTCCGCACCGGCGTCGGGATTCTTGCGGTAACCCTGGAAGTTGTCCTGATCCTCCTGCTCGTGGGTTTGACCAATGGCGCTATTACAGATTCAGGAAAGAGGATTCAGAGCGCCGGCGGCGACATCATTTTCATGGATGCCGGCGCGTCGATGATTCTTGGAATGAATGCCGCGACGCTCCCCGTTGTTCTTGGGGACAAGATCGCGAAGGTTGAAGGCGTCCAGGCGGTCGCGCCCGTGCTCGCCCAGATAGAGGCCGGTGGCGGCTTTACCATGATCTGGGGAATTGACCCTCCGAGTTTCGAGGAAATGAGCGGTAAGTTCGAGTGGATCGATGGAAAGATGTTCACGGCTCCTGATGAAGTTGTTGTGGATGACAGACAGGCGGGTGACCAGATGCTGAGTGTCGGCAGCCCTGTAAAA
>Ga0070675_100001891_pt1 | contig 15453 bp, 15 predicted proteins | sample KBSM43metaG_FD_65343 | JGI IMG/M metagenome (GOLD analysis project Ga0070675, IMG submission 65343) | Miscanthus rhizosphere microbial communities from Kellogg Biological Station, Michigan, USA - KBS M4-3 metaG | ecosystem: Host-associated > Plants > Roots > Rhizosphere > Soil ...
CGCCAATTGAACCCACCCGACACTGCGTCGCTTTCGGAGTACGCGTATACGGCGCCCAAGGGTTCGAGGGCGTTCTTTTACCCGGATGTCATTTTTCTCGATTCTGTGGCCCTGACGGGTGAGCAATGCCGGATCGCCTTATGGTCGATGACACCCTCCGCGGGAGATCTAAGGGCTGACGCCGATCTTGCATGGGCTCGCGTGTTTAGAGAATTCGAGGCAAGACCGACGATGACCTTTTGGGCGGGACCGCACTTCGCCCGCGGCGTGGCCGCGCAGGGTTGGGAGTATTTCATCATCAAAAAGGGCATCGTCTTTCGTGGTTCCCCTGTAGGTCCCGACACCCCGCAGTTCTTTGGCTTTGTGATGGTGGCGAAGTTAGGAAATCGAGTTGCGACCCTTTCTGGCTTGTCGAAAGATCCACTGGTCAGCGCATGCTTCGGCACAAAGCTCGCCAATCTGTGGCCAAGATTCTTTTCCACTTTGAATTTCAAGAACTGGGCACCCACGGCGGGGGCCGGATTCGCGGAGAGAATCCAGGGTCTTTGGGAATCCTATGGCTCCAGCGTTGGAGGAGGAGCCCTCGGGCAACACGTGTTCACCGCCGCTGGCAGGTACGCCGAGATAGGTATCCTGCAACGATACATGGCCCTCTCACGATATGAAACCGCCATCTGGACCAGCAAGACATTCGGAGACGGTGGTTACACCATCCGCGGTAATCAGTTGCTGCTGACACCGGACAGGGGGAACCCGGAAGTCCGGTACATCCGGCTCGAGCAAGTGAGTGAGGACGGAGGGAAGACGTGGCTAGAGAACCTCTACCTCTTGCAATCCAACCCAGGAATTGTAGGCGGTTGCGGACCATTTCCGTGCGGCAACGACGATATCGAGGTGCGGCTGCAGCGGCGGAGTACACAGTAGAGCGGACCCACGAAATGCAAATGACAGGCGTAACTCTCGCGTGTTAAGGCCTGGAGGGCTGCAGCATTTTTACTTGTACGGCCGCTGGGTACTAGAAAGAAACTCGCCACGAGTCACGCTGCCGGGAGTTGGACGCTATAGCCGAGGTCGTGAAGCCTGCGTATGAGACGCTGGGCGGTCTTGGCCTTATCGGTCCGATCGAAGTAGTCGGTGCCCAAGTCTCTATAGTCGACATCATCGCGGAGGATGTAGTCGCCTCTGTCAACATGGAAGCCGCGACAGCCATGATTGCCTTCTTAGGACCTCGGCGGCTCTTGATGCGCAGGAATTGAGACCTCAGATAGCCTGACTTGGAGCGAGCAGCCGCCCACGCAGCTTGTGTAAGGGCCGTTTTCAACCAAGGGGCTCCTTGACGAAGTCGCGGCGAACGGCGTTTGCCAGCACTCTCGTCGTTTCTGGGACAGAGACCCGCCCAGGAAACCAAATGACCAGCCGTTGGGAAACGACTCATGTCGATGCCAATCTCAGAAATCAAGATCTGAGCGGTGACATCGCTGACGCCGGGCATCGTCAGGAGCCGGGTGACCTTGGCACGAAAGGGTTGGATGGCCGGGCCCACCTCTCGGTCGACAGCATCGATCGACTTCTCCAGTGCCTCGATCTGATCCAAGCGCAGCTTCAGCAGGAAGCGATGATGGGAACCGAGGTGGCCGCGTAGCGCTTCCCTCAGAGTGTTCGGACTGGCGTGCAACCGGCCTGTCGTGGTCTCCAGCAGTTTTCTGGAGAGGTCTCTCCCTCAATAAGGGCGTGCAGGATAGCTCTGCCGCTGACTCCCATCACGTCGCTGACGACTGAGGCGATCTTCAGGTTGGCGTCCTCGAGCGTCTTTTGAATCCGTTGCACGTGTTGCGCCGCTCGCGAACTAACTGCTTGCGCGTCCGCATCGAAGTCCGGATCTCTTGTATCGCAGCCGGTGGAACGAAGCTGTTCCGGATCAGTCCGTGTGCCAACAGTTCGGCGATCCACATCGCATCGTTGATGTCGGTCTTGCGTCCCGGAACGTTCTTGATATGCATCGCATTGGCTAGGACCAACTCGAACAAGACCCGCGTCGTTGAAATCTAGAAAGCGCGCTCCCGGGCGTTGCCGCCCCTGGCGCAAGATGGGGTGCTCGCGGGCCCAACGGTCAAACTAATTTACGGGCTTCTCGCACCATGTACACATACCGACCTCTGTGCCGGCTGCGCTATGCCACGATACACGTTTCATACGATGAGGGTCGTCGCAGACGGTGGGGCACTAGGAGAGGGATCTGCAATCGGAGACACGAATGGAAACATCGGGCAAGACGCCCTGTACCATTAAGGCAGCATTGACGCTGAGCTATACCGAAGCCTCGGAGACTTACAGCGCATTCGTCTCAAGTCTCCTCAACAACACATCGCAAATGTCTAAGGAAGAGTACGATAAACTCCATGCGATTACCGCCCAATGGCGATGGAAGAGAGAGCAGGCACGCTTGGATCTTGAAGAGCACTTGGAAAGGCATGGATGCTAACGAGCAATACTATCGGCATCTGGACACCCTTATGCGTTCGGTGTGCAGGCCAGGCCTGAATTGCGTCGCGTGGAAGCGGAGGTCAGGGCTACTCCGTGCGCACGCGGATACCATAGTCCACTGAAGGAACTTTGGCACAGATCGATAGCCACGCTGCAGACATAAGAACTCATAGTGAATTTTTGTAAAGCAGGCTTGTTCGGGTTCTGACGGCTCGGTGACGTAGACTTGGTAGCCATGCCCATCCGCATCTGTCGACGTCTACTTCAGCTAAGCGCCAACGAGCGCCAACAGTTCATATGAAAGTCTTTGAACATCTGGTCGAGTGGGATCGACTGGATTTGCGGGTCAGCGGTCGCAAAGTGCAGGAGACCCTCTCGAATCTCTTGCGAGAGAAGCAGTCACCCTTGTCAGATCTTCGACTCGAGTTTTTGGAAGGCAGACTCGTCGTTTCTGCCAAAATCCGCAAAGGCGTTTCCGTGCCGCTCCAGTTCAATGTCTCCACCATCGCGGTTGTCGGCAGGACCTTGGAAGTACCGCTGGAGAATGTTGCGACCTTTGGAATCCTACCTGTTCCCAAGCTTCTCTTTCGATTGATTAGGGAGTGCCGACTACCCGACGGCATTACGCTTAACATCGAGACCTTGACCGTGACAGTATGGCTGGACCGATTCCTGCCTGGCTTCATTGACCTGACAATTGTTTCGATACGATTGATTCCCGGAGGACTAGCTGTACACCTGGGAAGGGGAGGCGCGGATCTCCCTGCGGCTAAGGGGTCATCATCGGCATCAGCACCGCATTGACCTTAGGTCGTTTCGAAGACGCACCAATGGAGAACCTTCTGCAAAAAGCTCAGGAGTTAGTCGCTGCGGGTCAGTTAAGCGAAGATGTACTCCAAAAAGTGAATGCGGCAATGGGAATGTTCTTCTGGATAGGCTGGCACGCTCGCGGCGCCCACGGAAGATTCTGACGACATGCTGCGGATGACGGAGTGGCCGACGTGGAGAATCTAAGTTTGTGGACCGATTGTCCTCCGCGTTTGAGACGCGAGCCGAAGTCGTTCTTGCACGTGTTAGAGGGCGCAGAAACCGCCGGTGCTACCGGTCACGCGGCGGAGTGAAAAATCACCTCTCCATCAAATCGACAAACTACTACTGCACAGTATGTTCCAACGCTGATGATCTTCTGCACTACTCGACCAGGATCGGAATAACGACAAAAAACCCGCATTGCTTTTGGCGTCAGGTCGACACTGATGATATCCAAATCAATCAGACAGTTGGGCTCATGAGAGATGATGACCAGCATCATTTGCTCAGTGAAGTCAATCCTCGGAATTTGAAGGAGCGGATCATTGCTCGGTCGAGGAGAGGGCACAAACTCCATGACGTATTTGGGGATGCAAGAGATAAAGCGAAGATAGCTCTCCTCATCTCTGATCACCAACTCTCTATTCGTGAATCTGATTTCATCAGAAGCTGCTGGTGGCCGTATGCAATCGATCATCCTGGCCAGTCCTTGTGGATAAGGACTTGACAGCCCTGTATCGAAAAGACCTTTAAACCTTCCGAGTAATGCAACATCAGTAGTCATGCTTTCACCTTGGCGCGTGAGTGCGCCGATACTGGGTAGGCAACCGGAAGATGGGGTAACCTTATTGGCAAACCATGTACGAAAGCGAAAACTTCAGAAGTATCTTGGGCTTTCTTCGCATCAGCGAATGATAATTCAGAAAGATCGCGAGAAAAACATGGAAGCTAACGAGTTGCGCCGAAGGATTTGTGAAACGCTTTTCAAGTCCCGGGAAGTCGGTATCTCGTAAAAGTGAAATCGTCAGACCCGGTATTCCGTCAAGTGAAGAGTACGCGGTTTGAACGCAGCCGCTGGCACCGAGGAAGCTGCACGCGGGCGCTCGTTCCTCCAGGACGTTCGCACTCACCATGTAACCAGGCGCGGCAAAAGGACAAAAGCCGCCCCCCATTCGAGGCGGCCTGTTGCTAGCCTGTTAACTAGCCAACGATCCTGTATATCCTCTCCCCAGCTTCCGTCTTCGTGGATTCGACCTTCAACCCTAGCTTCTTCGCCACGTGCCCGATGACGAATCCGCGAATGCTATGGTTCCGCCAGTCGGTCGCTTCGGCAATTTCAGCGAGTGTCGCACCATCCTTGCGTCTCATCAGTTCCAGGACCTTCTCGGGTTTGCTGCCGGATGATCGAAGAAAATCTGTCTGGAAAACGAGACAGACTCAAGCACTTGAAGTAATTTCGGTTGGGACTTCTGGCACTCCGGAGACCGGTCGGCAATCAGAACCCTTCGACTTCGATGAATGTCTTACCGGACTCGAGGCATTTCCAGGTATTGATCCTTCGCAGGCCTGCCGGAGATGACTCACCAGTCGTCATGAGCTGTTGAAGCGGTGTTCCATGAACGGCACATGTTCGAATACGTTCAGCATCCGTTGCTCCTCGACTCGACTTGTCTCGCCGCGGATTTCCGATGAACACTAGCGGTTACGCGCCAAGTGACATCCTCACTTGGGCAGTTTTGGAAAGTTATCTCCAGGCAATTCGGAATCTGTCCCCCCAGATTCCCGGATTCCTTGGGTGGGCTAACAGGCGGGGTTTTGACGCATCTCATCCACAGACGAATGGTCTGTCAATCTCGCGTTGGGACACCGTGGCCTGCGGGCAAAGCAGGGCATGTGCGTTCGTAAGGAACGCCGTCACCGATATAGAGCCGCCATTCGTCCATCGAAAGGTTTCGCCAGACCCGCGTACACAGGTGCGCGGCCGCAGCGGCGCCCAACTGAAAGAGATGGATGTTGCCATCCCCTTGACTGACGGCCAATCGGGAACTGTCGGGCGCGAATGCCAATGAACCAGTGACCGTTGAATTCTCGGAAATCCCGAGTGACACTGGATTCTGGTTCGGGTTCCGCAAATCCCACAAATGAATGAATTGGTTGCCCGTCACCAGCCGTGTACCATCCGGGGAAAACGCCATTCTGTAGATTGGAAAAGGACCAACACCTTGCAGCACGACGGGAGGGGCCTTAGGGTTGAGAAGATTCCAGATAATCGCATTCTCCGCGCCAGCGGCAAGCGTTCTTCCGTCTGGAGAAAAGGCCAGGGAAAATATCGGTTGGCGCCCTCCCGTTTGCAGTACGATCGGTGGAGTCTTTGAATCACGCAGATCCCAGACCCTGACGGCGGATTGATTTGAAGCCGCGAGCCGGGTTCCGTCTGGCGAATACGCCAATTTTCCCGGTACAGGCCGATCCAGAGGAGTGCTCGGTAGTGTGAAGATTCTCATCGTGGCAGTTCGCAGGTTCCACAACCAGACGACGGCGGCACTACTCGTCGGCTGCGGACTGATTGCCAGTTCGGACGCATTGGGCGAGAACAACAGATCCTCTATCCGAGTGTCGCCGACGGGAACTATTTGCGGTGGAGCTCCGGGATTTTTCAAGTCCCAAACACGCGGCTCGAGTCCATCAGCTCCACCCCCGGCCGCAAATCGCAAGGTATCACCCGAGAGTGCCATCGATCGAGCTACTGCCAGGCCGAGCCTTCCATCCAGCACTCCGGAAGGTATCTCTTGGCTTCGCAGGTCCCACATGTGGACAGATCCATCCATCTTCCCGGCCAGAACCCGATCCCCTTCGGGAGCAAACGCGACCACTTGAGCGTTGGGGTTCCCGGTTCCGCGACCGCCCTGACCGCGTTGAGTTTGGGCCGCTGGCAAGACTCGATTCATCGCCGGATTTTGGAGATCCCACGCACGCACGGTCCCGTCTTGGCTGTTGGAAACGACGAGTGTGCCATCGGGCGAAAACGCGATCGACGCCACAGGCGACTGATGACCGCGGAGCATGAGCGGCGGTGCCATGAGGTCCCCCATGTCCCATATGCGGATGATGTTGTCAAAACCTCCGGCAGCCAGTCGCTTGCCGTCCGGCGAAAACGCTGTCAGCGAGAATCCACCCTGGAACAGGGAACGTGGCGAAGTCAGGCTCTGGAGATCGAGCAGGCGCACACCGGTACGCGCTCCAAGCGCCAGGAATTTACCGTCTGGAGAGAACATCGCATTCATAACAGCCTGTGATCCGGGGAGCGAGATCGACGGCCTGGCAGGGTCCCTCATATCCCAAATCCGCCCCTCTCGCTCCCCGACACCGACGAGCCGCGCACCATCTGGAGAGAACGCAACAAACGAGCCGGGGCCCAGCCGGACCGGTTGAATCGGCCGCTCGGGATTTCCGAGGTTTCTCAGGTCCCACAACAAAATGGTGGCTTCGGTGGCGCACCCCTGGACGCAGTCTGCGGTCACGAGCGTTTTTCCATCCGGTGAGAACGCTCCTCCGCTAACCTCGCTTCGGTGCCCGCGAAGCAGGACGGGAGAAGGACTGCTTTCTCGGAGATCCCAAATTTTTACCGGAGCGGGCGTTGCGACGTTGCCGATGACGCCGTTATCCTCGAAGCCGCCCGAGGCCAGTCGCGACCCATCTGGAGAAAACGCAACGAAGAGAACAGCTCCAAGTCCTGGGCGGCCTTTCAGGATTCGTGGCGGCGAGCCGCGTCGCTTCATATCCCACAGCAAAATGCTGCCATCCGGTCCCGCCGTGGCTACGAGTGAACCATCAGCCGAGAACGTCAACGCCCGGGATTGAATCCAATTCCCATAAGTGTGAGCGAAGTTATGACTCCAGAGCGTCAAGCTGCCTGCCTGCTGCAGCGCGTTTTCCACGAGCTCGGAGTGAGATGGATTGGGCTCGCGTTGTTGCCATAGAAAGGACTGGCGGGCCAACAGTGCTGCCAGATCGTCGTCGCTTCGCAGAGCCGACAGGCGAAGAGACTCTCGGGCCAGGTTCTGCCAGGTGATCCGGTGTCGTTCCTGACGTACTTGCCTCTCCGCGGCGAAGGCGCGGTCTCGTTCGTTCGTTGCCATTTGTTCGGCTTCCAGCGCCGCGTTGCGCTGAGCGGTTGCTTCCGCATTCGCGGATGTCGCGAGATCCCGCTCCTGATCCGCGGCTGATTCCGCCTGCAGCGCACGATCCCGCTCCTGTAATGCCGCTCGTTCGGCACGCGCTGCGCGCGCGGCCTGCCATGAGCTGACAATCACACCGGCAACCAGCACTGCGAATACCGCCGCCGTTCCAGCCACGAGAGCCCGGTTTCGACGCGCGAACTTTTTCAGTTGGTAGGTCGCGGTCGGCGGCCGCGCAACGATCGGTTGATCGGTCAGATATCGGCGGATATCTGCCGCGAGTTCCGCAGCAGATGTGTAGCGCCGCGTCTTGTCCTTATCGAGGGCTTTGGCAGCGATCGTTTCGATGTCTCCCCTGCAGGAGCGGTCCAGCGTTCCCAGCATTGCCGGATCTTCTTCGCGAATCGCTGCGATCGCTTCGTGCAGCTTTCTGCCTGCGTTGTATGGAAGGCGCTCCGCGACCAGCTCATAAAGTATGACGCCGAGAGCGTAGACATCGGTACGCGTATCGACCTCGTGTGGGTCCGCCGACACCTGCTCGGGACTCATGTAGGCCAGGGTGCCTACAAGTCGCCCCATGTCCGTTTGCCGGGTCTGCTCGGCCTCGTTATTGTCGATGGCCCGGGCAACGCCAAAGTCGAGCACTTTAGGTTGGCCGGATTCGTCGACCAGAATATTGCTCGGCTTGAGATCCCGGTGGATCAGACCGCGCTGGTGTGCGTGATGAGCGGCTTCTGCGATCTTTGCCACCAACTCGAGCCGTCCGCGCAGGCCGAACTTGTGCCTCGCCACATAGCTGCGTGGTGGGAGTCCGTGGATGAGTTCCATTGCAAAGTACGGCTGCGGACCTAACCCCGTGTCGGCCGTCCCCGCTTCGTAGATTTGCGCAATACCTGGATGTTGGAGCTTGCCGAGAGCCCGCGCTTCCTGTTCAAAGCGGAAGATCGTCTCGGGACTGGCCTTGCCGGGCTTAATGATCTTCAGTGCAACGGTCCTGCGTGGATGCTCCTGTTCCGCTTCATAGACGACACCCATGCCGCCTTCCCCGATCACCCGGAGAATTCTGTATCGTCCGATCGCGATCGGGTGCGCGGTTCGGTCGCCTTCTGCTGGCAGTTCTGTGTTTGAAAAGCCTCCGCTGGATTCCAATGCGCCTTCGAAAAGGCATCGCGGGCAGCGCTCTCCCAAACCGCCTAATTGCAAAAGCGGACTTCCGCAACGTTCGCACAGTTCGGGTTTGTTCATCGTCAGGTACTCAACACGGACATAAGAAAACGGATTTCTTCGTCGATTTCATCCGGGCTTGAAACTGTTTCCGCGATCTCCGATCGCATCAGTTCCCGATATCGCCGGCGCATGCGGAGTACGGCCATGCGGAGCGCACCTGCCGAGACCCCCATCTCCGTGGCAACGGTGTCGTAACCGCCGGCATCCTCGCTTTTGTTCAGAAATGGCAACAGTTTGTCGAACTCGGCATCTTTCCCGGATGAAGCAAACTCTGAACGTAGTTTCGTCATCACGTGTTGAAGAAGCGATAGCGCCCAACGCCGCTCGAACAGAACCTCTGGCGTGGCCTTCTCCGTCGCTGAGGGGGGATGCCATCCGTCGGCATCCAGGTCAATCAGGACAGGCACCTGACCTCCCCCGCGCTTTAGCGCATACGCGCGGTCGCGCTCGTTGGATAGAAAGTGTTTGACGGCCGTAAGAAGAAACGAGCGGAACTTTCCGCGTCGCCGATCGGCAGCCGTCAGGTAGTTTTTCTCCAACAGCAGGGCAAAGAAACCCTGTGTCAGGTCGCGTGCCTCTTCTGTCTCGTATCCTCTTCTCCGAATGAAGGCGTAAACCGGCGGCCAGTATGCCTGACATAACGCCCCGAGCGCGTCTCGGGACGGCCCTTCATGCGCAGCCGCCGCGGACTGCACGAGTGTCCAGGACGTGGTGTGAAATCCAGATGGCATTGGCAGAATGATGTCGGGCACGCAATCTATCACAATTGGCAACTCCTTCCCGAATGGCACCACCTGCCTGAACCTGAAGTCGGATTTCCGCATTCGGGATCCTTCCTGTGCGTACTTAAGGATTCGTCAGGTTTCGTCACCACCCAGACAAATTCTAAAAACCCTTCTCGTGCGGGACGCTGCGCGCGCGCTGAGACAGCAGGGGCTCCCTTCATACCTCGTTATCGAAAATCCGCGGCAACATACATTCGCCTTTCACCTGCACAGGACTCGCCGAGCATTTCCCATGAACGCTAACGGTTATGCGGCAAGCGAAGTTACACTCGGCGACTTGAACGAAGCTGCTGACGCGGCGGCTGCGCCAAGAGAGATTTACTTAACGCGCTTTGCGGTAAATTCCCGGGCGGCAGGACCGAATGGGGGAGAAGGCCGCCCAGTTTCAGACTGGTAAGTGAACTTAAGCTCGTCTCCTTCAAGGGTGGCGATGTAATTTACAAGGAGTTCGCCTCCAGTGGCCGTCGGCCACCCGGAGTCTGATTTTGAGAGCATTGCCCTCAATCAAGCCTTCCAACGGAATGGGTCTAAACGCATGGATCGCGCCGGTAAGCCTGTTCCCATCAGACTTCAGCGTGAGGTTTATTATCTGCCTGTCAGGCTCGCGGGTACGAAGGCCGGTCGTCCATTCGCCGTCCACGGATTGGGCGAACGCTATTGACCTTACAAGGAAGAGACAAATCGTCGTTATCAAAGCCGTCGGTTTCATGAGGCTCCTCTCCCTGGTCCACTTCAGCGGTAACGTATCCTCCGCAGCAGGCTGTTACAATGACCTAAAAGATACCTGTAGAAAAACAGAAAGTCCCGCGTGGCTCACTTATCCGTCTCCCAACTCCTTTATAGTCGGTAAATCGTAGAAGTGAATTCATACCGTGACTGCGAGAGACGCCAATCTATGGTTTGGCGGTTATACATCCAAGTGACCCAGCCTAAGTAGGCACACCTGGAATTTACTGGTCATAAACATCTTGTATTTATACCTACATATGTAGTTATATAAACGTACTGTAACCTGATAACGAAAAAAGGGAGCGAATGGCGTTACCCAAGCTGAGCAAACTCGAACTCCAAATCATGGAGACGCTCTGGACGCACGGCGCATGCTCGATACGCGAGCTGCAAGAGGCGTTTCCACAAAAGGACAGACCCGCCTTCACGACTGTACAAACAATGGTGTCTCGCCTAGAGGCCAAGAAGGCGCTGCGCTTCACGAAGAGGATCGGCAAGGCCAATATTTTTGAGGCGTCGATTTCACGAAAGCGTGCGCAGGGCAGGCTGATCGACGACCTGCTGAGTCTCTTTGGCAGCAAACCGGTGATGGCTCACATGGTGAAGACCGGTCAGCTAACGTTGCAAGACGTCAAGGAGGCAGAGGAACAACTCCGAAAGCTGGCTAAGAAGGAGAGGTCGAAATGATTCCCGACTACATGCTTCAATTCGCCAACCACCTCTGGCAATCGACTCTCTTCGTCATTGCAGTGTGGGCTGCAGTACTGATGTTGCGAAAGAACAGAGCCGCAGTGCGGCATCGGCTGTGGCTGGCGGCATCGGTAAAGTTCCTCGTCCCGTTTTCCCTTCTGGCGGGTATCGGCAGTCATTTTCAATGGCAGACGGCATCGGTAACCCCTCCCCATCCTGTCTCTATGATTGTAGAGACAATCAGCGAGCCCTTTTCGGCATCGATTCCATCTGTTTTACAGACCGCTACAACGCCGGTGCGGCAAGCCAGGCGGTTTCCCCTGGTTCTGATCGGCGTGTGGCTCTGCGGCATTGCAGCGAGTCTTCTCTGGTGGTTTATCCGCTGGCGGCAAGTCCGTCGAGCCGTGCGCTTGGCCGTGCCTTCGAATCTCGACGCACCCCTTCGGGTGATGTACGGCCCGGTACGTTTCGAACCTGGTGTATTCGGAATCTATAGGCCTGTCTTGCTGTTGCCAGAGGATATTGTTCATCGCCTCTCGCCGGCACAGCTACAAGCAGTCCTGGCCCATGAGTTGTGTCATGCTCGGCGTCGCGACAACCTGGCCATGGCGATTCACATGAGTGTGGAAGCCCTGTTCTGGTTTCATCCTCTCGTCTGGTTGATTAAGACTCGACTCATCGAAGAACAAGAGCGTGCCTGTGATGAGGAGGTACTCCGGCTGGGCTGCGATCCGGAGGTTTACGCGGAATCCATCCTGAAGATTTGCGAATATTACCTGACGTCACCATTGATCTGTGTCGCAGGAATAACGGGTTCCAATCTCAAAAAACGAATCGAGGACATTATGAAAAATCGCGGCGCACTCCAATTGAGTTTGGGCAGGTCACTCCTCCTTGCAGCCGCGGCGATCGCTGCGCTGGCCGGTCCCATCATAATTGGGATTGGCAATGTGAAGGCAGGCGGAGCGCAAGCCCAGCCTGCCATTCGGATCGTGGCCAGTCCAATCGGTATTGGCGAGGAGCGACCATCAAGCGGGCAAACGGCACAGTTGCAAGGAGCCGCCCCGGCTACTCGTCCAGTGGGAACACAGGCAAGCACCAGAGAATCCGCCAGAACGTCGAGCCTGACTCAGGAGTACCGCCTTGGGGAAATTAAAGTCTCGGGGGCCAAGGTCCTCGCCGCTGATTTGATCCGGTCGTCGCTGAAGCTGGATTCCGGTAAGGTTTTCAACGAGTCGCGGCTTCGCTATGACATTGCTATGCTGAGAGAAGATTATGCCAGCCTCGGCTACATGAGATTTGCGGCTGAACCGGTTCCGGATTTTGACGAACAGCGGAAGGTAGTGAATCTGACGGTCAACATTGATGAAGGTAGTCAGTACATTGTTGGAGAGATTGAAGTCACCGGGGCCAAAGTCCTCGCCGCTAATTTGATTCGATCGTCACTGAAGCTGGCTTCTGGTGACGTTTTCAACGAGTCGCGGCTTAAACAGGGCTTTAACGAACTAAAAACGCTTTACGGTAACCTCGGCTACGTCAACTTCATTCCCTTACCGGTTTTCGGCTTTGACGAACAGCGGAAGGCTGTGAACCTGACCGTTAACATCGATGAAGGCAGTCAGTACACCGTCGGCCGCATTAGCTTCACAGGCAACACGACGCCCCCCGATGAAGTCATGCGGCGTGAACTCCTCCTCAAAGAAGGCGAGGTCTTCAATGCCTCACTTTTGACCGTCTCGCTGTCTCGGTTGAGTCAACTTGGACTCTTCGAAGAGATCAAGTTTGAGGACGTTCGGATAACGCCTTCTCCTTCCGAACCGAAAGTCGACGTCGACTTCAAAGTCAAAGAAAAGACGCGATAAGAAAGCAGTCTTTTTCGGTCCGCTGCGAAGTCGCATCCTGGGCCGCTGGTTCTCGGCATCTCAAGTCCCGGTTTGTCGCTAGCGTTGATCGGAAATCCGAGGCGAGTCATGTTGAGGGTGAAAGCCATCTATGTTGCCGAGGATTTTTGATAACGAGACTTGAAGGAAGCCGCTGGCGTTTGCGGCGGACGCGGTAGTTATGGGGAAAGTAGGGGAATGCGGGTTGGTGTTGTTTCGGGATGGAGGGGATGAAGGCCGGAAGATCGTTGGCGAAGACGAAGGGTGGGCAACAACGGTTCGTTATTCGACGTTGATGTCACGTCGTGGACCTCGCATCGAGAGGCTGAAGTGGGAGGAAGGCACACGTCGGCGCTGACGTGCAGGGGCACATCGTAAAGCGGTCGATTGAGAGTCTGCGTTAGGAAGTATCTGAGAAACATATTGGAACGAATCTCCACTTCAACTGCACTGCAGTGACTCTTTCAACGATAGTCATCGTCCCCCCGCATTTCGGACAAACCCAAGAAGACACGGCTGGAGCGATCTCCGTTGATCGAATGACGGGCAGCATTTCCAGGCGTTGGCGACAAAGGTCCAGCGACGAGGATCGTTGGTAATTGGCCATGAAGCCGAAGTGGCGAATGCGGACGAAGCCCTTCGGGAGCACGTGTACAAGGAATCGACGGATAAACTCATCAGCCGAGACTGTCATCAAACGCTGCTTGTTCCCGCGAGCGTAATCCCTCCAACGGAAGGTGACGGTGTTGCCATCGAAGGAGACCAAGCGGTGATTCGAGATGGCGATGCGGTGTGTGTAGCGTCCCAGATAGCAAAGAACCTGCTCGGGACCACCGAAAGCCGGCTTGGCGTAAACAACCCAGTCCTGACGGAATAACGTTCGTAAGAAGGCTGCGAAGCACTTCGGCTCCGCCATACGTTCGAGAGAGCCGGCGAGGGTCAACCGGTTCTCTCGGTGCATGCGCTTCAAGCCATCAACGAACTTTCCCCGGAAGACTTTGCTGAGAACCTTTATCGGTAGAAAGAACGGAAATTTGGGGTGGATCCAATGCGAGTGATCTGGGGAGAGTCCTCCACCCGGGATGACACAGTGAAGGTGAGGATGGAACAGCAGATTCTGTCCCCACGTGTGCAGGATGCCGAAGAAACCGATCTCCGCTCCCAGATGTTCCGGGTTCGCGCCAACCTCTAAGAGAGTGTCGGCGACAGCGCGGAACAGTAGGTTGTAGACGTCGGCTTCGTTTTGCAAGATGACCGAGTGCAGTTCATGCGGCAGCGTGAACACCACGTGAAAGTAGCGCGTCTGGAGAAGCTCCTGTTTTCTGGCTTCGATCCAACGCTGGCGCGCTTGAGTCTGACATTTTGGGCAGTGGCGATTACGGCATGAGTTGTAGGAGATGGTCTTGTCGCCGCCACAACGCGGACAGATATCGATATGACCGCCGAGAGCCGCCGTACGGCAATGCTGAATAGCCCGCATCACTTTCAGTTGTTGGAAACGGATTCGGTCTCGATGACGATCGATAAAGTTACTGCCCTGCGCGCGAAAGATGTCGGCCACCTCCACGGTGGGCCGGCTCACTCTCCCTTTCTTGGTCGGAGGCTGGGCTTTGCGCCGAGTCCTGAAATGGGGAGAGCTTCAATAGGGTTGTTCACGGCCTGTATGTGATGTTGAGAAAGATGAAGATAAATCGTCGTTGCTTCCAAATCGACATGACCGAGCAGAACCTGAATCGTTTTCAAATCGGTTCCGCGCTCTAGCAGGTGTGTCGCCCAACTGTGTCGAAGCAAATGTGGAGATACCTTTTTTCGAATACCTGCACGTTTAGCCGCTACGCTGACGGCGTTCCACACGGTATGTGAACAAATCGGCTTCTCCTGACGAGCACCGTAATAGCTCGGAAACAAATACAGCTTCGGTTTTCTCCATTTCCAGTAGGCGCGCAACACATCCAGCAATCGTGGAGATAAGGGCACATCGCGATCGCGGCCGCCTTTGCCTTGACGAACGTGAATCACCATGCGTTGGCTATCGACGTCGGTCACTTTCAGTCGGCACAGTTCCTCTCGCCGTAGTCCCGTTCCATACAAAGTCATCAGAATCACGCGATGGTAGGAGGTACTTGCGGACTCGATCAGGCGAGCGACTTCTTTCTCGCTCAAAATCACCGGCAGTCGCTCCGGGCGCTTCGGATATACCAGGTCGATCTGTCGGTAAGGCCGACGAAGCACTTTCACGAAAAAGAAGCGGAGTGCCGCAATCCTTCCGACGATCGTTTCAACCGTGAGTTTGCGATCGTTCAACAGGTGCAGTTGATACTGTCGCAACTGCTCTTGGCCCAGCTGATCGGGACGTTTCATGAAGTACGTGGCAAAATCTTTCACCGCAAACAGGTAAGACCGGATGGTTTCTGAAGAATAGTTACGACGTTGGAGTTCTTCCAACATCCGCTTTCGCAGGTAAGTCATGGGAGCCTCCTTTGAGGCTCACAACTTTAATGATCGCGCTACTCTTTCCAGTCAGCCCACGCGTAGCGTCCGCCGCGCCAGCGGCTTCGTTCTAGTCGGTATCTCGTAAAAGTGAAATCGTCAGACCCGGTATTCCGTCAAGTGAAGAGTACGCGGTTTGAACGCAGCCGCTGGCACCGAGGAAGCTGCACGCGGGCGCTC
>Ga0070675_100001892_pt1 | contig 15451 bp, 11 predicted proteins | sample KBSM43metaG_FD_65343 | JGI IMG/M metagenome (GOLD analysis project Ga0070675, IMG submission 65343) | Miscanthus rhizosphere microbial communities from Kellogg Biological Station, Michigan, USA - KBS M4-3 metaG | ecosystem: Host-associated > Plants > Roots > Rhizosphere > Soil ...
GTTACTCAGCATGGATCCTATATTGCGGTTCCCGGAGGCCGTCGAGAGCGATCCCGCCATCACGGTCTGGATGAAAGCACCTCCGCATGAGTTGCGCTCCATCGCGCACAAATGGTTTGTTCTGATGCGAGGTTGCGGCGACGACGTGCGCGAACTGCTGCACGATGGTGCACCTACGGTCTGTGTCGGCGATGCGCCGTTCGCGTATGTCAATGCCTTTACCTCTCATGTCAATGTTGGCTTCTTCCATGGCGTGGCACTGATCGATCCATCGCGTTTGCTCGAAGGAACAGGTAAGCGAATGCGGCACGTGAAGCTGAGACCTGGAGTCGAGATTGACACCGGCGCTCTGGCAGGCCTCATCGGCGCGGCATATCGGGACATCAAAACGCGAATGTAGGCCGCCCCGTTTGCGCGGACGGTGGCTTCGCGACTCCTTCTCAACCGCGCATCCACCCCGCCTCACTATCTCCCGCCACTTTCATATTTGCAATTGCCCGGCTGCATTCATACCATCGCAGAATCGGTAAGGTTTGAAAGGAGCATCATGCAAAGGTTCAGGGCTTTATCCATTGCCGGACTGATGGCGGTGATGGCCTTGCGCTTTTTTGCGCAGCAGCCTCCCGCGGTCGGGGAACTCGGAGACGGCGGTGCCTGGGCTGCATTCAATTACACGCTGGAGGGGGCTGCTTCGGGGCAGCCGAATCCGATTCAGGGATCTGGCACCGGTGTTTTCAGCAAGAGCGGTGCAGATCTGAAAGTCGTACTTATTCAACTATCAATCAACGGAAGCGCGATCGTTCCGCATACAGGACAACCATGAGCCAAGTCACCGACATTCGCGAATTTGCCGACCTCAGTCCCAACGTCAGGGAATTCATCGGCCGGACCCAGAAACTCTACATCGATGGCCAGTGGGTAGCCGCGGCCTCGGGGAAAACCTTCGACACGATCGATCCTTCCACGGAGCAGGTCATCTGCAAGGTTGCCGAAGGCGGCCGCGAGGATGTGGATCGAGCGGCCAAAGCAGCGCACAAGGCCTTCCAGGGTGATTGGTCGCGCATGATTCCCACGGCGCGTGAGGCGTTGTTGCTCAAGTGGGCAGACCTGGTGGAAGCCAATGCCGACATGCTTGCGGAGCTGGAATCGCTGGATAACGGCAAGCTGGTGATGTTTGCGAAGATGATCGACGTCCCGGCCAGCATTCAGCTGATCCGTTACTACGCCGGATGGGCCACCAAGATCGAGGGCGCCACGACGAATGTCTCCGTTCCGATTCCCGGTATGGAATTCCACGCCTATACGCTGCGTCAGCCGGTCGGCGTCGTGGGACAGATCATTCCCTGGAATTTTCCGCTGGTAATGGCGGCGCTGAAACTGGCTCCTGCCCTTGCCGCTGGTTGCACGAGCATTCTCAAGCCGGCCGAGCAGACTCCTCTGAGCGCGATTCGGCTGGTGGAACTCGCCGAGCAAGCCGGCTTTCCCAAAGGCGTGATCAACCTGATCACGGGCTTTGGAGAGGTTGCCGGTCAGGCACTCGTCGAACATCCGCTGGTGCGCAAAATTGCTTTCACCGGCTCGACCGTCGTGGGCAAGCACATCGGCAAGGTCGCGATGGACAGTTTGAAGCGCGTGTCGCTCGAACTGGGCGGCAAGAGCCCCGTGATCATCGCCAAAGACGCGAACCTCGACGAGGCTATCCCCGGCGCAGCCAATGCCATCTTCTTCAACCACGGCCAGGTTTGCGTGGCAGGCACGCGCCTGTTCGTCGAAGAACCCATCTTTGACGACGTGATGGGCGGCATGATGCAGATTGCCGGCTCCATGAAACTCGGCGGCGGCCGCAGCCCTGAATCGCAGATGGGCCCTCTGGTCAGCAAGGAACAGCACGAGCGCGTGCTTGGTTACATTCAGAAGGGGCGCAGCGAAGGCGGGGAAGTTCTCACGGGCGGCAGCCGGCACGGCGACAAGGGTTACTTCGTTCAGCCGACCATCTTCAAGAACTGCGGTCCTGCTTCGACCCTGTACAGGGAAGAAATCTTTGGCCCCGTGCTGGTCGCCAACAGCTACAAGGATGCCGACGAAATCGCCGCGCAGGCCAACGACACCATCTACGGTCTCGCGGCCAGCGTGTGGACACAGAATCTCAGCCTCGCCCATCGCCTGGCCAGGCGTATCGAAGCCGGGACGGTATGGGTGAACTGCCACCACCTGATTGATCCGGCGCTGCCTTTTGGCGGTTTCAAGCAGAGCGGTATCGGCAGGGAACAAGCGGCCGACGGCATTGAGTTGTATACCGAAACGAAATCAGTTCTGATGAGAATTTGAGACAGAGAAATCGGTCGCCTGAGAATCCCTCACCCGGCGCTTCGCGCCACCCTCTCCCGGTGGGAGAGGGAATGGCCAGCAAGTTGTCCTTCTCCCTTCGGGAGAAGGACGGCCCGAAGGGCCGGATGAGGGATTTTCAGGCCTAGTTGGATCGCGTCACCTGTTCTTGTCCGCGCCAAGCATCGGGGATTTCCCCTGGGGCTAACCCGGTTATTCCTCAGCTAGTAGGGGCCATTCTAAATGCTCACACTTCCGTGCTCGAGCATCTAGAATGTCTCCACTATGTCTCAACAACTCACTCGACGACAGGCATTGGAACTCCTTGGATTGGGCGCGGCGGTTGCTGCATTCCCCATGCGTGTGTCCGCGCAGCAGCCGGCATTTCCAAGAGGCGCGATCATTAGAACTCTCCTCAAGGACTACGCTCCTGAGGAACTCGCCGGTGGCGCAACGCTGTTCCATGAACACATGCAGCTTGCTACGGATTTCAACGCCCGCTTTTCAGCCGCATCGGCAGCGGTTCGAGCCGCCAACGGCGGACCTGCGCCTGCTCCGCGCGGAGGCGGCGCTCCTCGTGGCGGAGATACCGGCGGAGGAGGTGGCGGTGGTGCAGCTCGCGGACGAGGCACACCCGCGCCAGACATCATGCACAACGTGGACCTGATGTCCGCTGAAGTAACGACTGCGAAGAACGCCGGTGTGGCCTGCATCGTTGACGCCGGACATCCGGACATGGGCCGAGACATCAATTTTCTGCGTCAGGTTTCGTCGAAGACTGGTTTGCCCATCGTGGCGGGCGGCGGATTCTATTCACAGCCGTTCTATCCCAAAGAGATTTCCACAATGAGCGAAGACGAGATCTTCAATGCGCTCGTCAAGCAGGCTGACGATGACACTCTTGGCGCATTCGGAGAAATCGGATCATGGGATGAGATCACTGCCGATGAACGAAAAGTCTTTCGTGCTGTCGGCAGAGCCCACGTCGCGACCAACATTCCGATCTTCACGCACACCGGTATCCCCGGTAAATCTGCACTCGAACAACTCGACATTCTCGAGGATGCGGGAGTAAAACCCGATCGCGTCATCATCGGCCACCTTGGCAATCTGGTGGACTCCAACGTCTACGTGCACAAGACCCTTTGCAGGCGAGGCGCGTTTGTGGGTTTCGATCGACAGGGTGGAAACGGCGATGCGCAGCAGGTGCCGATGGTGGTGGCGCTCATCGAAGCAGGGTTCGCCGATCACCTGATGTTCTCGGCGGACGCCTCGAGCGGCTACGCGAAAACGCTGACTGTTTTTCTGCCGAAACTGAAAGCTGCCGGAGTGACCGACGACGTGTTGAATCGCATCATGGTGGACAATCCCCGCCGGTTCCTCGCGTTTGTTCCGAAACGCCCGCGAAAGGCATAGGAGCTTGGTTAATGGTTAGTTGTTATTTAAGGTACTTCTATTCCTTGATGTACCAAATCAAGAAAAGTAAGTACCTCAACTAACAATTAACCATTAACCGATACCCAAGCCCCCCTCTCAACGAGCGGGTACTCCTATTCCGGGCGCGCAGGCGTCGCACGGTGCGTACGGCGTCAGGAAGAAGTTGTTCGGATCTGCCACAAGCGCACCCTTGAGATTCGGTGGAATCGGCACCGCCACCCCGCCTTCCGATACCACCTTCAGCCCGCCGGTCTTCATCCTCGACACCATCGCATCTGCATCCTGCACTCGCAGCTGAAGTCGTGCTGCGCCGCGGTCCTGGATCCGCATGCGAAGGGGCGTGCGATCGACGCCCTTAAACTCCACGAATTCGATCCACAGTGCAGATCCCGGTGCCTGGACGCGGCTTCGCCGGACTTGCGCCGCTGATAGTCCCGTGAGTGCGCGCATCGGGGCGTCCGCCGAGAACGCGGTCACGCCTTCGACGGTAAAGCCGAGCACGTCACGGTACGCGCGGTTCGTTTGGTCCATGTCGTTAACGGTGATCATGAGTCGCATGTCGAGGATATCGCCTGCCGACGTTGCGCCGGCGGCTGCCGCGGCTGCCTGCTGCCTGAGTTCGATGAACCGGTTATCGATGTCACGAATCAGGATGGCACGCGTGCCGTCTGCAAACGCGACAGGCTTGTCGCCAGGCGTAGCGATTGTTGCGCCTGCCTGTTTGACGCGGGCCAGCATCGCGTCGAGATCACGTACGATGAACACGACTGTCGCCGTTCCGGGATCCTGGATCCGCAGGGGAATCGTTTGATGCGGCACGTCCTGAATCTCCATCAGTTCGAGTGTGACGCGTGTTCCTGCGACTCGCGCCGGCTGGTGACGCTCTCTTGCGCCTGCGATATCGAACATCGCGAACAGTTGCGGGTTGGCCCGGTTGTACGGCCGTTCACCGGTGGCAGGCAGCGCTGGTACGTCCATGCCGAACGCGTCATGAAAAAAGGCCAGAGAGCGATCCATGTTTTCGACAAAGGCGGTGAACGTGCCGGTACCGAGGATGCCGCCTTTCGGTTCCTGACCCATTGCAAAAGCGCATCCAAGCGCAGTAACGAGTCCGCCGATAGCAATCACACGTGAGATCCGTCGCATCAGGTCTTCTCCTCCGCGCGCTATTAGACTCCCGCGAGCTTTGCCGAAGCAATTGTTGAGTCGCGATTTCTTGATCATCCTCGAGGGAGAGCCTAGCGTATCGCACATGAAGAGCATCCTTCTGCCGGTGATCTGCCTGACTGCCGGAGTTGCCTTGATATTTGGATCACAGAACCCTCAGGCTCCACGCAACACAGCGACCGTTCGTGGAAAAATCATTTTCAACGGAACCCAGACCGCTCGGGTGATCAACATGTCTTCAGATCCAGGTTGTCCTGGTGGGCCTCAGTCCAATCACGAAGGCTTGGAAGACGTGATCGTTTATGCGACGCCCCAGGTTCAGGCGGCTTATTTTCCTCCGGCGAATGGCGTCCTTCTTGACCGGCTCGGATGCCGATTCGTTCCACATACCATGACGATGCAGGTCGGGCAGGGCCTCGTGATTCGAAACAGCGACACAACCGCGCACAATGCTCACGGCTGGCCGGTCACTAACAAACCATTCAACATTTCGCTCGCGAGCCGGGGAGCGGAAACCACGCAGTTCCTTCAGCAGGAAGAGATCTTTCCAATTCGTGACGATGTCCATAATTGGGAAAGCGCAAACGTGGGCGTCTTTTTGCATCCCTACCACACGGTTTCAAAAGTAAACGGGGTCTATGAGTTTGTCGTGCCGGAAGGCAGTTACGAAATCGTGGCGTGGCACGAAAAGCTGGGGAAGGTTTCGCAGTCCGTGGATACACGTGCAGGCGAAACGCGGACGCTGGATATCACGTTCAAATAAAGGCGCACTCGGGAATTTTTTTGCAGTTCTATTTCCGGGAAGTCGCGCTTTCAAGAAGGCTCTTAATCTCGGCTACAGTCGCAGGGGCTACAGGCTGGTCGTCAGTCCGGTTTCCGCCAATTGCTTTACTGCCCGCCAGGTCGATTGCTTTGAGACCACCGGCGTCCTTGATCTCGGTGTCGGCGCCTTTTGAAAGAAGGTAGCGAACCAGACTCGTATTGCCATCCAATACCGCCACATGGAGGGCGGTTCTGCCTTCGTTTGCGGAGGGCGCCCGGGTCACGCGCAAGGCATAGGTTCGCGTACCGGTGACCTGATCATTCACATTCGCTCCGTGCTGGAGCAGAAGTTCCACCAACTCCATGTTGATCGGCCCGCCGCGGCTTCTCTCAAGAGCAAGGCCGGTTCCGCCGGTACCGGCGCTGGAGCCGGCGCCCACGCCGGCCGCGACGAGAAACGGTGTAAGCCCCATGGCGCTGATTTTGGGATTGGCGCCCTTCGCCAGTAACGCCCGGGCTACCTCGACATCGCCGCCAATCGGCGTGGGCGGGATGGGTTGTCCGATAACCGCCCGCATTAAAGGCGTGCAACCCGTATTCAGCAGAGGATCGATAAAGCGTCCGCCGTTTCCGCTCCGGCTTGGGCGATGCATGTTGAGCTGGGGATTGATATCGACTCCCGCCGCCAGCAGGGCATCGATGATCTCCATGCTCGAAACCTTAAAGGGCGGCACGCTTTGAGCGTTTGCTCGCGCAAATTCCTTTCGATCGATGGCGATATAGAGCGGTGTGCGGCCCCACCAGTCCCATAGCTGTGGATTGGCTCCACGGTCCAGCAGGAGTTTGGCGACATCGTTATGGTCATTGTCGAGCGCGAGAATGAGGGCCGTCACGCCTTCGGGCGTTGGGAGATTGATGTCGGCGCCGGCACTAATCAGCGCGTCAACGCAGTCGTAGCAGCCGTCGCGCGCCGCGTACAGAAAGGCCGTCAGCCCTCCGGTCGGGCGATACTGTGCGCGGGGCTCCGACGTAATCTGGCTCGGCCAGTCTGTGAAGCGAGCCCGGGGCTTGAGGTCGGCTCCACTGGCGAGAAGCAGCTTCACCATCGCTCCCGCGTTTCGCGGCGCGGTCGCAGCCCACATCAACGGCGTCTGGTCGTGAAACCTTTCGACCGTGTTGACGCTGGCGCCCGCTTTGATCAGCATCTCGACGACGGCCGGTTCGCCGGCTTTCACCGCCAGCATCAGCGCCGTCTGCCCATCGGGATTGGGGCCTTCGGGTTCAGCGCCGGCATCGAGGAGCATCTTCACCAACCTGGTATCGCCCACGCTCGCCGCCTGCGCGATGGGCGTCGCTCCGAACTCGTTTCTCACATTCACCGTCGCCTTTTTGGCGATCAGCGCTTGAAGCAGTTCGTAGTCAACCTTGTAGACCGCCCAATGGATCGGACGCGTTCCATCGGGTTGTGCTTCATTTACATCGGCGCCTGCCCGTATCCGCTCGAGCGCTGCTTTACGGTTTCCCGTTTCGATGAGACTCGCGAGCGCTCCTTTTGGAGTCTGTGCCAATACAGGCATGGCAGCGAGCATCAGGAAGAGAAGGAGGTAAAGCAGGGTCCTTCTCCCTCCAGGAGAAGGTGGCCCGAAGGGCCGGATGAGGGATCTGCACGACCTGAGCATTTGCTTCCTTAGACCCCTGCGATTACGCCGGTACTGTCCGAGAACTTATCCCGCTCAATGCCTGCCTTCTGCAGCAGAGTCAGGTGAAGATTCGCGATCGGCGTCCGCTCGGGCAGGACGATGTGCTGGCCGCCAACCTTAACCTTTCCGTTTCCACCGCCCACGATGATGTTCGGCACGGGATAGTTGTTGTGCAGGTCGCTGTTGCTCATGTTCGACCCGTACATGAAAATCGAGTGATCGAGCAGTGTGCCGTCTCCGTCGGGCGTTGCTGCCATCTTCGCGACGAACTCTGAGAATTTCTGCACATGCCACGACTGGATCTTGACGAGCTTGTTGATTCTCACGAGGTCGTTCGCGTGGTGAGAGATCGGGTGGAAGCCCTCAGGCACACCGAGATGGTTGTAGGTGCGGTTAGTCCCCTCCGACACCATGATGTACGACGCCACACGCGTGAGGTCCGCCTGGAACGCAAGAGCAAGCAGGTCGAACATCAGTTTGACCTGCTCGGCGAAATCTTCCAGTTCGCCCACGGGAGCGTTGGGAATCTTCAGGCTTGAGAGATTCGACGCGCCGGCCTTCTGAGCGCGTCGCTCGATTTCACGGACGGTTTCCAGGTAGCCGTCGAGGACGGCACGGTCATTGTTTCCGAGCTCGTTCTGTAGCTTTGTGGTGCGGTCCTTGATGAGATCCAGCACGCTGCTTGCCTGGTTCTTGACATAGGCTCGTTCTTCCGGCGTGTCTCCTTCACCGAACAACTGCAGGAATACCTTCCGAGGGTTGTACTCCATCGGCAGCGGCGATGACGCATCGCGGAAGGACAGCGTGGTGTAGTTGCCTCCACCACCCGCGGCGGTCTGTACTGTCGTTTCGGAGGCGAGTTCCAGCGACGGCATGGGCGTGTCCTGACCGATCACCTTCGAGATCAACTGATCGATGGTCGGGGCCATGTGTGCGTGGGCGCCGGTGCCGTCAGGCCGTGTCGCGCTGAGCCATGTCGCAGGATTCAGCGTATGAACCGATCCCGCGCTTGCCTTGTTTTCCAGGTTGCCGAAGGAAGAGACGTACTTCTTGTACGGTTCAAGCGACGAGAGAATCGGGCTCAGCTTGAAATCAGCGCCGGCGCCGCTCGGCGTCCATCGATCCATCGCCGGGCCATGCGTGGTGTTGTACATGATCGCGCCATGCGGGATGTAGAAGAAGCCCATGCGCATCTTTGGAGTCGCCGCAGTCTGGGCCAGCGCCGTGGCGGCAGGAACCATCGCATCCAGCAAAGGCAACGCCAGGCTTACTCCTGCGCCCTTCAGGACGGTTCTTCGGCTGAGATGCTTTTTCGTTATGAACATGGAGATGAATTCCTCCTCATTGGATTACTTTCCCGCTTCTGCCCTGGCCGTTAATTTCGGCGGCGGCCCCTGTTTGCGGAATGAATCGGTATTGACGATGCCTCGGACGATTGCCGAAAACTTGTAATTGTCCTTCGCTGCTGCACGGACAACCGAGCGCACTTGAGGCATGTCGAAGTATTCCAGTTCCCGGTTGACCGAGTACATCATCAGCTTTTCGGTCAAGGCCTGCGCGAACATTGCCGGATGGCTGGACAGTTGCGTCCGGAGTTCCACCGGTCCTCTGATCGCGACCCCGTTCGGCAATACGGAACTGACGTCGATGACAGCGTTCTCCGCCTGTCGATCCGTCGTTCGCCAACGACCGATCGCGTCAAAATTCTCGAGAGGAAGACCTGGTGGATCGATCACGCCGTGGCATTGCATGCACAGACGTTGTTCGCGGTGTTGCTCAAGTCGTGCGCGGATCGTTTTCGGCTTCTCGCCTTCCTTTTGATCCAGGGTGGTTGCGACGTTCGGCGGTGGAGGCGATGGAGGCGTGCCCATCAGCTTATCGAGCACCCAGGCTCCCCGCAGGACCGGAGACGTGCGGTCGCCATATGACGTCCGCAGGAGCACTGCGCCTTTGCCGAGCAATCCAAATCGCGCTTTGTCGGTCAGCGTGACCCTGCGGAATTGCGGACCAACAACTCCCGTAACGCCGTAATGGCTGGCGAGGCGCTCGTTCAGGAACGTGTGGTCGGCAGTCAGCAGATCCACAACGCTTCGATCTTCCAAAAGAATACTGCTCAGGAAATCCCGTGCTTCCGTTGAAAAATACCGTCGCAGCGGCTCGTTGAATTCCGGAAACAGGGTCGGGTCGGGTTTTACGGCGTCCAGATCGGCGATGTTCAGCCACTTCATGGCAAAGCTCGTGACGAGGCTCGATGCTTTGGAGTCGGCCAGCATGCGTGTGACCTGCCTGTCCATTGCGCCAGGCTTCGTAAGTCCGCCGCCGGCCGCCAGCGTCAGCAGTTCATCGTCGGGACCTGTATTCCACAGGAAAAAGGAAAGGCGGGAAGCCAATTCAAGATCCGTTAACGCAACTTCGCCGTTGCCGGTTATGTTCGCGCGCGCAGAAGCCGGAACTCCGCGAATCGACCTATAGAGAAATTCCGGGCTGGCCAGGACGCCCATCACCACCTGCTCGATCCCCTGATCGAAGGCCTCCTTGTTCGCTCGCGCGGTTTGATAGAACTGCATGAGGCGATTCACTTCTTCCGCGGTTACCGGGCGTCGGAAGGCTCGGCGCGCCAGGTTTTCGGTAATCTTCTGCGCACATGCGGCTTCGGCAATCGTTTTGGGATCGCAGACAAAGATCAGGGCGCGGCTGGTAGTTTTCGAAATGCCTGTCGGATTGAATGGCCCGACGATCTCCACGCCGTCCAGGAGACGCGGCATCCGATTGTTGCCGGCGCCGAATCCGAGATCGCCGATGCCGTTGGAGCTTATGGCGACATTCTCATCGGACTCCACGTGCGAACGATCGATGAATCCGACAAAGACGTCACGCACACCCGCCTGAACCTGTACGGGAATCCTGGTAAAGCGCGCCATGATCTCGTCGCGCCCGGCGGCGGCTTTCTTGTCCACGAGAGTCTGGTCCTCAGGGCCGCCAAGCGGTTTGCGAAACACAATTTTGCCGTCCACCATGATGACGACGGTGCTCTCGTTCTCGAGTGTGCTTGTGTAATTGCCTACGTTGAGATTGGGAAGGCTGATGCGATACTCGCCGTCCGCGGAAAAGTTGTGCTTGAATCGCATACCCCCGCGTGTTCCCGGTGGGGGCGCCACCCCGTTGTCCTGGTTCGCGGCCACGCCGTACTTCACGTTGGATATCCGGGGACTGCCAACCGCGACCTTCGCAATTTGCCGGGCGGCTGTGATGTATTGCTCCAGGAACGCGGGCGATACGCCGAGAGCGCCGGCGATGTTGTCAAAACCTTCGACCTGAATGTCCTGCGGAAGAACGTCCGCCGGCTTTATCTCCACGCCGACCAAAGCTTTCACCGCAGCGGCGTATTCGGTTCGATTCAGACGCTGGATCGGCACATAACCCGCCCTGGGACCTTTGATGCCGGAGTCGAGTGTGGTTTCCATCCAGGCGATGAACGAATCAATGTCTTTCTGAGGGGGTTGCGGGTTCCCAGGAGGCGGCATCAAACGTCCGCGAAGCTTGCGCACCGCCTTTTCCCAGATCTGCGCGTTCTCCACGGGAGACTGAAGGTCGAGTCCCTCCAGCGAGAGCCCGCCGCTTTTCACTCTTCCGCTGTGGCACGTGGAGCAATAAGTAGACAACATCGCGCGATGTTGATCCGGTACCGCCGAAGCCGTTTGCGCCGCCGCTGGGGCGGTCTGGGCGTTTGTTCGCCAGAACGCCGCAGAAACCAGGAGAACAGCAGCTACCCAAAGAAGATGTTTTCTTCGATTTGGGTTTTGCAGGGAAACATCGCTCATGGCACTGATTTTTACACTTATCCTATAATTCCGACCGATGAAATTTTCTCATTTGAGGGTGGCGGCAGCAACGCTGGGGCTGACTGCGCTTATCTGGCAGATTCCACAGACTCCGGGCGCCGCGTCTCTCCACGCGGCCCAGGCGGGCGGGGTAGCAAGCCCATCAAGCGCATCAAGTCCATCAAATGATGCCGCGTCGGTTCGCGCGACGGTGGATCGATACTGTGTCACCTGCCACAACAGCAAAGCGACGACAGCTGCAACGGCTACCGGCGTCGTTCTCGACCGCGCCGATGTGAACCACATGGCGGACGATCCGGCGCTCTGGGAAAAAGTCGTCCGAAAGCTTCGGACGAATGGAATGCCGCCCGAGGGGGCTCCACGCCCGGATCGTGCGGCGCATGATGCGCTTGTGGGCTTCATTGAATCACGGCTTGACCGCGCCGCTGCGGAGCGTCCCAACCCGGGCCGTTCTTCAGTCCATCGATTGAATCGCGCGGAGTACGCCAACGCAATCCGCGACCTGCTTGCGCTCGAGATCGACACCGCCGCGCTGTTGCCGCCCGACGATTCAGCGGATGGGTTTGACAATATCGCCGACGTCTTGAGCCTGTCGCCGGCGTTGCTCGAACGCTATTTGTCCGTGGCGGCTAAAGTCAGTGCGCTCGCCGTTGGAAGCCCGAAGATCACAGCCAGTTCCGAAACCTACAAAGTTCGCGGCGACATGTCGCAGAACGAGCACCTCGAAGGGCTCCCGCTTGGCACGCGCGGAGGCGTCTCTGCCCTGCACACGTTCCCGCTCGACGGCGAGTACGTCATCCGAGTGAAGCTGGTGGAAACGAACCTGGGGACAATCCGCGGGCTTCAGGATGAGAACCAACTGGAGATTGGGGTGGGTGGTGAGCGCGTGCTCTTGACGCCCGTTGGCGGGCCGGAGGACTACATGATGTCGTCGGTCAACGCGACCGATGCGGTTAACGCACTTCAGACGCGCCTTCAGGCTCGCGTCGCCGTTCCGGCGGGGCAGCGACTGGTGACGGCAGCGTTTCTTGAGCCGGCATCTTCGCTGGGTCCGATCCGGCTGCAGGGATTTGGATACAGCACAATCGTTGCGACCGATCACTTCGGACACCCGCACATCGAGTACATGACGGTCAGCGGTCCATTCAATGCAGCCGGCGCCGGCGACACGCCAAGCCGCCAAAGGATATTTACATGCCGTCCGGTTCGCCCCGCAGAGGAACGGGCGTGCGCCACGAAGATTCTCTCGACGCTGGCTCGACGCGCGTACCGGAGACCTGTGAATGAGTCCGATATGTCGGGTCTTCTCCGCTTCTACGACGAAGGCCGCAAGAACAACAGTTTTGAAGCCGGCGTCGAGATGGGCCTGCGCGCAATGCTGGCGAGCCCCAAGTTTGTATTCCGGGCTGAGCGCGATCCGGCCGGCATAGCCGCCGGCAGCACCTATGCACTAAGCGATCTCGAGCTGGCGTCACGGCTGTCGTTCTTCATCTGGAGCAGTATTCCGGACGAAGAACTGCTCGCGCTTGCCGAATCGCGACGGCTGCGTGATCCCAAAACGCTGGCACGGCAGGTCGAGCGCATGCTGGCGGATTCGAAGGCGGACGCCCTCGTGACGAATTTTGCAGGGCAGTGGCTTCACATCCGCAACCTGCGCAGCGCAACACCCGACAAGAACGACTTTCCAAACTTCGATCACACGCTGCGTCTCGCATTCGAGCGCGAGTTGGATTTGTTCTTTGGCAGCATTATCCGCGAGAAGCGCAGCGTCCTCGAACTGCTGACGGCGGACTACACGTTCGTGAATGAGCGCCTGGCTCTTCACTACGGAATTCCCAACATCTTTGGAAGCCACTTCCGGAGAGTGTCAGGACTCGATGAGACGCGCCGCGGGTTACTGGGCAAGGGCGGCATTCTGCTGGTGACATCGCACGCGGATCGCACGTCTCCGGTCGTACGCGGCAAGTGGATACTGGACAATTTGGTGGGCTCGCCGCCGCCACCGCCGCCTCCAGAAGTTCCCGCGCTTCCGGATACGCAGGGCGCGAAGCCGCTCACAATGCGGGCGCGGATGGAGCAGCACCGGGCAAATCCCGCGTGCGCGAGTTGTCACAAGTTGATGGATCCGCTCGGGCTGGCGCTCGAGAATTTTGACGCCGTCGGCGCCTGGCGCACAGACGATAACGGCGAGCGTGTAGATACGTCCGGACAGCTGGCCGATGGCACGAAGATTGACGGAGTGACCGGCCTGCGCGAGGCGCTTCTTAAACAGCCCGACGTGCTCGTGACCACGGTTACCGAAAAACTGATGACGTATGCCCTTGGCCGCGGGTTGGAGCCGGAAGACATGCCCGCAGTGCGCGCGATCGTGCGCAACGCGGAACCGGGCGGTTATCGGTTCGTGTCTCTGATCGATGGCGTCGTCAACAGCACGCCGTTCAAGATGCGAAAGTCGGAATGACTCCCACCCTCCCGGGTGCTGATTTCAAGCCTTGATGCGTCAAGTGCCTTATAATCACCGGACCAGTGAAAGGACGGCCATGAACGTGCCCAGGTTTCTAACGAAGCGCTCGCTGCCGCGACGTACCTTTCTTCGCGGGGCCGGCGCCGCGCTCGCGCTGCCGTTCCTCGATGCGATGGCGCCTGCGCTGACGGCTCAGTCGAAGTCGCCGGCGTCACCTCGACGACGCCTCGGGTTCGTGTATGTGCCGAACGGTGTGATCGTCGATCAGTTTGTGCCCTCAAAGGAGGGCGCCGATTTCGAGATCTCGGCGATCCTGAAACCGCTCGAACCTTTCCAGGACCAGCTTGTCGTCATCAGCAATCTGGTGCGCGCGGAAACCAACAGCAATCACGCCGTCTCGTCGGGTTGCTGGTTGACCGGCGTGCGGCCCAAACGCACGGATGGCCCCGACTTCCGTATCGGTACGTCCATTGACCAGATCGTGGCGCGGCAGATCGGCCAGGACTCGACGTTTCCATCCATCGAAGTTGCGACTGAAGACTTCTCGGGCCTTCTCGGCGCGTGCGATCCCGGCTATAGCTGCGCGTACATGAATACGCTCAACTGGGCATCCCCCACGACGCCTCTCCCTATGGAAATCAATCCGCGGGTCTTGTTTGAGCGGATGTTTGGCGGTGGCGCCACGGTAGAGGAGCGGATGGCGCGCATGACTACGGACCGGAGCATCCTGGATTTCGTCGTCAGCGACATCAAAGACCTGCAGACGGGGTTGGGCGCGCATGATCGCGGACGTCTCACCGAGTATCTCGATCATGTTCGCGAGATCGAACGGCGTATCCAGCAGACCCAGACACAGTCGAAGATTCAAGCGGATGTCCCTTCCGAGCCGGTTGGCGTACCCGAGTCGTATGAAGAGCACGTCTCGCTGATGTTCGATCTCCTTGCAGTCGCCTATCAGGCGGACCTGACTCGAGTCTTCACCTTCATGATGGCTCGCGAAGTAAGCCAGCGGACCTATCCGGCGCTCGGCCTCACCGAACCGCATCATGCGATTTCGCATCACGGTGGGCGGCCGGAACAGATGGTGAAGCATGCGAAGTTGAATGTCTTCCACATCCAGCTCTTCGCGCGCTTTATCGAGCGGCTGCGCTCGACACCGGATGGCGATGGTTCGCTGCTTGATCATTCATTGATCGCCTACGGCCCTGGCATGAGTGACGGAAACGGGCACACCGGAGGGCCGATACCCATGGCGCTTGTTGGTGGTGGCGCAGGAAGTATTCGCGGCAATCGGCACATCAAGACGCCGCAGGGAACACCGATGGCGAACGTCTGGCTGGACGTATCGCAAAAGTTCGGCGTGGACCACACCACGTTCGGTGTGAGCACGGGCACGGTCGGCCTATGAAGTTTCGAGTAGCGCTCGTCCTGCTGTGTGCGATGGCGATGACCACATGGATCGCTGCCCAAGGCAACGCGCGTCTCGTGGAACTGGTCCGCTCAGGCGATGTGGCCGGAGCCATGGAGCTTCTCAAAAAGGGAGCGAAGGGGCATGCTGCGGAGCCTGACGGGACGACCGCTCTTCACTGGGCTGTTCAGATAGACAACATCGGCCTGGTGCGTGCTCTTCTTGGAGCGGGCGCGCAGGTACGTTCGGCGAACCGCTATGGCGTTACTCCGCTTGCACTCGCCGCGATCAACGGCAGTTCTCCCATGGTGGACCTGTTGCTGAAAGCGGGAGCCGATCCGAATGC